>Ga0082212_10000906_pt1 | contig 43633 bp, 27 predicted proteins | sample TergutNt197P3_FD_71548 | JGI IMG/M metagenome (GOLD analysis project Ga0082212, IMG submission 71548) | Neocapritermes taracua P3 segment gut microbial communities from Petit-Saut dam, French Guiana - Nt197 P3 | ecosystem: Host-associated > Arthropoda: Insects > Digestive system > Gut ...
CCCGCACCCCGTCCCCCCCGTCCCCCCACCCCCAAACCCCTGACGCCGCAACGCTTCAGGTTGAGTCTCATTTTGAGACTCAACCTCCCTATACCAGCAAGAACACCCACTCCCCACCGCCCCTCCAACCACGCATCCCCCACCAAAAAACACCCTACAAACAAGTAACACCGCGAAACTATTGCTACAGAAATATTTCTTCAATGTTTCATGTATATTACATTGTTGAAAAACCACTTGACGAAGCAAAACACCTGTGCTATGATTCACGCGTAAAAAGGGGGCGTCCGTCCCCCCAAACGATTCCCTACAAGGGAACAATTTTAAGGAGGAAAAACATGAAGACAGCGAAAAAACTCTTGTGTCTGCTTCTGGTCATGTCCTTGTGTGTCGGGCTAATGTCGTTCGCCGCTGCGAAAGACGCCGCCGACTACACCGACATCGATGATGTAGACGAAGCCGCACTCGAAGCCCTTTACGTCATGACAGGGCTCGGGATTACCCAGGGCTTCCCGGAAGGCAACTTCGGTCCTAAGGGTCAGTTCACCCGTGCGCAGGCCGCGAAGATTATAGCGTGGCTGCTCCTTGGCGAAACAGCCGATAAGCTGCCGCTTGGTTCCACACAGTTCAGCGATGTTCAAGCCGATCATTACGCGAGTGGCTACATCACCTACTGCGTTGCGAATGGTATCATCGTCGGTTATCCGGATGGCACTTTCGGCCCTGACAACCTCGTGACGACAGCTCAGTTCTGCGTAATGCTGCTTCGCGCCCTTGGCTACGGCCTTAACGGCGAGTACACAGGCGATGCATGGGCTATGAATGCCTACATCGACGCATACGACTTGGGAATCTTCACACTCGACGTCAACTTTACAGAAGGTGCAACGCGCGAGCAGGTCGTAGTCTATGCGTTCAACGCTTTGCTAAGCTACACAAAGACAGAGATAGTCAAGACAACGTTCTACAAAGTGACAGCTGGCCCCGCGTTCAGCACAACAAATACCACGGTTAGCGGACAGGACAAGTATACCGTTGAAGTAATGAACGTTATTGCTGGGGTCATCGCTGAGAACACCAGCTTCACTTCTAGGCAAGCAGCTGTTGATGCTGTGGTAAAGGCCATCACCGATGCAAAGGCTGGTGCAACTCCAGCAATAAGCCAACCTACAGCGGACGCTGTATTCATGGCACACTACGCAGTTGATGAGTTTACGACAGAAAAAGAGGAAGCCGTTGACTCACTTGCCAAAACCGTATTCGGACTCGAACTGGATGATGACCCCGATGACCTCGGACGCCCCTCAATTGTCTGGCTCTACAAAGGTGCCCCGATATTCAAGGGCAAAGGCAGCGACCCCGTTGAAACCTTTGAAAAGAGCTTCACCCAATCTGACCTCTATAAGGTTATCAACAAGGAAGGCGACATTGACGCGACTTGGAATGCCGCAAGCGGTCAGACACCTGAGACTGCCACACTAACATCACTGAGGACAGGAACCGCACCAGCAAACGCAGCTGGGAATATCGGTTACGGTGTCATAACAGAAATCTACAAAGTAGGCCTCAACTACAAGGCAGTCGTAATCGAGCCCAGCTTTGCAAAAGTTGCTGATGTTAAAGCAACAGCAGCAACAGCAACGAAGGGCGCGTTTACGAAGTACACAGTTGGCTCACAGGATGGCGACGTGTTCACGTCACACGTTGACGAAGCGTTTGAACCTGACACAGCAGCTCTGAGTGGTACTATAGCGAAAGGCGACTTCGTATTGTACTACAAGGGAGCGAAAGTCCTTTACATTGAGGCAGTTGAAACCATAGAAGGGGCTATCTCCTCAGTTACTAGCGGCGGAGTAATTACGCTCGGTGGTAACGCTACAAGGGTTGCTAAAGCTGGATCGTATACAGCTACAGTATCTAAAGATTCCAAGTCTTTCTATGTAGACAGCTTTGGCTATATCCTCGCTGAAGTCTCACCCGCAGCACCGCCAATCCCGATTGTATTGGTATTGAAGCAGTATAATCGCAGTGAACTTATAGACGGGGCAGTAGTAACCAAGTATTTTGCAGATGTTGTTGACTTGAGTGGGACTGTCATTCAGGCCCCGTTGAAAGCTGCCCTAGCATCAACTGGTGTGATAGGCGAAGTTCTCGAGTACGATATTGATGGCGATGGATTCTACTCATTTGCAACGATTTCCACATCGAAAGCCATTCTCAACACAGGCACTATCACTACAATCACTCGTGGCGACACATCACTTCTCACGGCAGGTCCAGTACAGCGAGTTGGCAATTCTACTTTGTTTGTAGTTGCAGACTATAAGGGCTCAGATGCGACTGGAACTGTTACTAAGTATAATGGTGTTAACGCGGTTCCATCCTTCGGAAGTTCTACTTCTCCACTAGCGGCAACAAAGGCAGTAAGCATTACTGACCCGCCACTGACTGCCGCGCTCGTAGCCGATGTAGTGTTTGTTTACGACAATGTGACTCCTGCTGCCATATCCCGCTATGTGTTCTCTCTTGGTACATGGAATCTCGATGAGGATGGCTATGCGATTGACGTTGTCATCGGCGGTGAGAAAGATACCATTGTGGCGAAAACCACTACTCAAAGAGATGCCTTAATTGGCACGACTAACGCAAATAAGCTCTACGCATCTATCGATACCTCGACTTCGCCGTGGACAATCACACCTGCTTCCGGAGGAATTACTGGAACTGGTGCGGTGGTCTCGAATAGTGGCGGCATACTGTTTAATGGCGCTACCTACGTGGAAGACATTGAGGATGATGCCGTAGTGTACACCTTCAATATCCCAGCAGCAGGCCCGACAACGTATGGAACATCTGATGCTGCTGACCTCGAACCTGTTACTCTTGGTGCAAAAGATGCTATATACTATGTGACGGCTCCTGGTGGCGGTGGCATCGTAGCTATCTACATCGTGATTGACAATCGTCCATAAGGTTACCCAGCAAAAGGTTACCCAGCTACCACACAAGCAAAACAAGACCCCCCCACCCGGGGGGTCTTGTTTTGTGCATATTTCCTCGCCTCCGTAGGGGCGGACGACCTCGGCCGCTCGAACTCCCGTCCATCGTCCCTCGCGCGCGTTTGCACCCCAAAGCACTATCGCTACAACACAACCGCATTATCATGCGCTTTCGCTCTGCTCTCGCGTCAGCCGACCCGGGGAGCGTGTACGTCAGGTATAGTATCTGACCTGTTCGAGGTGGTAACGTAGTCACCGAATGCCGCACCGCGCCGCCCCTCACTCCGACTAGAAGCCAAGTTCACAAGATAAAGGGACGGTTCTCTTGTCCTGCTTCAAGAGGTGAAATTGCAATCGCCGAATCCCGCGCCGCCCCTCCCTACGACAAACAGGTAAGTTCGACTCTCCCACGCCCACCCACCCCGGGGCGACGCTCGTGCCGACCTCCTTGAAGACGGCAGCAATACTCTCACCTTCCAGGATGGAACAACAACTGTCTCAGGATGGAATCTTGACACCCCAACGCGAAAGTGCTATATTGTCACTAGAATCCTTGGTGAGCAACGGAGGTGCGCCGTGAGCAAAGTCAATCGCAACTACAAGGCGAGCGTTTTCACGCACTTGTTCGCGGAGCCGGAGATGGAGCGTGGGTTATACAACGCTTTCTCGCCTGTGAAGCAGCATCCCGACGCCGGAGTTCTACGTACTCTACAATGGTAAAAAAGACTTCCCTGAGCAGGTGACGTACCGCTTGTCGGAATCGTTCGCAAAGCTTCCCGGTAGCACCAGTCCCCTCGAACTCGTTGTCACAGCGTACAATATCAACCCCGGTCACAACGAGGACATAGTACGGAAGGACGAGAATCTGCACGGATACGTGACTTTTGTGTCAAAAGCGCGCACCTACGAGCAGTCCGGCATGGAGTTTACGAAAGCGGTGGAGCGCGCAATCAAGGAGTGCATAGACGAAGACATACTGAAAGAGTTCTTGGAAGACAACGCGTCGGAGGTGTTTAACATGCTGGTTCAGGAATGGGATTGGGATAAGTACTGGGAAACTGTTGCGAGGAACAGCAAAGAAGAAGAGAGCCAGAAATGGCAGGCGGCGCTTGCTGGCAAGGACGCGGCGCTTGCTGGCAAGGACGCGGCGCTTGCCGGCAAGGACGCGGCGCTTGCCGAGCAGGCTGCTGAGATAGCAGCACTTAAGGCTCTGCTCGAAAGTGGAGCCAAGCCGAAGCAGTAGGAATATGAAAGAAAGGGCACGACTATAATGAACGTAACAGAAGCTATTGCGAAAAGGAGCTCGATCAGGGCGTATAAGCCGGATCCCGTAGCAAAAGAGACGATTATGGAGATCCTCGAAAAGGCCGCTCGCACACCGTCTTGGGCGAATACGCAGCCATGGACGGTATTCGTCGCCTCCGGCGCGACGCTGGAGCGCATCAAGGCTGCATACGCCGATAACTACAAGAGCGCCGTCAAGACGGCAACGGATATTCCGCGCCCTGCGGAATGGCCGCAGGCCGCGAAGGAAAGGACTATGGGCCTGCGCCCGGACATGCTGCGCGACTGCGGCGAGGACGCGGATAAGTTCGGCGAGCTGAACCAGAGGATGTTCGACGCTCCTATGGTCGTTTTTCTCTGCCTGGATAAGATGTATTCTTCATGGTCGCTCTACGATCTCGGCGCTTACGCGCAGAGCGTATGCCTGCTCGCGCAGGAGCAGGGGATTTCGACCATTCCCGCGATTACGTCGGTTTCCTACCCCGAGGCGCTGCGCCGTGAGTTGAGCATACCTGACAACTTGAACGTAGCCATCGGCATCCCTATGGGTTACGCCGACGAGAGCAACAGGATAAACAATTTCCACAGCGCGAGGAGCCCGCTGTCCGAAACTGTGTTCTACCACGGCTGAGCAACACAAGGGGACGGTTCTCTTGTGCTGTTTTTGGCGGGCACAAGGCAAGGGGACACAACACAGGGGGGATTCTCCTGTGTTGTTTTCAACACTATGAAAACCGGAGAAAACGACGATAATATTAATAGATGGCAACTGTAAAAAACGCTTGTCGCTGGTTTGTTCACAATTTGTTTACAAATTTGGTGAATACTATGTAGAAACGGCTATTGACCTTCAAGCCACTTGAAGCTTTATAATGAACTCAACAGATTATGAAATGAGGTAACCAAATGAAAAACAGAAAGACAGTCAGACGAAACAGGACGAGGACCGCTTTCTACCAATTATACGACTAAACTGCGACTCGAACGATGTATAATGTGGTATAGCATGGGCATAGATATACACAAGACAGGAGGTTGCGCATTGGCGTAGGTAAAGAAAGCTTTACATTTCAGGGATTTGGAGGTATTATGTAACAAACAATCAAGGCGATTCATGCTCTTTTTGAGAGACAGGTTTATAATGAGGGCATCAACAGACAGAAACAGACGAAAACAGTATTTTGGAGGATTTGATAAATGAAACGAAGAATGAAGAAAAAAACCCTGGCATTGGCAGTCGTTCTCACCATGGCGCTGTCGATGCTTCCGGCGCTGCAGTTCACGGCGAGCGCGTACGATATTGGCGATATAGTACCGATGAAGATGAGCAACGCCGGTTTCCACTGCACAACGTTTGGAGGTAACCCGAGAGTCTGGACAGATGGTTCTCGGACGATGCCAGCAGGCAGCGACATATACTCTGACGGCACCTACTATTTCGCCTACGTCGGCGTGGGTTCCAGCGGTAACTTAATATGGGAGCTGGTGGGGAAGTATGAACCTACCTCCACGGTATTCATCAATGGTCATCCCGATTGGCCAGTAAAGTACGTAAAGATTATATGCCCGAACACACAAGGCAAGAACTCTTGCCTTTGTCACGAATGGTACTCGTACAGCAATATGAGTGGCGTGATTTCCGGCGGTTTAATCGGCGAGGTCGATGGTACGAACATTCAACTTAATCATGGAGAAGTCGGCGGTAACTTCGGAGGGCTCAACAACACAGTTCGATTCCAAAAATATGTCAACTCAGTCGGCACCGCTCCCCGTGCAAATGAAACCTTTGGGTTCGCGGTCTTTGCTGAAGGAAGCAAAGCAACAATAACCTCATTGATCCCCGACGAGATTGTCAGGGAGAGCAACTCCACGTATGCTCTGAAGTTTAATATGTATCCCAACTTCCTACCCGTTGGCAGGTATTATGTAAAGGAAATCGATAGTGGTGGTTACAATGCAAATGTTACGGAACTATACTTCGAGATCAAAGCAGCCAGCGGCGGGGGATTGACTGACGCAATCTGGGTCGACGGTCCCAACTACTTCCTCAATACTAAGGATGATGGTGGCGCCGGTGGGGGTGGCATCGGTGGGGGCGATCCCGGCGATACTGATTTCGGCAGCCTCATGCTAACGAAAAAGGTAACGAACACGACGACAAGCCAAGAGTTTAAGTTCACTGTGACTTTCAGTCTAGGCGACGAGGCTGATGAGACGGATCTGGAATATATCGAGCTTTCGATTGATGGAGGCCTAGGGGTTTTATTCGAAAACGGTAGCACATTTATGCTTGAGCATGACCAGACCGCTGAGTTCCTCTTTATCCCGCCGGGCGCGACCTACGAGATTACCGAAGAAAGCGTAACGAACTACTCGACCAGTTGGAACAACGATGGTGCCATTGAATCAGGCATGACCGTCACGGGCACTGTGGACGAAACAGAGGCAATAAATGTCGTCTGCACCAACAGCTACTCAGCACCGTATGTCCCCCCTTCCACTCCTCCGGAGAAGCCTCCGGTGGAGGGCGACGACGATGCCGATGATGACGACGACGGCGATGGCGACGTTCTCCCGATCGAGAACGACGATGACGACGATGGCGACGCGGACGACGACGATGATGGCGATGGCGACGTTATCCCCGGAGAGGGCGACGACGACAATGACGGCGACGGCGATGCGGACGATGATAACGACGCAGATGACGATGACGACGATGACGACGACGGCGGCAGAAGGCGTCCGCAGGTAGTTTTCGAAGACGGCGACGGGCCGGAGAATTACCCCGAGATTGACTTCGGCAAGCGGCAGGCCAATCCGGACACCCCCGGCGGCTCAGACCACAGCGCTCCGCCTGTGCCGACAATCCCCGGCAACAAGCTGACTCCGCAATATGGCGAGGATGGCGAGCTTATCTTCGTCGAGTTCGATGAAGACGATGTGCCTCTTGGCGCCTGGGGCTGGGACGACGATGAATGGGTCTTCGACGACTGGGCTGTGCCGCTAGGCGATTTTGAGCTGCCGCAGACGGGTATCTGGGGTGCGTGGCTCTGGCTGCTGCCTATCGGCCTTATCCTGACCGGCTTCGGAGCTGTGGTTCTCCTGAAGAGGAAGTTCGCGCTGGCTGTGAAAAAAGCGAAGCACTGAGGCGCTCTTCCCACCCGCCCGCGAGTCGCACCGACTGCTCCAACCTATACCAAAGCGCGACAAAACCCAGCATCTGGGCATATGCCCGGGTAGCTGGGTTTTCAGTCGAGCGGGAAGCAGAGGGCAAGGTTGGGTGCTGCCGGGGTGGCGTCGGTTGTTACTTTATTATCGTGTAGTAGTTATACAGTATCTGCGCGGCTTCTGCGCGGGTGAGGGTGTTGTTCGGGTTGTACCTGTTCGCTGTGTCGCCGTGGAGCAGATCCCATTGGTACGCTTTCTCGACGGCTCCGCTATACTCGCCCGGCACGCTCGCGTAGTCCGACGGGCGGGAGTCGACGCGTTTTACTGCCCAGCGCGGGTTGAAGCGTTCTATGTAACGCGTCATCAGCAGCGCTGCCTGGGCGCGGGTCACGGCCGCAGTCGGCTGGAGCCCGTCGCTCTCGGATAGCACGCCCTCTGCCATCGCGGCGTCAATGTAGGGGGCAAACCAATCAGTGGAGTAGGGGTTTTCCATGCGCCCGTACTGCGTGCGCATCAACATAGCTATTAGCTCGGCGACCGTGAGGGTTCCGTACGGGTTGAACCTATCGTCGCCCACGCCCTGGATTATGCCGCCGGACGCCACTGAGTCGACAGCGCTGCCGAACCAGTCGTCACTCCTGACGTCGCTGAACCTTCTCCTGCCGTGCGCGGCGCTGCCGGGCATCGGAGTCTCAGAGGGCGCGTTGACTATCGGCACCAGAAGCTCTTCGCCATCTTCTGTATATACTGTCATATTGCCGTGCGCGGCGCCTGCGATTTCAAGCGAGTATGCGATGTCTACGGATATGTAGTCGCCTTCAGGCAGCAGGTTGACTGTGTAGGAATCGGCATCGTCCGATACCGTTATGGCGACAGGTTCGTCGGTATAGGCGACGACCATGTAGTCGCCGGCGGGCAGCCAGTATGCTGTGAACGGCTGAGCGTCTTCCATGAACTCAGAGTACGGCGCAGCCTCAATCTTCACGGCTTCAGGCAGGTAGTCGACGTCCACGCCGCCGGAGGTATATACTTTGGCGTCTTCCGACGCGATTGACAGGAAGACCCTGCCGTATGTGGGCTTCGCTTCCCCGTCGAGCACTTGCTGCAGCCTTATGTAGCCGAGCCGGGTTATGTTGATAGTATTTCCGCCATACTTATAATTACAGGAGTACGAGCCGTTGGAGTGGGCTGTGAAGTATACGTTCTCGTTGCCGGGCTGGTTGCAGTCGTAGACATATATCCTGGTGTCTGCACCTACTTGCTCAACCTTGTACGGCACTACTGCGTGGCAGTAGTCGCGGCTCCCGGCCTTCGCGTCGATGTAGAAGATTATCGGGTCTTCTCCTGTTTTCGCGAAGTTCTCGCAGGCTGCTATCAGCGAGGCGCGGCTGAATATGGGGTGCGGCACTCCGTCGAGGTACCACGATATCTGCGCCTTCTCAATCAGTTGCGTGACGCGGTGGGTCGAGGATTTCGGCGCGGAGATAGCGTATGTCGTGGAGCCACCGAATGACACGGGGTCCAGGTTTTTGTTGTAGAACTTGGTCGATGTCACGGAGAAGCCGAAGCAGCTTCCGCCCCAGAGGTTCTGTCCGAACTGTTTGTACAGGGCTGTGCCTCTTTGCTGGCCATAGACTTCGATCCAGAGCTGCTGAGGCGTTTTGTAGCTTGCTGAAAGGCCGAGGTCGGTTCTGGAGTTTGTGAAGGAGTAGCCGTCCGTCCTGGGCTTGAAGAGTGGCTTTTCGGGCGGCTTTATCTCGTACATCGCGAGGATTAGTACGTCAGCCGTGATGGAGTTGAACGGGCGGTCCCAGCCTTTGAAGTCGTAGCCTTCGCGCTTAGGGTCGGGCGGGGCTTGCGCGGCTTCGCCTTCTTTGACGACTTGCGTCTTCAGCGTTGTGCCGTCCCAGTCGCAGAATATTACTGTGAACTCCTTGTCGGGGTCGGGATCAGGATCCGGGTCTGGGTCGGGGTCGGGATCCGGGTCGGGGTCGGGGTTCGCTTTGAGGTCGCGGTATCTGTATTGCGTTTCGTACCTGTTGCTCGATATGAACCAGGAGAGGTCTTTGCCCGTAATGACATAGGCCGTTTTGTTGCCGCGGTTATACGCTATTTGCGTCTGGCCTTCGAAGTATTGCGTCACTGTCGCCCCGACTGCGTATTTTTTCGCTTTCTCGATCTGGTCGAGCGTCGCTGTCGAGGTGGAATGGTGTTCGCCGTAACTTACGCGGGCTTTGTATGCCGAGTAGTTGCCGTTGATGCTGAAGTTGCGTATTTCGCGGTAGTATGGCGAGGCTGCTGTTTGCGTTTGGTACCAGACGAGGTTGTAGCCGATGTGTACTTCTTTCGTTTCCACTTGTCTGGTGGCCGATGCTGTCGCTTTTGTCTTTGACCAGTCCGACCAGGGTCCCCATTGTTCTGCGGCGGATGCTGTTCCGATTGCGGGTGTGATCGTGCTTATGCACAGGAGCAGCGCGAGCAGCATCGTCAGAGCTTTTTTCGGGTTCATGTGATGGCCTCCTTTGGTGTGATTAGCCCAGGCGGATAGTGCAGTTTTCGTTTGCGAGTTTGAGTACGGAGCCGGGCTGCACTGTTATCGCTTCGCCTTTCGGCAGCATGTAGTCGCCGAGGAATGTTCCGTTGCTGGATGAGTCTGTTACTGTGTAGACATTTGCGGCAGGATTGTACGTGACCGTGCAGTGCATTCGGCTGACGTGCGTGTAGTCGTCAGGGAACGGCACGCGTGATAGCGAGCCTTTTCCGAGGTAGAGTGTTTCGTTCTCGTTCAGGATTATCACTCTGCCCCCGGCGGATCCTGTCAGGATGCTGACCGACCCCCTTTGCGCGGCTTGCCCGGACGGCAGGCCTGCGCTGCCGTAACCGTAAGAGCCTGCGCCCCCGTATGCATCCGGGTAGGCGTTGCGGTCTGGCCGGGAGGCGCCGTTGCCTGTGTACGAGTCCGATCCATCGGGCTGGTACGCATAGCGATCGCTCCCCGCTTGGTAGCCGCTAAAATCAGGCGTTGCGCCGGCTGCCGCTTTGCTCTTCTTCTGCGAGTAGATTATCACGGCGGCTATGAGGCCTCCCGCGATCAGTATTATCGGGACCACGACGACGGGGTTTCCCCCTCCGCCTTGCGAGCTGCCCGGCGGTATCGACGGCAGGCTCGGCGCCCACGGCTCGCGGGGTGGGCTGGTCGGGGCGACGGTTCCTGTGCTTTGCGTGAATCGGGCCGTCAGCGAGGCGTCGGAGCGCACGCAGAGCTTGTATGTCAGCTCCGAGGTTATCAGAGCAGCGTCTTTGTACCAGCCGAGGAAGTCCGCGCCTTCAAGCGGGAAGGCTTCCATTACCGTAAACGAGCCCGTCTTGAACTTGCCCGCGCCTACGGCTCCGCCGGAGCCTTCGACTTTCACGTCGACGCTGAATGTCTCAATCGCGGCTTCTTTCAAGTCGTCGTCGGGAGCTATTCTGCCTTGCGAGCCTCTTAGTTCATAGACTGTTTCCTCTTCGGCGGGGCTGACTGCCCCCAGCGTGGATGTGAACTCCGCGCCCGCCGTTACCGGCACGTCGTAGTAGTTGACCAGCCTTACGTTGCCGCCGGCGTCACGGCTGTATTCCGCTACCGAGTATGTCATCGTGCCTGTGTCGGTTCCTGTGATTTTTATCGTATACCCCTCTTCCGCAGGCAGGTAGACTGCTTTTTGCCCATCGCCGTCGTATGTCAGGAGTATGCCGCTATCTCCGTTGAGTTCCGGGATGTCGTCTTCGATCTTGCCGAGCAATTTCCCTTGCGCGTCGTAGACTTCAAGGTCGACCGGGCAGTCGATGTGAATGACCCTGTAGTATACGGGGTTGCGCCTTGCTACGCCGCCGAAGTAGTCGGCCGGGAGGGCGCGCATCCAGGCTAGGTAGAGTTCCGGGTAGTGGCCTTGCATCAGCGCTTTCTGGTTTGCTTCGACCTGCTTTTTCGACGCGTCCTGCGAGACGTCTTTGAGCAGGAAGTCGAGGGAGTTTTGCTTTATTGCTATCTTTGGGTCGCTGTCTGCCGGGACTATCGAGACGAGAGTGCTCGCCACGAGGCCGCCGAAGGCCGCTTGCCACAGCCATTCGTTTACCACAATGCCGGCTATCGGGCCCGAAAATGCGCTCGCTGCTGCCGCGAGGTCGAATGTCCCGGCTTCCGAGAGGCTTTTCACGAGGCCGTCCTGATATTCTTTGACGTAGTTGTCCCTGTTTTCAAATACTGTATCGAACAGCACCGGGCATAGCGCCTGGTCGAAGAATATATTCAGGGGTATATCTTTATTCGGGTAGGGGCCGACGTCGTATATCGCTCCGGGCGGCCACCTGAAGTCCGGGCCGAAGTTGCCTTTGTGGTACCTGAAGCTGTTTATGAGGTACCAGTTCGCGTTGAGCCCGGAGAGCACGGACGAGCTGCCTGTGAACTGCGCGAGCATATCTTTCTCGAGGGTTTTGAATGTATAGCCTTCTTTCGTGTAGTATGTCGCGGGGATGAACTGCGTTTTGCCGTATTTGCTGTATCCCCAGGATTCCGGCGCGACTCGCGGCACTATGTCGTTCGGGTTGACTATGTTGAAGATGTTCGGATATTCCGAGCTGTTTTCGGAGCTTTTTATCGGTCTTCCGTTGACCGGCTTTTTCGAGTTGTTGGGGGTCGCGAAGCAGTAGGCGAATATCTCCTGGCGCTTGATTTCCCATGAGGTGACGTCTGTGTAGGCGACTGTGTCTCCGCTCATGCGCAGCCTGCCGATTTTATAGGGCGATGAGGTCGTCTTGTCTACGAGTTCGGCCGCGAACAGGTTCGCTACTGCGGCGGCTCTGCTGTATCCGGTGATCCAGAGTTTTACCTTTGTCTCGCTGCGCAGGCCTGTGCTGTCGAGGTAGGAGGAGAAGTACTCCATGAGGCTGTCTTTGGCTATTTCGAAGCCTTCGTGTATGTCGCCGGAGCCTATCTTGAAGTCGCCGCCCCATTCCGCCTTATACTCCCCGCCCCGTATCGCGATTGCGATGAGTTCGTAGTCGCCGTCGCTGCAGGTTATGGTCTTGTGGCCGAACACTGCTGCTATCGAGTCCGCCGTTGGGGTCGGGCGGTAGTTCTCGGCGTGGACGTCTTCGAAGCCCAGGCCGCGTTTGCCGGGGTCGTCGGCGTCTGTCGGGTTTTTCAGTAGGGATATGACGTTCGCGGCTTGCTCTTCGTCGGTCGCGTAGGGGACGTCTTTGCCGCTGTTGTCTTTCTTGCGGTTCACGCCGAATGCCGCCATCGCGAGTTCTAGCGACATTGTCGCGAGGTCATGGTCGTATGTCGCGGCTGAATGGTTGAACATATCGTCGTAGTAGAGGAACTCTTCGGTCTGCATCTTCCCTTCGCTTGCGTAGCGGAAGAAGCCTTTTACGTCGGGTTTGACGATTTCTTTTGCGGCTTCGCCAATTTCATATATAAGGTCTTCGGGGTTTTCCGCGTCATAGGATCCTCTGTTTTGTATATCGTACATGACTTGCTTGGCGAACTTGAATGATTCGGGCTGCTGGTCGAGGTTCGTGAAGCAGCTCAGCGTGTAGATGTTGTATCCGGCGTTTTTCAGCCGTTGCGCTGTCGTGTAGACGACGTTGGCGTGGGCGTATACTTTTATGCCGGTGGCCAGCACGTAGTATTCCTGGTAGTAGCTGTACTCCGAGGCTGAGTAGCGGCCGTCGTCCGCGCTTTCGCCCGCTGCGGGCAGGCAGCCTGAGAAGAAGAGGATGTTGCGGATCATGTGTGTTTGCTCGACGTTTTGCAGCAGCGAGTCTGCCAGCACCAGCGCTTCGTTGAAGTTGGAGAAGCCTGAGGATGAGCCGCTGTTGCCTTCGGGTATGCCTCGTATCGCGTTGCTGATTGTCCTGATGTCGTCCGTGAAGCCTATTTCGACGCGCGCTGTGCTGGTGCAGGTTACGAGCGCGACGTAGTTAGTGCCTTCGGCGCCCAGGACTTCGTCGACGAATTTCAGCGCTGCTTGTTTCACGTTTTCGAGGGGTGATCCGACTGTCACGGAGTTGTAGAAGCCGGTGGATATGGAGTATGGGCCGGTTGTGTCGAGCACGAGCACGGTGTAGCGCGTGACTTGGGACGCGGTTCGCGCGGCTGTGGCGTTTTGGCCGGTCACGGGCGCGAGCGTGATGATGAGCAGTAGCGCTATCGCGGCTGTGAGGATCCTCTTTTTCATGGCGTTGTTTCCTTTGTGAGTTGTTTAGGGGGGGGTGCTCTACCCTCCGGGGGCGGGTTCTATTACTGCGTAGTAGACCAGGAGGGTGTCGCCTGTCGTGAACTCGATCAGTATGGAGTATGTGCCTGAGACTTCCGGGACTGTGTAGGGCGATATCGCCCTTATGAGGCTCGACGGGTAGAGCTCCACGCCTGTCTTGTTACTGGCGTACCTCACCTGGAAGCTGAAGCCCGTTAGGTCTATGGTCTCCCCGGGGAGGTATACGGTTTTATTGGGCTGCGTATTTATGCCGGTGACTCTCGACACTTCGTCGGTCTCGACCGTAATCCTGCAGGTAGCTGTTTTCGTCGGGTCGGCTTTGCTGGCGGCGGTCAATGTCGCGACGCCGTTCGCCCTGGCGAGGAAGAGGCCTTCGTCCGTCACCTGGACTATGCTCGAATCGCTGGAGGTCCATGTGACCGAGTCATCCGGAGGCTTTACCGTAACGGCGCAGGAGTCGCTTTTCGCCCTGTCGTCCTTGCTTGTCGCTGTGACTGTCACCGCGCTGCCGCTGCCGGAGACGTTCACGGTCGCGGTTATCCTCGCGCTCATGCCTATATCGACGGTCGCGGAGGTGCTGCTCAGGCTGATTGAGGTCACGTGCGGCACGTCCGCTTTGACGAGCCCGGTTTGCGATACTGTCACGCCGGTTCCGCTGACTGTCCATGTCACTGCGTCGTTCGCCTGCATGCCGCCTATCAAAGCGTTGAGCTGGTAGGACTGGCCGCCGTCGAGGGTGAGCGTTTTGTTATCGAGCGTCACGCTGATCTCTGTCACGGTTACGGAGCATGTGGCTGTCTTGCCGTTCGGCGTTCTCGCCGTGATCGTGGCGCGGCCTTCGCTGACGCCCGTGACCTGGCCGCTCGAGTTCACCGTGGCGACCGAGGTGTTGCTCGACGTCCAGACTATGCCGTTGCGGCTTGCGTTCGAGGGAGTGAGCGCAATGGTTATCTGGGAAGACTTGCCTTTACCTACTATGAGGCTCGGCGGGGTCAGTTCGATGCTGTCTATCTTGTCCGGGTCGCGCCCTTTGCTTACCGTCAGGTACACGGTTTCGTTCCTGTTGACTACCATTCCGCCCGGCGGGTTTTGCGAGATCACGTTGTCCCTGGGTACGATATCGTCGAAGGCTTCGACTATCGAGTAGCTGAGACCGGCGTTCGTAATGGCTGTCGTCGCGTTCTGCCTGCTAATGCCCGTGACGTGCGGGACTGTGGCTGTCTGTTTGCCGGCGCTTATCGTCAGGGTTACTGTGTCGCCTGCTCTTGCGGAGGTGTTTGCTGCGGGGTACTGCTTTATGACATGCCCGCTCGGTACTGTGTCGCTATATTCGTTCGGGGATAAATTTACATTGAACCCCTGGCCGCGCAGGGCGTTTTCGGCCGCTGCCTGCGTCATGCCCGCTACGTTCGGCACGGTGCGGGGTGGTGGGCCGCTGCTGACGGTGAGGGTCGCGGTCGTGCCTTTGGAGTGCGTCGTGCCTGCGGCGGGGTACTGGGAGATCACGTTGCCCTGCGGCACTGTGCTGCTCTCGGCATAGCTTACGCTGGACTGGAATCCGGCGTTCCCCACTTCGCTGCGCGCTCTGCTTTCGTTCATGCCGACTACGTTCGGCATGCTGATAAGGGTCTCTGCGGGGCCGCTGCTGACGGTCAGCACCACCGCGGCGCCTTTGTTGACTTGCGTGTTGAATGGTATGCTTTGCTTCGTCACCGTCCCGGCGGGCGAGGAGCTGTTCTCGTGGTCCACGGTCACGGAGATGCCTTTCGAGGATAGCTCGGCGCGGGCCGCGGCTTCGCTCATGCCTACTACATTGGGCATCGGGAAGCTTTCGCCGCCCTCGCTTACTGTCAGGCGCACTGTGTCGCCGGGCCTGACGCGGGTGTACGCTGCGGGTTGCTGCGTGATGACGAGCCCGGCTCTGACATCGTCGTTCTTCACAAGCTCCACCTCGACTTTGAGGCCTTTGCCTTCGAGGAGGGTTACCGCCGCCGTTCTTTCTTCATACACGACGTCGTCGAGCTCGAATATATTCTCACCGAGCGATACGGTGAGCTGAATCGTGCTGCCTGTCAGCAGCATCGTGCCGGCGGGGGCGCTCTGCCACATTACGACGTCTTTATCGTATTCGTCGCTGTATTCCCAGGCTTGTATCGAGAAGACGAAGCCTTCGGTTTGCATCAGGGTCTGCGCGGCGCGGTACGCCATGCCGACGAAGAGCGGTACTTCCCTGGGGACTTCCTCGATATCTTCGTTCGGGTCTATGCCCATGGATACTGTCAGTTCCACGGTCGATCCTACCTGCACCCTGTCCCCTGCTTCCACGCTTTGCGCTATTACGGTATTGGCGGCGAACACGCGGCTGTAGTCGAAGTCGATGATCACGTCGAGATTAAGCGCTTCGAGCGCTTCTACCGCTTCGCCGACGTTGAGGCCCGATACTTCGGGGAGCACTACGGTTTCGGCGCCGGCGCTTATGGTCAGGTTGACCATCGTGTATTCAGCGACGTAGTAGCCGGGGTCTACGTCCTGGGCGAGTATCATCCCCGCCGCTATCCTGTCGGAGTTCTCCCTTCGTGCGACCATGTGGTTGAGCCTGGCGTCGTCCAGGCGTCTTTCGCCTTCGTCGAGCGTATTATTCACTATCGACGGGACGGTCACCATGCCTTCGATTGGCTCAATCCCCCTACCGGGCTCCTTACGCAGGTCGATTACGCCGGTCGCGAACAGTATGCCGATGACTATGACGGTGAGGGCTGAGGCGGTTGCTGTGATTTTCGTCCACAGCGGCCACTTCAGCACGTCGATTTTCTTGATCCTGCCCTGCCTGCGCGGCACGATGTCCTCGGACGTAAGTTCTGCTTCGAACGTTGCCATATCGGGTGTCCTGTCTTCTATGCGCACGTTGAGGGCGTTGAGGATTGCGGTCTCGTGGTTCTCGTCTATGTCTTTGACGAAGGCGGAGAGCGGCTTGAGCACGTCTTTTTGCTTGCTTTCGTAGTAGGCTCTGCGCTCGAGCGCCTCGGGCAGCGTCGAGCCGGTTATCATGCGGTAGAGCGTCGCGCCGACGGCGTATACGTCTGTGTGGGGGCCCTGGTCTCCCCTGCTGCGGTATTGCTCTTCCGGTGAGTAGCCGGGTTTTATCATTACGGTCAGGCTGCGCGTGAGGGCGGTCGTGGCGAAGCGCGCCGCGCCGAAGTCTATCAGCTTTACCTGGCCGTCTTTTGTCAGAAATATGTTGTCGGGGGCTATGTCGCGGTGGATAACGCCCTGCTCGTGTATGAGTTGCAGGGATTTGATGATGGGCATTATCATTTCAATGGCTCTTTCGGGGGGTACCATGTTCTCGCGTTTGAGCAGTTCGGCGAGGGTCTCCCCTTCGAGGCATTCCATTATTATGTAGGCTGTGTTGTTGTCTTTGAAGCTGTCGTAGATTTTTACTATGCCGTCCATGCTGTGGAATTTTGCGAGGCGCTGGGCTTCTTCGACGAATTTGTCGAGGCCTTCGGTGAATTGTTCTTCTTTGACGCCGTTGAATACTGTCACCTGCGTCTGTCCCGGCACGCGGGTCGAGAACTCGCTGGGGAGGTATTCTTTTATGGCGACTTTTTGTTCCAGCAGGGCGTCCCAGCCTATGTATGTGACGCCGAATCCGCCGAAGCCGAGCACTCTGCCGACTATGTAGCGGCCTCCCATGATGGTTCCGGGTTCCATTTGCAGGGCTTCTACGGCTTTGGCGCCTTCCACGTAGCCGCAGTGCGGGCATACGCTGAATTCTTCGCTGTAGTGTTCCATGCATCCAAGGCAGATTTTCATAACATATCCTCTGGTTGGTAGGTTGGGGCAACTGGTTGTGTGGCGAGGGTGAGACAACCCCCGGCGCCCTTTGGGCGCCACCCCCTTCATAAGCGAAGGGGGCATGGGGCGCTAAGACATTACGTAGTTTTCCAAGTTGATGAAGAATCCGTCGAAGTCGTTGTATATCTCGCAGTACATGTTTAGGAGGTTCCTGTTGATTGGCAGCACTCCGCCCCTGGCACGCATGTATAGATGGTTTTGCGCCTTGTCGCCGAGCATGAACCGCAGGAGGATCTCCGCCGCCGCGAGTTCGTTTTCCGGGGCGCTGCTGATGCTCCACATATCCGTGAGGGTGCCTGGGACTATGCGGCTGTCGACGCGCAGGAGCCTGTAGAATCCCGCCATCTCGTCCCTGATTTCAAAGTAATCCGAAGTGTCGGAAAGGTAGGCGGAGGCGCCGTCCAGGAGGAACAGCGCTTTCGCGCCTTCTTGCTCGGCGGCGTAGATGTAGGGCCCGTAGACGTCCACATAGGCTGCCGCTTTGCCTTCTTCGACTACCAGCCCGCCGGTGTCCATCGTGGCGGAGTCCATGAGCGCTGCTATGTCCGATATGCTGTCCTCGCCGCGGTCATAGAGCGTCTTATTCAGGTATATCACCGGCGCGTAGAAGCCGAGCGGGACGCGGTCCCTATCCGGGAAATAGTAGTTGTAGTTCTCCATGAAGCAGTAGTCGCTTGTTTCAAGCTGCTCCAGCGCGGGACTGAGGTCCATGGCGTATTCCATAACTGCGGGCGGCAGGCCGGTCGACCGGAAGAGCGTGGGCATCCTGCCTTCCCTCGCGGCCGCCAGGAGTTCGGCGGCGTATATCTCGTCCGGGAAGGCTTTTACTTCGATGCTCACATTGGGTATTGCTTTGTTGAAATCGCCTATGACCAAGCTGATGGCTTCGTCCATCATCGCGGCTTCCGCTTCGCTTGAGTATGAGTACCACAGCGTTATGTCCGCGTCGCGCACCTTCTGGCCCTGGATGTTCATCCAGACTATCGCGGCTGCCGCGAGGATCACTATGAGCGAGGCGAAGACGGTCGCAAGGCGTTTTTGCTTGCGCCTTTTCTTCTCTTTGGCGACGGGCAGGACTTTCTTTTCGTTGTTGAGCGCTTTGCGGAAGTCCGCGACGCTCAGGAAGCGCATGTGCCTGTCTATCGCCATTGCTTTCATTATGGTATTGCTGATCTGCTCAGGTACGCCGGGGTTTATTTCCGCCGGGGGCGGCAGCGTGTCCTCTATGCGCCTGTTGGTCGATTCTTCCGGTTTGTCGCCGGTGACCATCAGGTACAGCGTCGAGCCGAGCGCGTATATGTCCGTCCAGGGGCCTTGCAGGTTCACGCTTTCATACTGCTCGGGGGGCGCGAAGCCGGGTTTGAGGATTATCGTCATCTGCCTGTCTTCGTTGGGGTAGAAGCGCGCGGCTCCGAAGTCGATGAGTTTTATGACGTTGTTCGAGCAGATGAAGATGTTGTCAGGGCTGATGTCCCTGTGCACTATGCCGGATGCGTGGATGTCCTGCAGGGCCGAGCATACGTGCCCGATTATGTCGAGGCTGGTGCGCAGGTCGAGGACGCTGGTTTTAAGGAAGGCGCTGAGCGTGATGCCGTCGAGGTATTCCATGACTATATACGCTGTGGCGTTTTCCTCGAAATATTCGAAGACGTTTATTATGTTCCTGTGGGTGCTGAATTTTGCCATGCTTTTCGCTTCGTCCAGGAAGCGGGTGAGCCAGTGGTCGTACTCTTCTTTTCTGTTGCGGGTGAAAAGGAGTACTTCTTTCGAGCCCGGCGCGCGGTTGACGAGTCCGCTGGGATAGTATTCTTTTATCGCGAGCACTGTTTCCAGCCTCGTGTCCCATACTTTGTACGTTATCCCGAATCCTCCCGCGCCCAGCACCTGGCCGACTATGTAGCGGTTGTTCAGGGTTTGGCCGGGGTAGATGTAGTACGGTTCTTTCGCCGGTTCCCCGGGTACGTGCCCGCAGGCGGGGCATACGCCGTACTCCTGTTCGTACATTTCAAAGCAATACTCGCACCGCTTTTGCAACTTTCAACACCCCTTTGTTTAGTTAGGAGTTTGGAGTTAGGAGTTAGGAGTTGTGTTTCTTTAGAGCATCCGGTTCGTCCGCGCAGCGGACACAGTAACTCCTAACTCCTAACTATTAACTAACTAATTTCAGCCCAGGCGGAAGCTGACGCTCGAGCTGCCCAGCTTTATCGTCGCGCCGCGCATGAGCGTGACGGACATGTTCGAGGGCATGCGGCTGCCGTCTTCGCGGAATGTGCCGTTTGTCGAGTAGTCCGTAACTATGTATGAGCCATCTTGCGGGTTGTATCTGATGCCGCAGTGCCTGCGGCTGACCCTGTCGGCGTCCTGGTCAATTATGACGTGGGCCATCGCGGCGTCACGGCCGAGGATGATCTCTTCGCCCTGCGGCACGTCGATGATGGCGTTGCGGTACATGCCTGTGATGCCTGTGATGACGCCGCCCCTTGGGGGCGCGAATCCCGGCTGCGGGCCCATCTGCGGGCCTTGCGGGTAACCGCCGGGTTGCTGATATGGCTGCTGCTGCGGCGGGTAGGGCTGCGGCGCGGGGTAGCCCTGGGGGCCGGGGTAGCCTTGAGGCGCGTTTCCTGCAGGTTGCATTGCTCTGCCTCCCATTTGGTAGTTGCCCGAGAACGCGATGATGTAGTTGATTATCGTCTCGACGATTCCGCCGCCGGGGATGAAGATGTGCATCGCGAACAGCGGGGTTATGTTGAAGGCTTTATAGAGTTTCTTGTAGTATACGAAGCGGAAGGCGAGGCCGACGCACAGGTAGAGGAATACTACCGTCGCGAAGACCGTCCAGCCGGCCGGCATGCCGGGTATCGAGAAGCACATGATCATCATAACGAACCATATAAGCAGGAACGCCAGCCTGTCGGAGAAGAGGAATACGAGCGCTGTTATGATGAACGCCAATAGGAACGGGATTTCAAGGAAGATGCATGACAGGATGATGATTAGCGAGTAGAACATATAGTCTGTCCAGCAGAACAGTTTCGCGTCCGCTTCGCCAAGGATCCTGTACCTGTAGGCTGCTTGGGCGCAGGGGATGAAGGGCATCCAGTTGTACTTTGCGGACAGGCCGGCTTTGCGGCCCATGCACAGGAGCGTGTAGCCGCGCATGAAGTACACTACCGCGACTATCACCACCATGATGATGAGCAGGAACACGCCGAGGAAGCTCATGCCGTTGAATATCGAGAAGGCGTCGTCGAAGGGGTTGGAGTATCCAAAGGGATCGAAGTCATAAAATGGGTTGTACATTGTGATTCCTCCTGGTTTTTTTGGGTTGTGGGGCGGAGCCCCGCGTTGGATTACTTGGCTTGCGCGTTGGGTCTCGCTGTGGAGTTCCCGGGGGGAGACCCGGGTGGTCCCGGGGGATTCCTTGGGGGATTCCTTGGGGGGGGCGAACTCGTTATGTCTCTATTCTTCCGTCTCGAGCAGATGCAGTCGACAGGCGGCTAGGGTTCGATTCCCGACTGCATATCCCAATGGAATGCGTCCGTGCAGCACGGGAAGAACATCAGTTTCGTGGCTCCGACTGTTATGATGTCGTTTTGCTCAAGCTCCATCGTGTTGAGCACGAGCTGGCCGTTGAGGTAGCATAGTTCCCTGGCTTCGCCGGGCTGTGTCATGAATTTGTGGGTCTGCGGGTCGTATACGACTATGGCGTGCTTTTCTCTCGATACGCTGTTGTCGCCTGTGATCGCGACGTCCATGTTCGCCGACCTGCCGATGAAGTTGCGCCCGGATTTGAGTTTGAAGTCTTCGCCTCTGTGGGCTCCTTCCACGCATACGAGCCAGCCTACAACGGGTTCGGTGCCTATGGCTTTGTTGTAGTAGCTCACCGTGACGCCTTCCGCGGCTTGCGGCGGGGGCGGCGCGGTCGCGCTGGACATCGCGTTTTTCGCCGCGCTTTCCAGTGAGGGCGGCTGGCCCGCTGTAATCGCTTCCGGCGCGAGGGGCATTGTGACGCCGTCGTTTCGCTCGTGCGCCACCGTTACTACGCTGCTCGGCCTGCCGGCCGACGACGCGCAGTGCGGGCATTGGGCGAATCTGTCAAGGTCGAAGAAATGCCCGTTGTTGCAACGCGTAAGGTTCATGCTGATACACTCCTTTATTATATTACTAATTGCTTACATACCGTATTAGTACTACCGTGGTGTTGTCTTTCGCGTTCATGTCTATATCTATGGATGTGCGGATCAGTTGCCTCGCTATGTCTACAAGGCTGCCGGGGCTGTTGAATACCAGTTTGCCGATTTCGGCGTCGCTCAGCGATTTGTTGAGGCCGTCGCTGCAAAGCAGGATCACGTCGCCGTTCTCGAGGTGGAATGGTTCTGAGTTGGCGTCGATCAAGTCGGCGCGCCCGGAGCCTATGAAGCTGATGAGCGCTTCCCTGTCGGGGTGCGTGTCCGCTTCCACGACTGTGATTTCGCCCGCGTCCGCTTTTTCCATCAGTTGCAAATGATAGTTGTGGTCGCGAGTGACTTGCACTATCTCGCCCGCTCTGAGCAGGTAGACTCTGCTGTCGCCTACCGAGCACCAGTACAGCCTGTCCTCTACGACCACCGCGGCTACCAGGGTCGTCCCTGTGACTCCGTCGCCGAACCTGCCCGCGAGCATCCGATCCATCTTGCGGATATTTTCTTTAAAGAACTCCGCTATCTCCGTTTCTTGCGCCAGCGCGCCGAGTTCTTTGCTCAGTTCGTCGACTACTATGCTGCTCGCTTCCCCGCCGCGTTCCATGCCGCCCATTCCGTCGCACAGGATTCCGAAGACTCCGGTGCTGTCCCCGCGGCGGGCGCTCGCGGAGTTCGAGACGTAGTAGGCGTCCTGCTGGTACTCGCGCGTGCCCTGGTGCGTTTCGCCGGCGGTGATGTAGTGTATTGCGTCTTCCGAGGCGTCGCTGAGCTGCGCGAAGCTCATCGGCTGCGCGGCCTGCGCGGCGCCCGGCGTCATGGCCGGTCCAAGCCGGAGCGTGGCTCCGCTGTCCCTCGTCACTCTGCGCGGCGCCAGGGAGATCGTTACTATCTTTTTTCCTTTCGGGGCTTTCTGCTTTGTTTTCGCCATTATCCGACCATCTCTTTCGTTAGGAGCCTTGCTCGGGGGTTTCGGCTGGTAAGGGGGGGCGTGTCGAGTTCGAGTCCCGCTCCCCTAGGCGTCATTCGAGGCCTACTTTGATCATGTATTCGGGCGAGTACAGGTAGAAGCGGCTTTCGGGGGCGACCGCGCGATAGGCGCCGTGTTCGTATCTGTGCCCCGCGTCGCTGAATGTCCCGTGGGATGAGATGTCCATCAGGTAGAAGCAGCCGGCTTTGCGCTCGAAGCGGATTATGCAGTGCGTCCTGCTTATGTTCGGGTCGTTCAGGATTATATTGCATTGCCCTGTGGAGCGGCCGACGATTATGTCCATGTTGCCGGGTATCGCCCATTTGTAGCCTTTGAACCTTCCGCCGTCCACGAGGAGATATGGGTTCCCGTGCGTTTCATGCGCTATCGGTTTTTCGATTTTCGGGGCGTTGACCTCCGCCTGGACGACGCTGAAGAAGTTGTCGATCGTCGGGAACCTTTCTTTCGGGTTCAGGCGCAGGGCGACGTCTATCACGTCGGATATCGCGGGGCTCATCGCGGGGACTATGCCTGTCAGGGGCGGCACGGGCATCCCGCTGAGCCTGGCGTGCGCTTCGGGGATTGTCGTGCCTGAGCTGAGGTAGTAGAATGTCGCGGCGAGGGCGTATATGTCTGTCCAGGGGCCCTGGTCGCCGCTGCTTGAGTATTGCTCGGGCGGCGCGAAGCCCGGCCTGAAGATGACGGATAGCCCGCTGCTTTTTTCGCTGACGAAGCTGCGCGTCGCTCCGAAGTCTATGAGTTTTACCTGCCCGGCGCGGGTTATGAAGATGTTGTCCGGGCTGACGTCCCTGTGGAGGAAGCCGCGTTGGTGGACGTCGTGCAACGCGCTTGTGACGTATAGCAGTATTTCTATCGCCAGGTTGTACGGGAGGCAGGAGCCGAAGCTTTTCGCGAGGCCTCTGGCTGTCACTCCGTCGAGGTATTCCATCGCGAAGTAGGCGGTTCCGTTCTCCCTGAAGGAGTGGTATACCTGGACTATGTGAGGGTTGCCGGAGAATCTTTTCAGCGTGTCCGCTTCTCCGATGAACCTTTCTACGCCGTGGTCGAACAGTTCCTTGCCGGAGCCGCACAGTACCGTCGAGTCTGAGCCGCGCGAGGCGAGCGTCGAGGGGAAGTATTCTTTTATCGCGCAGATTTTGCCTGTCGCGGTGCTTTTCGCGAGGTAGGTTATGCCAAAGCCTCCGACGCCGAGCACGCGGCCGACGATGTATTGTTTGTTGAGCTGGCTTCCGGGCGGGAGGACTATCGCTTTTTCGGGGATTTCGATGGCGTTGTATCCGCACACGCCGCATTTGCCGCCTGCGAAGGACGTTTGGAAGCAGTTCGGGCATAGGTTGTGATATATGGCGGCCATCGGTCTTCCCCTTTCGGTTTAGTTGCGAGTTACGAGTTGCGAGTTGCGAGTTGCGAGTTACGAGTTGTGGTAGATTGCTCAGCCGTAGAAGACGAATTTTTCGTTGCCTGCCGTGATGACGTCGTTGCCGTTCAGTTTCCTCTTGCCCGCGAGCGGGACGCCGTTGAGGTAGGTGCCGTTCGTCGAGTTCAGGTCTGATATGAAGAACCCGTCCGCGTCCGCTTCTATCACGAAGTGCTGCCGCGACAGTTTGCCGTCGTCAAAGCTCAGGTTGTTTATCTGCTCGGAGCGGCCTACGAAGAAGCTGCCGTATATGTCGAGGTCGATTTTATTCGCGTTGCCGGCCATGTCGGTGACGACAAGGGTGGCGCGGGCGCTGTCCGGCGTCGTGAAGTGGTGCTTGAATTCCACGGCGTCGCCGAAGCCGATTTTGCCGTCGACCTGCACTACGCCTCTGTGTTTTTTGATCGTGAATATAAGCACCAGGGCCAGCGCGGCGACTGCCAGTATGATGAGCAGCAGCACAAGCCACCAGTAGTCGTCGATGAAGCTGCGCGGCGCCTCGATTTGTATTATGGGCGGCTCGCTCTCCTGCGAGCTGCCGGGGCTGCTTTGTCCGGGCCCTTCGGGTTGCTGCGGGCTGTTGTATGTATTGCCGGTTGGCGCGGGCGTCTCTTCGGGGGGCGTGCGGCCTTTGAACTCGAAGTTATACTGCCCGATGATCGGGTTCTTTTCCATGGAGACGTCCGTGATGTTGTTCATTCTCAGCGTGTATTCGCCTGTATACGGCACTCCGTCGAAGGTTATGACGGCGGTGTTTGTGCCCGGGTCATACGAGACGCTCTGTATCGCCAGGGCCTTGCCGCTTTCGTCCGTTACGATGTAGTTGTCTTTTATATCTGCCCCCTGCAGACGTTTGCTGAAGACCACCATAAACTCCTGCTCCCCTGTCTGCGTCGGGTCGAATGTGACCCAGGGGGCGTCGTAATCCGGGATTGAGGAGTCGAGCATCACAGGCATCGACGATGTCATACTCCCGCCTACCCGGTTGACGGTGAGCTGCAGCGTGTGTTCCTTGAAGTCGATGAGGTTGTTATCCGCGCGCAGGCGGGCGACTTGGACGCGGTCGAGTTTGTCGATGTATGCCCGAAATGTCTCGTCGAGGTTTTGCGGCGTCACGGCGGCGAACTGGCCTTTGCTGCGCCGCGCGAGTTCCCCGAGAGCGTCCAGCGCGGCTTTTGCCGACGCTGTCGTGCCGAAGTTGCTGAAGCCGAATGTGTATATGGGGGCTGTGCTTTCGGTTACTGTGTCTATGATCTCGCTGCTTGTGTGCCCTCCGCCGTCTGTGTCGTCCAGGCCGTCTGAGAACAGGATCGCGACGCTTCTGTCGGGCAGGTTGGGCGACTTGTTCTCGGCGATAGCCAGCAGCGTGAGTATTCCGTCGTAGAATCTTGTGTTGCGGTCCCTTCTGTGCAGCGTGTCGATTTTCTCGAGGGCTTCTATTTTGCTTTCGCCTCCGTGCAGGAGTATGTTCACTTCTTCACCGAAGGTGAGCAGTATCATGCGGTCGCGCATCGGCATCGTTTCGCGGAACTCTTTGAGGCTGTTCTTTATCGCGTTCGTCTGCGCCTGCTGCATGGAGCCGGAGACGTCGACTGCGAAGATGTAGCGTGTGCCTTTGTCGTATTCCGTCACGTTTTCCACGTTGAGCGGAGCGCCGTCCAGCGTGGCTGTCAGCTCGCCTGCTCTGACCGGAGCTGGGGCTTCGGCGTTGTCGGCGTTATTGTCGATCAGGAACATGACGTCTATTTCCGGCATGTTCACGGTAGCGCGCTCGAAGCGCAGCGTCGCGGCGTTTGCGGCGGTCGCTGTCGTCGTCATGCCTGCGAGCATGGCTGCCGCGAGCAGCAGCGCGGTCAGCAGCGCCAGTCCTCTTGCATGCTTCTTCACAGCCATTTTCTGTCCTCCTTGCAGTAGGGGATGAATACCATTTCGGCGTTTCCCAGGCGGATTGTGTCGCCTTCGGCGAGTTTGGAGGCTCCGGTGAGCAGGGTTCCGTTGAGGTATGTGTTCGTGCCTTCGCCTTGCGCTATGTAGTACGCGGCGTTCGCGGGGTCGTATAGTATCGAGCAGTGGTTTTCGCGGGATATTTCTTCGTCGTCAGCCAGGGCGACGTCCATTTTTATCGAGCGGCCGATGAAGTTGCGGCCTGTGTGCAGCCTGTAGTCCCTGCCTCTTTCGCTGCCGCTTTGCCCTACGAGCCAGCCGACGACCGGGTCGGCTTGCATTTTCGATGTGAATATGCCTACGGTCACGTCGTCTTTGGCGCCTGTCGTGATGCGGCGGCTGCGTTCTTGCGGTTTTGTGCCGCTGATTTGCGGTTCGCGCATCGCCACGGTTTTGGGGTCTTCGCCTTTGCTGACGGGCGTGGCTGCGGCGTTGCCTTCGCAGTGCGGGCAGGCCGGGTATTTCAGGTCGTCGAAGTAATGTCCGTTGGGGCACTTTTTTATGGCCATGGGTCACACCAACCTTTGGGTTTAGTTAGTAGTTACGAGTTGCGAGTTACGAGTTGCGAGTTAGGGGGTTCAGTTGTGCGTTATATGCGTTCTGTTCGGGTCGACGAGGGATGTTGTAGATGAGCGCGTCGGTTGTGGTTTTTCTGGGGGAGGCCGGTCGTCGCTTATGCCGCCGGTCTCTGACGGGTCGGGGCTGCCGGTGGCTGCGGGGTTGCCGGTGGTTGCGGGGTCTGTGTCCGCGTCGGCGTCTGCGTCTGCGTCTGCGTCGGCGTCTGCGTCGGCGTCTGCGTCGGCGTCTGCGTCTGCGTCCGCGTCTGTGTCTGTGTCGGCGTCGGTGTCGGTGTCGGTGTCTGCGTCTGCGTCTGCGTCTGTGTCGGTGTCGGCGTCTGCATCTGCGTCCGCGTCCGCGTCTGCGTCTGCGTCTGCGTCTGCGTCTGTGTCGGCGTCGGCGTCGGCGTCTGCCGGGGAGCTTTGCTCTGTCGGGGTCTCCTCCGGTTCTTCGTCCTTTTCCGGCGCGAAAAACTTCGTGTATGCGAACCAACCGCCTGCGGCAAGCGCCAGGACAAGCGCAGCGGCGCCGATAATAGCCCAGAGCGGCAGTACCCTGCGCTGCTCCGGCGCGGCAGCCAGCAGCGCGGCTTCAAGCGCGTTCGCGTCGGATATCACGCTGCTCGATCCGTTCCTGAGCACGTCCATTATGGCTTTGTCCGCTTTCACCGGTAACTGTGCGCCCAGTTTCGACAGCGATAGCAAAGTGCTTTTCTTTGTCAGCGGCTCGGCGGAGCCTGAGTCGCTGCCGGACATCATGAAGTAGAGCATCGCGGCGGCCGCGTATGCGTCTGTGCGCGCTTTCGTTGCGTTATCCATACTCCCTGTTTGCCCGGGCAGCGCTTCGCCCGGCCGGTTCCCGCCCGTTGCGCCGGCGGCGTCTTGCATGGCGCGCTTTGCCGATAGCAGGCCGAGCAGCTTGACTTCGCCTTCGTCCGTTATGAATATTTTGTCGGCGGAGATACTGCCATGGAATACTCCCGCCGCGTGCGTCACTTTCAGCACCTGCAGTATGCGCAGCGCGACTTCGCGTGCCTGCTCATACGCGAGTACGTTCCTTTTGCCGAGGATACTTTTGATCGAGTTGCCTTCCAGGTACTCGGTCACGACGTAGGCTGTGTTGTTCTCTGTAAAAGAATCGGACACGGCCGGCAATCCGGCCAGTTCGTTGAACTGCCCCAGTTGCCCTGCCATGTCCATATATGCTTGCAGGCCGTCCTGAAACGGCTTTATCTTTGCTTCGCTGAGGATGAGCACTTCCGGGTTTGCCGGCGAGCGTACGAAGAGTTCGCGTGGGAGGTACTCGTTTATGAAGCTTTTGCGTTCGTTGAGCGCGTCATAGGATATGTAGACGACTTGCAGGTTGTCATAGCCGATGGGTTTCCCGACTATGTATCTTTTCGACAGGATCGTTCCGGGGACGAGGAAGTAGTGTTCGCTGGGTTCGGCGTCCTGGACGTAGCCGCAGTGCGGGCAGAACAGTTCGCCGTCGGTATATTCTTCCATGCATCCCAGGCAGCGTTGCACAGAGTTTTCCTCCTTGCGCTTTTTGTGCCGATACGTTTTTGTTTCTGTGGCGATGATAGCAGATTTCCACGTTGCGTGCATGTTTATGTCATTTTTGGACGTTTTTTTGACATTTTTGGATATGGGGCGGGAGTTCGGGCGGCCGAGGACGTCCGCCCCTACGGCGGGGACGGGGGAGCGTGGCTCACAGCGCTGCAAGGAGGGCGGCCACAAGGGTCGCCTCTACGGGGCGAACACGGCGATTGCCGAGTAGTTATCCATGTCCCTGCCTTTTCCGTTATCCTTTACATCCTGTTCCATCAGTTCGAGCCATTTTTCCGGCGTGGGGGCTTTTTTCAGGTGGCGCTGCATCTGTTTTTCCGTAATCAGTTCCCAGAACCCATCGCTGCACAGCAGGTATCTGTCGCCCGGCTCTATGGCGTCTTCGTCCGACAGCTCAAATCGCGGGCTCTCCCATTCGACGCCCATGACCCGCAGCAGCCTGTTGCGGTCCTCATGGTAGCGGATCGCTTTTTCCTTGATTTCTCCCGACAGCACCAGCATTTGCGGCACGCTGTGGTCCAGCGTCCTCGCGGCGAACTTCCCGGCGGCGAACCTGTATACTCGCGAGTCGCCAATATGCCCCCAGCTTACTTTGCCGTTATCGGCGAGCAGGAGCGCGAGCGTGGTTTTCATCTCCTCGGGCGCTCTCTCCTTGCGTTGCTGCTCCATGAGCCGCTCCTGCGCCTGCGTGAAGCACTCGTCGAGCCCGCCTCCGTTTTTGAACACTTCAGCGCATACGGCGGTCACGAGCTGCGAGGCGTCTTCGCCCCTTCCGTGCCCGCCCAGGCCGTCCGCAAGGGCAAAGAGTATGCGTCCGCCTTCTTTTTCAATGAGAACGCTGTCTTCGTTGATCTCGCGGCTGCCTACGTTCGTTATCTGCGCGAACGATATCATTAAGTATTAATCACCCTTCCGTGCCGTTCTCGGCGTACTCGTCGTAGTTGCCTTCAAAGGCTTTGTATGCGCTCTGGTAGTATCGTTTGCTGATCGGGACGACCTGCCCCGATTCAAGCGTCGCGTCCGTTTTCGTCATGCGCCTGATCCGCTCCGGGTTGACCAGAAAGCTTTGGTGCGTCCTTATGAGCTTGCCTTCGCACAGTTGCTCAATGTCGTCCAGTTTCGCGTAGCATTCCAGGCTGCTGTCGCCCATGACGAGTGATATTTTGCGCTTGGAGCTCTCGACAAAGTCGATGTGGCGCATATTGAGTTTCTGGCGGCATCCGTTCGTCGTTATGATCAGATATTTAGATACCGTGTCCTCCCGCTCGCGCATATAGCGGTTGATCTCGGCCGACAGGCTCGACGTCGAAACCGGCTTTGTGAGGTAGCCGAACGCTTTGTATTTGTAGCCTTCGTAGACGTATTCTTCGTGCCGGGTTATGAAGATGATGTCTGTGGCGACATCGTTTTCGCGGATTGTCCCGGCTACCGCAAGGCCGTCCGCTCCGGGCATCTCGATGTCGAGCAGTATGAGGTCGAACGCGAACAGCCCGTCAGCGATGCGGTCGATGACTTCCGCGCCGTCCGCGAATACTTCGATCATGAGGTCGTCTTGCTCGAACAGGATGTTCGACACGGCGTTTTGGATTTCTTTGCGGTGTTCCTGGTTGTCGTCGCATACAGCGATCTTCAGCATTTACGGTTCACTCACATTCCCGATAATCCGTAGATACGGCAGGCGTTGTTGTAGTAGAAGTCTTCGAGGTTCTCTTCGGGTATGATGTGCTCGAACAGGCGGAGGTAGTCTGCGAAGCCTGTTAGGGGCCAGTCTGTGCCGAACATGAACTTTTCATAGTTTTCTACATACGCTATCCAGGTTTTTAGTTGCTCGACATAGCCGCTTTGTTTCTTCAGGTAGCTTTCGACGTCGAGTTTTCCCGCTATCAGCCCGGAGAGGTCCACGGCGACGTTGTTGTTTTTTTCAACTACGGCGGCTGCGTCCATGAGCCAGGGGTTGCCGAAGTGGCACATCACGAACTGTACTTCGGGGTGCGCTACGGCTATGTTGTCCATCTGCATCGGGTGGCAGTATTTGAGCAGCGCCCTGGGATGGGCTGTCACGCCCATGTGGACGGCTACGGGCTTTTTGTATTTTTGCGCGAGTTCGTAGAAGGGTGTGTAGACCGGGTCGTCCAGGTCGTATGGCGTGTATCCGGCGTATATTTTCAGCCCGACGCATTGCTGCAGGGCGAGGTGCTTCTCTGCCATTTCGACGCTTTTGTCAATTTTGTCGTCGTCCAGCGCGTTGTGCCCGACTCCGGCACAGTAGCTCATAAAGTCAGGGTAGCTGATTGTCTCGCCGTCCATCCCGAGGTTGCTCATGACTACGGCGCGGACTATGCCAAGCTGTGCGAATGTTTCACGCAGTTGGTGTTCTGTGTTGTCGTACCCTGCTTCTTTGGCGAGGTCGTCGAAGTGCGGGCGTCCGACCCAGTAGTGTATGTGAGCGTCGATTTTTTTCATTTGTTCACTGCGGCTTCAGGCGGAAGCCTCCTCCTCGTGGTTTTCGCGCTTGCTTTTCAGCAAGTATAATACCAAGAGGGCTGACTGTCAATAATTCTGATGCTTGTTCAGGTACCCACTACCTCCAGGCGTTATATTTCAGTTGTGAGCTTGCATTAATCGATGGGCTTTAATATAATGATGCTGTTCAGAGGAATCACCAGTTGACGGAGCTGCTTGGCGCAGCCCCTGAGACAGTTGTAACAGATGGGGGGATTATGCGCATGATTAAGAAATTTTTGAGACTCGCGCCTTTTTTAGCGCTGCTGCTTACGCTGCTGCCTGCGGCTGCTTTTGCAGGCGGTTCGCCGCCGGCGAACTACGCGCATAATCTGAGCGTGTACAGCGATAGTGAGAAAAAAAGCGACGTTATTTTCCTGACTCGTAACGGAGTGACGAAGTTTACCGGCGAGCTGCTCGACCTGGCTCTTTCCATAACGGGCGGTTTGTCCGGAGACTACGAAAAGGCGAGGGCTGTCCACGACTGGGTATGCGGGAATATCTGGCTCGACGCAAAGGCTGTAGACGACGGCGGCGATTTATCAATATTGCTCAGGGACAGGCGGGGCGTCTGCGGGCAGTTCGCCTCCTTGACCGAGGCGCTGCTGCGAGCCTCCGGAGTTCCTGCCCTGACCGTCTCGGGGAATGTGCCTGCAGAAGGCCACGCATGGACTGAGGTCTATGCCGACGGCAGGTGGGTAATCATCGACACGACATGGGACTGCAGAAACTATTATGAAGACGGGGTGTATTTGGAGAAGCAACCGCCGAATGATGTGTATTTTGATGTTTCGCTGGAATATATCTCGCATACTCATCTGATTAACACTTACGTCGACGGAAAGTATTACAAGAACGCAATCAGGGAGATCTCGCTGCCCGAGGGTATGGCGAAGGTCGAAGATTATATGTTGTACGAATGCGCCAAGCTGAGGACGGTGGTTATTCCCGGCAGCGTGACAAGTATCGGCAACTTCGCGTTCATGTTTTGCCCGAGCCTGCGGAGCGTGGTTATCCCGGGCAGCGTGAAGAGCATCGGAGCGGTTTCTTTTTGCACGGCCGATCCGCCGGACTATGTCCACTACGCCATTCCCGGGATGACTTTCTACGGCGCCATCGGTTCCGCCGCATGGGACTACGCGCAGGAATGGGGCATTCCTTTCGTTGCGGGTTTGCCTCCTGATGATGACGGCGACGCTGATGCCGACGCGGACGCGGATGCTGATGCTGATGCTGATGCTGACGGAGACGATGACGGCGGCGATGACGATGCGGATGAGGATGAGGATGCTCACATGCCCGGTATGGATAATTTCGTTATCGCCAACTCCTACTCCAGGGGGCAGTTCACGGATGTTGATGAGGCTTTGTGGTATGGTTTTGACGAGCAGAAGGCGGTCGCGCTGGCATACGAGTACGGCGTCATGCTGGGCATCGACGACGCGCTTTTCCGCCCGGGCGGCAGGGTTACTTTAGCTCAGGCGATTACGATGGCAGCGAGGGTGCATTGTATTTACTTCACGGGCGGGGAGGAGTTCATCCAGAGGATCCCATGGTTCGAAGTCTATGTGGACTATGCGGTAGATAACGATATTATTTCCTCGCGCGACTTTTCCGACTATGAGCGCGATGCCACCCGCGCCGAGATGGCGTATATCTTCTCGCGCGCTTTGCCGCCTGAGGAGTTTGCGCCGCTCAACACAGTATTGGCCTTGCCCGACGTGACGGGCGGTACCGCTTACAGCGGCAGCATTGTCAAGCTTTATGAAGCGGGCGTTGTGTTCGGCAGCGACGACGCAGGGTCGTTCAACCCGGAGAACCCGGTCAGCCGCGCCGAGGCGGCGGCGATTATCAGCCGGGTGATTCTCCCGCACACGAGGTTCCGCGGCAGGACCTTCGGATAGCACAAGGGTAGCACAAGGGGACGGCAACAACACAAGAGAACCGTCCTTGTGCTGTTGCGTTCTTCTTGCAAATCGCGCGCGCTTGATGTATACTCATGTACAATACAATTTTTATTCTATTAGGAGGTTTTATTTGGTGAAAGAATACTTTGGCAAACCGATAAAAAAACTGGGGTTCGGCTTCATGCGGCTCCCCACGCTGCCGGGCAAACCGGAGAGCGAGATCGACTACGAACTGGTCAAAAAGATGGTAGACCTCTACATGGAACGCGGGTTCACCTACTACGACACTGCCTACGGCTACCACAGCGGCAAGTCCGAGGAGGCGATCCGCATAGCGGTGTCCGAGCGTTACGACCGCGACAAGTTCCAGGTCACGACGAAGCTGCCCGTCAGGGAGATGCTCACGCAGGACGACTTGAAGCAAATGACCCAGACTTCTCTGGATCGCGCAGGGTTGGAGTATTTCGACCTCTATTTCCTCCACGGCATCGGCAGGGGTCTCGAGATGCTCGACAAGACCGGGGCATGGGACTACTGGAGGAGCGTCAAGGACACGGGCAAGGCGAAGAACATCGGCTTCAGCTTCCACGGTGATGCGGATACCTTAAACAAGATCCTGGACGAACATGGCAAGGACGTCGATATCGTCCAGCTTCAGATCAACTATCTGGACTGGGAGGATAAGGAAGTCCAGTCCAAGAAATGCTACGACGCTTGCGTCGCCCATGGCGTCGGCGTCATCGTCATGGAGCCTGTCAAGGGCGGTTCGCTGGCGAACTTCACGCCGGAGGTCCAGTCGATTTTCAAGAAGGCGAATCCCGATGTGTCTATCGCTTCGTGGGCGCTCCGTTTCCCGATGGCGCTGGATGGAGTCGTCACCGTGCTTTCCGGCATGTCCGATTTGGAGCAGGTCGACGACAACACGAAGACTGCGGATAACATGGGCGCTTTGAGCGACGCCGAGATGAAGGTCATCGCCGAGGCGATGGAAGAGCTGGCAAAGATTCCGACTATCCCTTGCACGCAGTGCCGTTACTGCGTGGACGACTGTCCGCAGAAGATCAACACGCCCGGTATCCTGCGGCTTATGAACGACTACACGAAGTATCAGAACCTGCCCGGTTCCAGGCGCGGCTACGGCATGGTCACGGGCGGTATGTGGGGCAACACTCCGGCTAAGTCGAGCGATTGCGTCGCCTGCGGCGTGTGCGAGCTGCGCTGCCCGCAGAAGATCGATATCATCGAGAAGCACAAGGAGGCTGTCGCCCTTTTCGAAGCGGGCGAGTAATAGTTTTCTGTCTCGAGCAAGGAGCTGCGCGTATAAACCGTGCGGCTCCTTTTCTCCGGCAAATTTACCCGGCAAATTTCGCTGCTCGCAACCTATTGCGGAGCGGCGTTATTCGTGTTATACTGCAAGAAAAATAATGCAGATTGAGAGTAAGAATGAATGATTTAACGGAGGGACCGATACTTTCTAAAGTATTGCGGTTCGCGCTGCCTCTTATGGCGGCTAATCTAGTCAACCAGCTTTATAATGTAGTAGACACGATTATCGTCGGTTATGCCATCGGAGACTACGGAATAGCTGCAGTCGGGATCAGTTTCCCGATTATGATGCTGTTCAACGCGCTCTTTATGGGCGTCTCCATGGGCGGCAGCATCATTATATCGCAGATGTACGGGGCTAAGAACTTCGAACGTCTGAACAAGGCGGTCAACTCGACCGTTTTTCTTGCTCTTATGATGGGCCTCGTGATAACCGGCATCGGGCTGACGCTGTCGCGCCCGCTGCTCAGGCTCCTTAACACCCCGCAGGAGATCATCGGAGGCGCTTCACTCTATTTGATGATCATCTTCGGAGGGACGTGCGGGAACCTTTTCTTTAACCTCGGCTCGGGCATAATCCGCGGCATGGGCGACAGCAAGTGGCCGCTTTACGCGATCATTACCTCCACTTGCATAAATATTTGCCTCGACACCTTGTTTACCCTCATACTCAGGATGGGCGTGGCCGGCGTCGCTATTGCCACACTGATAGCGCAGTTCTCTTCAGGCATCATCCTGATGTTGAGGATCAACAGGGGCGGGTACAGCATGAAAATCAGCCCCGCACAGGTCATAAAGCCGGACAGTTTCATCCTGAAGAACATCGTGCGCCTTGGCTTGCCGAGCGGTTTGCAGGGTATGGCTATGTCTCTCGGCGGTCTTATCATGCAGAGGTTCGGTAATTCTTTCGGAGCAGAGTTCGTGACGGCGAACGCAGTTATCCAGCGGGTTGACGGGTTCGCTATCATGCCTCTCATGGGGCTGGGCATGGCTATGACTACTTTCTCCGGCCAGAATATTGGCGCGGGGAATCCCAAGCGCGCCCAGAAGGGTATCTATGTGACTCTTGCGACTATTTTGACCATCGCTGCGTTCCTTGGCGTCGTGATGTGGTTCGCGGGAGGGGCTATAATCAGTATCTTCAGTGTGTCTGACCACGTGATGGAGATGGGTAAGCGAGGTATTCGGATCATCTGTTTCTTCTATGCTTTCATGGGTATGGATCACTGCATCGCCGGAGCGATGCGCGGGGCGGGGGCTGCCATACGGCCTGTGATTAACAGCTTCATCGCGCAGATCTGCCGCCTCACGCTTACTTTCGCTCTGGCGATTGTCCCACTCGACAGGGCTATCAGGGTCGCTGTGGAGTCCGGTGAGTACGCCTCTGCCGATCTGGCGAGGGCTGCGGGCGTCGGAACCGAGTGGTATTACAGAGTGTATTACGCTATGGCACTCGGCATGGTCATCGGCGCTGTGCTCAACTTCCTCTACTTCAAGTTTGGCAACTGGCAGGACAAGGGGCTCGAGCAGCGGCGGCTTCGCGCGGAAGCGGCTAAGAGTAGTTAGTTACGAGTTACGAGTTACGAGTTGCGAGTTGCGAGTTAGTGTTAGTGTTCAGCATTATGGCAAGCGAAAACTGCCTGGAAACAGGCAGTTTTCACTTGCATAACTACTAACTACTAACTACTAACTAACAAGCTACTTGTTCCCCGAGGGTGGGGTGGTGTTCGGCGGGAGCGGGTTCTTCATGCCTACGCGGTACTCTTTCCCTGTCTCTTTGCGCACCCATATCGTCGACAGACGCTGTTTCGCGGGGGCAACGAGCGTCAGCGCGTCTTTCGGGCACTCTTCGACGCAGCCGCCGCAGAACCAGCATTCTTCGGCGTAGATGACGATCGGCTCTTTGCCCTTTTCAGGGTTCGGGATCATAACGTCGTTCGGGCAAACGTTCACGCAGGAGTTGCAGCCGACGCATTTGGCTTTGTCGAACTCCAGGACTTTGCACGGCCCCGACTGGCTTGGCATTGAATAAGCGTTCATTGATGTGTTATCTCCTTTCCTTTTCCAACACTTCTTTATACTTCTGCGTAGCGCTTGTAGTTTTCTTCAAGCGTCGGCGCGTAAGGTTCCTGCAGGTAGTAGCGCAGCGGTACGAAGCGCGCTACTGCTTTTTCGCCCTCCAGATGGATCGGGTTCCAGCTCCCGGAGGTATCTTCTTCTTTGAGGTCGGTGCGTTTGAAGCCCAGCCTTGGCACATTGCCTGTCCTTGCTTTCGCCGCTTCGAAGTATGCGACGCCGAGTTCCGCTGCCGACATGGCTTCGACAGCGCGGGCAAGTTCATGCGGGTTGTTCACGTACATGCGCTCGCCCTCGGTTTCGATCAGATCCTTCATCCTGCGTATGCCAAGGTCGAGCGTGTGAAGAGTCCTGTATTCGCCGTTGTAATCCTGCATGATCCTTACAACCGCGTAGTTGAACTCCTTCCAGCCGATATCGCCGCCGGCTGTGTTGACGGGCGCGTATACCTTTGCCTTTATCGCCGCGATTTGCCCCGCGTCCGGTTCCACCGCTTCGCTCTTCAGCGCGAATACGGCGGCCTGCCTGCCTGCATAGCGCCCTGTTGTGTGCGCTTCTCCGTGGCAGCCCGAACCCGGGAGCGGGCCGTCGCCGGAGGCGAAGAGCCCCGGCAGCGAGGTCATAAGCCGCCAATCGACCAGGTATCCGCCGCCGCCGCCTCTCCAGTTTGCGGGCGTGCTCTGCGCTCCGGGCCAGGAACCGCCGAGCAGCATCGGCGCTTCGTACACGGCGACCGGGTACTGCAGCATATCCTTTGCGGGGTCGAAGCCCCAGGCGGTAAGGTTCTCGTATATCGGTACGCGGCACTTGCCTTCATGCGCGAGCATCAGCCCGAATATGAGCCGCCTCGAGCTTTCGCTCAGCGTCGTCATGTCGGTGTAGAAAGGCTGCTGCAGTTCGCCGGCCATGACTTTGTCCCAGAGGCCCGGCTCTGTGTGCGTGATTCTGTATTTCTGTTTATATCCGTTATCGAGGCCGATGCCATGCCCGATTATGAAGGAGTCCTCTTCGACAGGTTTGAAGATGTCTTCCTCCTCGGTAATAAGCCTGCCGTCGGCGTAGGCATAGTGGATCTTCTTGCCGTCTTTATCGACGTTGTTTACGCCTTGATATGTGTTGTTGTCATTGCCTGTGCTGTAGGGGGCGTAGCCCATGCCTGACAGTCCGGCTCTGCCGAAGCCTTCCAGCCTGATGAGTTCCGCTCCCGCGAGCCAGCCGATCGAGACGCCCAGCGCTGAGTGGTTCAGGTCGGCCATGGCCTGGCTTTGCGTGAGTTCCGGCGCGAAAGCGCCCACTCTGCCGACGCCGCCTGTGGATATGACGACGGCTTTGGCTTTGAAGATGAAGAACTCGCCTGTCCTGTCGTTGATGCCTGTCGCGCCGATGACCCGCGCGCCTTGTTTGCCGCCTTCTGTCAGCAGGGAGGTGACGCAGGTGCGGTCGTAGATCTGCACGCCGATCCGGCGGGCTTCGTTTGCTACGCAGGGTTTGATGTTGTACCCGTAGATACGCAGGCAGTGTTTGTTCTCGAGGTCGTAGGCAAACAGGAGCTTCGTTTCATCGTCGCGGAATATGCTGCCTTTGAACTCGTCGTCTTCGTCCCTGATTTGCACGCCCATCTGTTCGGCTTCGAGCAGCGTGTCCCAGCCTTCCATGCCTACTATGTAGCGTGCCAGGCCGTATGTGTATCCGTCCGAGGTGTCCATCGCGGCTTCGGAATACATTTCAGGTGTGACTTTCGAGCATGGGTTGCGTACGGCTCCGTGCCAGTGGTCGACGCCGGCGCCTCCCGAGCCGCTGCGTTTCGAGAATCCGCGATCCATCAGGGCTACCGTCGCGCCTTTTTGCTTTGCGGAGATTGCCGCGCGGCAGCCTGATACGCCGCCGCCGACGATAAGCACGTCGGTCTCGACTATGTTTTCTTTCCCGTAGTTGACTTCGTAGGGCCACGCGGGTACTTTTCCGGTTGCGTTGACGTACTCGTGGAAATTCATGGTTTTCCTCCTTTGCTTATTTGTGGTGTCTGTTCGGGCGCCCGATGTCTTCATGCGGTTCCCGGACAGTTGCTTTTCGCGTTTTTTTGATTCTACCATGAATAGCTCGCAATGGCAACTTATAATACTTGCATGAGTTCACGCAGAGTGGTACAATTGTAAATACTCAGTGCCACCTTAGTTCGGCCGTTACATCACGTTCCTTTCGCTCGAATGCGCATCCATGCGCATACTCGCGCGCTCCGGCATCCATGCCTCGTGATTGCAACGACCTCACCGAGGCACTGAATAGTATCTTACAATTCCACCGTGAGGTGATCAAGTGTCAACAATCGAATCCAGGGTCTTCGTCGCCCGCTGTGAGGAGTATGAGCATACCGCTCAGGCGGTTGCCCGCGTTCTGGAAGCTTTCGGCGGCGCGGAGGGTATACTCGCAGGCAGGCGTAAAGTGCTGGTCAAGCCGAACATCATCCTGCCCCGCGACCCGGACGATGCAGCGACGACCCATCCGGCAGTCGTCGAGGCTGTGTGCGCCGCTTTTGTGGAAGCTGGTGCGGAGGTTTCTGTCATTGACTCGACCGGCGGGCCTCATACAAAGCCGACTTTGAGGCTGCTCTACGGGAAAACCGGCATCAAGAAGGCGGTGGAGCGCAGCGGGGCTTCATTGTCGTTCGATACCTCATCGAGGAGCGTTGAGATACCGGACGGGCGCGCCGTCAAGCGCCTCGAGCTTCTCTCGCCTGTCCTGGACGCGGAGCTGGTCATTTCTGTCGCCAAGGCAAAGACGCACGGCTTTATGGCTATGACGGGCTGCACGAAGAATATGTTCGGCTGCATTCCGGGGCTTGGGAAGCCGAACCAGCACAGGAAGCATCCGAAGCGTAAGGATTTCGCGGCGATGCTCGTCGATCTGTGCCAGACGGTCGCACCGGGATTCAGCATCCTGGACGGCGTCGTCGGTATGGAGGGCGCGGGCCCGACCGGCGGAGACCCTAAGCGGCTCAATGTGATTCTGGGCGGGTTTTCGTCCTACGCGGTCGATGTGGCGCAATGTTATCTTATGGGTTTGCGCCTGGACAGTATTTATACTATCCATGAGGCCGCTTCGCGCGGCATTTCTCCTGATGACCCCGGTCAACTTGAATGGCTCGGGGATGACCCGGAGCCGCTTCGAAGCAACTTCAGGCCTGCTATTAAGCATAAGGACGACTCTCCTCCAAGTATTCTCGACAACTGCATAGGCTGCGGCGATTGCGCTTCTGTTTGCCCGCAACGCTGCATCGCTATCGAGGGGGGCGCCGCTGTTGTAAACGCGCGGGATTGCATCCGTTGTTACTGCTGTCACGAGTTTTGCCCCCAGAAGGCGATTGCGCTGGGGTGAGTGAATATGGAGGGTATTTTATGCACTGCACAAATTGCGGAACTCTACTAAATGAGGGAGCTTTGTATTGCACCACTTGCGGGGGTGCAGTCGCTAACGGCCCTGCCCCGCAGAGCGCCCCGCCTTCTCAAGTATATCAGCAACCTGCCGATGCGGGGTACCCACCACAGCAGTATGCCGAACCGGGGTATCAGCAGCAGCAGTACGCCGAACCGGGGTACCCGCAGCAGCAGTACGCCGAACCGGGATACCCGCAGCAGCAGTATGCTGATGCGGGGTACCCGCAGCAGCAGTATGCCGAACCGGGGTACCCGCAGCAGCAGTACGCCGAACCGGGGTACCCGCAGCAGCAGTACGCCGAACCGAGATACCCGCAGCAGCAGTATGCCGAACCGGGATACCCGCAGCAGCAGTATGCCGAACCGGGGTACCCGCAGCAGCAGTACGCCGAACCGGGATACCCGCAGCAGCAGCAGCAGCAGCAGCAGCAGTACGCCGCTCCACTGAGCGCGGCACAGGCGCCGACTGCGCAACAGGGCGGAAAAAGCTCAAAGGGGATCCTGATAATCGCCGCGTCTGTGATTTTTGTCGCGATTGCCGCGGTACTCATCTACACTATTTTCATAAGAAAGTCGGTTGACGACTCCGACGGATGGTCTTTGGGAAGTATGTTCAAAGATCCCGCAGACAGCACGGCGAGCAATGAACCCGGCTATGGCTCTGCGACGAGTACCGGTGAGCAGGAGTCGCCGCCAAGCGCTGCCGCTTCGGCGCAGGTGTCGGAGACAATCCCGCCGCCTGCTACACCGTCAGACACACCGTCAGATACGCCGTCTGAATCCGCTGCTCCGACGGAGTCGTCCCCTACGCCCGAGGCCTCCCAGACTCCGGAAACCCAGCCCGGGGTATTCCCTTACTCGTATAAGGCATACAACAACAGCTACTCGTTCACAGGTTATGAGATCGGGGAGGATGAACACGGCAACACCGAGATCATTCTCAGCGGTGGAGGCTATCAGGTTATTTCCTTCAGAAACGGCAACTGGGCGATACCTGCTTCCTGCAAGGCTGAGGCTGACGGCAAGGTGTATCAACCTGAGTATGTCGGCGTGAACAATATGTCTATATTCTTCACGTTCAACACCTCGTTTTCTCCTGATAGCTTCACGATATCGAACGGCGATACGGGCGAGGTTATGATCGTGGTCGACGTCGTAAGCGGCGTATCGAGCGCTCCTGCGGATTCAGGCCCGGCGCAGGGCGGGCAGGAGGTGTTCGCCGCGTTTATCGGGGACTGGGAAGGCTCGGTGGATGACATCTGGCTCGCATTCAGCATTTACCCGGATGGTACCGGCACATATACTTTTGAGCAAAGCGGCTATTCAGAAAGCTTTGATTTCGTCCTTGAGGCCGATACGCGTGAGTTTTTCGTTCTTGTGCCGAACCTCAACAGCCTCGGTATATCAAGCATCGAGGGCGTATACACCTTCTCCGAGGTCACGCAAGTGTTGACGCTCGACGTCACGACTACTTTTACCACCGGCCGCGTCTTCGAGTATTCGGTGCCTTGCTATAGAATATAGAGCGCTTCTCCGGATAGCCTGTATGTCGTCCAGTCCTCCATCGGCTTTGCTCCCAGGGACTCGTAGAACCTGATGCTCGGGGTATTCCAATCAAGGCACGACCATTCCAGGCGGCCGCAGCCCCGGCTCACGGTTATCCGCGCCAGTTCCTTGATTAGGGCTGTGCCTATCCCCCTCCCTCTGTACTGCGGCACGACGTACATATCTTCCAGATAGATACCGGCGCGTCCAAGGAATGTGGAGAAGTTATGGAAGAAGAGCGCGAACCCGACTTCCTGCCCATTGGCTTCCGCGATCAGCGCTTCTGCGGTATGTTTCTCGAACAGCCACATCGCAAGCAGTTCTTCCGTCGCCACAACTTCGCTTCCCAAGCGTTCGTATTCGGCCAGTTCGCGGATAAGGCGCAGCAGCAGGGCGCAGTCTTCGCGCTGCGCGTAGCGCAGGGTCGTTCCTTCGCTGTTTTTATTGGCGTTTGGCATAACCATTCATTCCAATCACTCTTTGTTTCGGCGTTCCGGGCGGCGATGCCGGGGGTATCCCGGGCGTGCTCGGGCGTGCTACAGACGTTATGCAAGCGCAATTCGCTTGACAGAGCCTGTTTCACGTGCTATATTACCACAAACAGTCGTCAGACGCCATTGTTGCCGCGTTGCGCGGCCGTGAGTTTGCCGGATTAATCGCGGTCATGTGACCCGCTAGCTCAGTCGGCAGAGCACCTGCCTTTTAAGCAGGGTGTCCGGAGTTCGAATCTCCGGCGGGTCACCAACGACTAACTTAGGCGAACTCTGATGATTCATGCTATCATCAGGGTTTCCTTTTTTATTGACAGCTTCACTGATCTCGTCGAAATCAACGCAGATCTCGCCGTCCTTGTAGTTGAGTATTATCAGCATTTTATCATCGTAAACGTAGACGCTGTTCAGAAAAACGTCGATCAACCGCTGCTTCTGTTCTGTGTCGTTGAGATTGGTTTTTGCGAATTTGCCGATCCAAAACTTGATTTGCTCCTTGCTCAGTACAGGACGCTCAATGCGTTCTTTAGCGATATTGATTTCAATTTCTTCCTTTTCTTGCTCCAACTTCAAGAGCGTTTCTTTTGTAGTAGCAGTAATGATCCCTTGCTTGATCGCGTTCATTACGTTGTCTATTTCCCGCTCGATTTGAGCGAGTTGCTTTTCAAGCGCAGGCAGGGCGGTGCTGTTGTGCGCCTGTAAATCAAAGCAGGTATCGACAATCCGATCAACAATCAGTTTATCGTCAAGGATACGCATTATATACTCCAGTACGGTGGTTTCCACGAACGCTTTATTTGTGCGCTTCTTAGCGCATGTTCTCTTGCTTTTTGCGGCGTGGCATTGATAATACCTATGCGTCGCACCGGTTTCGCTCGTGCCGCTGACGCCATTCATAGAGCTGCCACAGAGCCCGCAGAAGATTTTTCCGGTAAGGATGTATTTATCCTCAACAGGCTTGAAGCGTGAAGGCGATCGTTTGTTCGCGCTCAATAGCTTCTGGCATTTCTCAAATGTGTCGGCGTCCACAAGTGGCGTAAAAGCATTTTCAATAACGGTATCCTTGAACCTGTACTCGCCCAAGTAGCGGCGGTTCTTAAGCAGGTTTACTACGAAACTATAGGTCGGCGCTTTACCCCGCGCGGTTTCCAAACCTTGCGCTCTTAGTGAGTTGAGTATGCTTTTTGAGTTTTCGCCGCCTGCGTAGCGGTGAAATATATCAGCTACAACCAAAGCTCTTTCCGGGTCAGGCTGGAAGTGTTTATCCTCGTCGATGTAGTACCCGAACGTCGGATTGCCACCGTTGAATTTACCTTTGAGCGTGTTTTCGGTCATACCCCTGCTGACTTTCATGGAGAGGTCTTTCAGGTAATAGACAGAGAAGCCTTCGAAGATACTTTCCATAAGTTGACCTTCCGGGCTGTCGTCTATCGGCTCTGTCGCGGAAACAACGCTGACGCCATTCTTCTTGAGGATATTCTTGTAATAAACGCTGTCATATTTATCGCGTGAGAAGCGGTCGATTTTCCAGACGATAACGACGTCGAAATTCTTCTGCTTGCTGTCGGAAATCATCTGCATAAACTCAGGACGATTATCCGCCTTTTTGCCTGAGATCGCTCTATCTGCATAGGTCTTTATTACCGTAAAACCTTTACGCTGTGCAAACTCAGAGCACTCGCGCAACTGCCCCTCAATGCTTTCCTCGCGCTGGGCGCTGTCGCTGTAGCGTGCGTAGATAACAGACCTCATTTTTCATCACCGCCGATCATCTGAAACAGGGTTTCTTTCAATCTTCCGTACATGGGGGAATCAGGGTCGAAGCACATTTCGATAAACTGCTTTAGCTCTTGTTTATTCTCAATTTTATCTGTCAATATTTTCGGCTGAAATTCGTACAATTTCCCCTGCGGGTCGTCAGCCCTGCCAAAGATATAATCCAGTGATACGTCAAAGTAATCCGCGAAACGGACCATGTTTTCAAAGGAAGGTGAGGATTGTCCGTATTCATAGCGGTAAATACTTGACTGCGGAACTCCCAATAACTCACCGATTTTGGTTTGAGGTAGATTCATGCCTTCCCTCAACTGCTTCATTCTCTTAGCAACGATTTCCATATTAAAG
>Ga0082212_10000907_pt1 | contig 43619 bp, 45 predicted proteins | sample TergutNt197P3_FD_71548 | JGI IMG/M metagenome (GOLD analysis project Ga0082212, IMG submission 71548) | Neocapritermes taracua P3 segment gut microbial communities from Petit-Saut dam, French Guiana - Nt197 P3 | ecosystem: Host-associated > Arthropoda: Insects > Digestive system > Gut ...
ATCTGCTCGGCCTGCGGAACGAAATAGGACGAAATGCGTGACGCGAAACGCGAGACGCGTAGTTGGATGCAACAATGCGCAATGTCCATTATAATGGACAACGTTATTTAGCTATCCGAACCACGCGTTTCGCGTTTCGCGTTTCGCGTTTCGCGTCACGATTATGCAAAACGCAAAAAAAATCATTTCAATTGATGCGATGGGGGGCGACAGCGCCCCGCGGTCCGTTTTGGGCGGTATGAACCAGTTCTTGTTTCAAAACGGCGAAAACAGCGTTTTCTTTCGCGTTTTCGGGGACGAACCGCGGCTGCGCCGCATGCTCCGCAAATATCCCCGCGTCGCGCGCAGCTGTGAAATCATCCATGCGCCCGACAAAATAAAGCCCACCGACAAAGTGGCCGAAGTCATTCGCCATGCCGGCGATACATCCATGTATATGGCTATAAAGGACGTTCGCGCGGGAAACTCGCTGGCAATCGTATCTGCCGGAAATACCGGCGTTTTGATGGCACTAAGCAAGCTTGCGCTGAAAACAGTCGAAGGGATTTCGCGGCCCGCGATCACGACCATGCTCCCTTCCGGGGGCGGCGACCAGCGCGTCGTGATGCTGGACTTGGGCGCGAATGTCATATGCGACGAGGAAAATCTTTTCGACTTCGCGCTGATGGGCGCGATTTATGCCGAAACTATCGGGAAAATGCCGCGGCCAAAACTCGGCATATTGAATATCGGCGAAGAAGATACCAAAGGCGACGACGTCCTGCAGCTCTTGCACAAAGTCCTGTCCGAGCATAAAGAGTCCTTGCCCTATGAATATATCGGTTTCGTGGAAGGCACGGATATCAGCGGCGGGCGAGTGCAAGTCGTCGTGACGGACGGCTTTACCGGGAACATAGTTCTGAAAACCGTGGAAGGCACGGCAAAACTGATTAAACGCGTCTTGATGGATACCTTCAAAAAATCTTGGATTGCGGTTGCGATTTCGTTCATGCTGATTCATGTGTTCAAGCGCCTGAAAAACAAGATGGATCCCCGGTCTTATGCGGGCGCAGTATTTTTGGGGCTGAATGGGTTCAGCGTGAAGACTCACGGAAATAGCGACGCGCTGGCGTTTGCAAATTCTATAAAATATGCTGCGGACCTTGCGAAAGCAGACTTTAATAACCGCATCCGCGACGAAGCAGCGCGCTTGGCAGACATCAAAGCGGAATTGAAAGAAGATCGCAGTTAAATTCCCATTGCTTATTGATTCTACCAGTGTATAATTTGCCGGCCGAGAAAGAAGGATATATTATGGGAAACCGATTGGTTGGTTATGGTTCGTATTTGCCGGAAAAAATTTTAACCAACAGCGACTTTGAAAAAATTCTGGATACTTCCGAAGAATGGATCGTCACCCGTACCGGAATAAAACAACGCCACATCGCCCGCGATGACGAGACTGTTTCAGACATGGCGACTGCGGCCGCGCGCGCCGCTCTGGCCAATGCAAAACTTCAACCTGATGATATTGATTTAATCATTGTCGCAACCACTTCGTCGGAAATGGCGTTTCCTTCGGTCGCCGCAATGGTGTCGCGTGATCTGGGGATGACCAACAACGCGCCGGTATTCGACGTGCGCGCGGCTTGCACCGGATATGTTTATGCTCTGCACTCGGCGCGGGCTTTCTTTAACGCCGGCATGCACAACCGCATCATGGTTATCGGCGCGGAGAAAATGTCTCGCTATATCGACTGGACTGACCGCAGCACCGCCGTGCTTTTCGGCGACGGCGCGGGCGCCATGATTTTTGAGCATTCCTCATCCAACTATTCGGGAATCATCGACACCGTAGTATACGCCGACGGGCGGGGGTACGGCATGCTGCACGAAAGCATCAAGCACACTGTCGAAATGAACGGCCCCGAGACTTACAAGCACGCCGTGCAATTAATGCCACAGGCCGCGAACTTTATAATGGACCACGCGGGCATTCACGCCGACGATATAAACTGGATTATTCCGCACCAGGCGAACCAGCGCATTATCGAAAGCGGCGCGCAGCGCCTGGGCTTTCCGATGGAAAAAATTATCATGACCGTGGATCAGCATGCGAACACCAGCGGCGCGTCGGGCGCGCTTGCATTCGCATGGGGGATGGATAACGGAAAAATAAAACATGGGCAGCTGATTATGTACCCGGCGTTCGGTTCGGGACTTACCTGGGGCGCTGCAATGATTAGAGTATAAGAGTAGGAGAGTAAAAGATATGGCAACAATAACAAGAGCGGATTTTGCAAACCGATTAAAAGAATCTTCGGGTTTAACGGCAGCCGAGGCTTATAAGCTGGTGGACTTGATATTTTCCGAAATCGGAGAATCGTTAATCAGGGGCGAGCAGGTAAAGGTCGCGAACCTAGGCACTTTCAAAATATTGGAAAAAAGCGCGCGCATGGGACGCAATCCTAAAACCGGCGCGCCTGCAGTCATTTCCGCCCGCAGAACCGTATCATTCAAGCCAAGCGCCGAGTTTAAGAATAAACTTTAAGCGGTTTTACCAAACCTTTACCCTATCTTCCGGCGCGACATAAAGCTTGTCGGCGGGAGTAATATCAAACGCTTCATACCAAGCATCAATATGCGGCAAGATTCCGTTCACGCGCCATTCGCCCAGCGGATGCACGCCCGTCTTTGTGCGGCGCACCACTTCTTCGGAGCGGATATTATCAACAAAAGTAAAAGCATGCGCGATCACAAATATCTGTTCCGCAGTGAATTGACCCGCGACTGTCTCATTCGGATTTGCAAGTTTCCACGCATCGAACGCTATTACTATCCCGCCGTAATCCGCCAGAGTTTCGCCCAGCGAAAATTCCCCGTTCGCATACAAACCCGGCGCGACTTCTATCTTATCAAAAAATTCTTTCATGACTTTCGCGCGTTTTTCAAACGCCGTCGCATCCTTTGCGGTCCACCAGTCCTTCAAGTTTCCCTGCCAGTCGAACTGCCGTCCCTTGTCGTCAAAGCCGTGCGTCATCTCGTGTCCTATAATGGAACCTATCGCTCCGTAATTAAACGCGTCCGGCGCGCTCATATCAAAAAACGGGGGCTGCAGAATTCCCGCCGGAAAGCAAATCTCGTTAGTCGGCGGATTGTAATACGCGTTAACCGTCTGAGGATTCATATACCAATAGTCCTTATCAACCGGGCCGTCCGCTTTTTCCATCCAGAACGCGTCTTCGAACGTTTGTGCCGCACGCAGGTTTTCATAAAGCGAAACTTGCTCGGAAATTTCCAGCTTCGAGTAATCGCGCCACCTGTCCGGATATCCGATCTTCACGCGGAAAGCGCTTAGTTTTTCCAGAGCCCGTTTCTTTGTTTCCGGCGACATCCATTCAAGATTTTCAATTCGCGCGCCGTACGCGCGGCGCAAGTTATCAACCAGGTTCAGCATTTTTGCTTTCGCCTGGGGCGGGAAATATTTCTTTACATATTCTTGTCCCACCGCTTCGCCCAGCACGCTGTCCGCCGTGGCTACCGCGTCTTTCCAACGCGGGCGCCGCTCGGTCTTGCCCGATAACGTTTTGCCGTAAAAATCAAACTGCAATTCGTATTGCGCGTCCCCCAGCGCCGTCATCGCGCCGTTCGCAATCTTCCATTTCATATAAGCGCGCAAGTTTTCCAACGGCGCGGTTTTTATAATTTCCAAGGCCGCCGCGAACGCTTCGGGTTGCGACACGTCTATGTTTTTAGGCTCTACGGCGCGAATCTCAAAATAGTTTTCCCAGTCAAAACCCGCATATTTTTCTGCGAATTGATCGCGAGTCATTTTGTGATAGTTCGCATGCGGGTCGCGCAGCTTTTCTTTTTTGAAATGCGCGCGCGCGAGTTTTTCCTCTATCTCGTAAACCGCCGCCACGTCGCTTTTGATTTCGAACATCTCAAAAACATCGCTCATGTATTTCTTATACTTCTTGCGAATATCCTTGGACTTTTCATCGTCGTCAAAATAATACTCGCGTTCCGGCAGTCCGATTCCGCCCTGACCCATCGAATATATATAATGCTCGCTGTCCATTATATCCTCTTCGACGCCGTCGCCCCAAAAAGCGCCGCCGAATTTGTGCGAGTTCGCCAGAGCCGCAAAAAATTCCTCGCGAGATTCCAGCGCATCGATTTTCTGCAAATGCGGGATTACTGGCGCGATGCCGTCCGCGTTCAATTTCTTCGCATCCATCGCTTGATTGTAAAGAGTCGCGATTTTCTTATCGCCGGCATTCTTTACTATCTTATGCAGCTTTTCCAAATTTTCCTGGCCCAGCTTATCAAAAACGCCATAGCGGGAATACTCGCCCGTCAGCGGATTCGCCGCGCGCCACCCGCCGCCCGCGAAGTTGTAAAAGTCATCGCCCGGACGTACCGATAAATCCATGTTCTTGATATCAATTCCTGTTGTCATTCTGGGTTCCTTCAGTTTATACGCCATGAAAAAGGCGGCGATAACTACCGCCAAAATTCCAATAATATTTAAAGTTTTATTACGCATCACTTTACCAACTTTACCAATAAATTATCCAAAAGCAAGATTCCGTTTTTTGTCGCGCTTAATCTATTGTCTTTAATTTCCAACTGCTCGTTGCTTATTGCCAGTTCCACAGCCCCCCAATCAATAATATCGCGGATTTCCGGGGTAAGCTTAACGCCGCGCGCGGTGCGCAAGCCCGTCATCAGTATTTCCGTCGCCCGCTGACGCTTTGACAGCATCTGTCCTTCGCACCCGGATTTCGTTTCCCACCACTGGCCGTCTATCAGCACCCTGCCCGCGGCGGATTGGCCCATTCCTATATAAGGCGCCCCATCCCAGATGTTCGCGTTATGTTTGCAAGGCGTGCCGTAATTCGAGACTTCATATCGCGGAAGACTCAGCGTTTCACCGATCGCCTCGTACATTTGCGCGCAGATTTCATTGTCCGGCATTCTTAAATTTTGCCGCGCAAGCGGCGTGCCGGGTTCTATCGATAATTCGTACATCGAGCAATGTTCAAGATTTAGTTTATTTATTTCGCGGCACATCGCGCGGACATCCGCTATTGTCTGTTCCCCCTTCGCCAAGGCTCCGGGGGACAGGCCCGGCAAGCCGTAAATGAAATCCGCGCTGACGCGAATGCCGGCCCCCTGCGCCTTTGCAATCAATTCGCGCGCGGCCGCGGCATCATGGATGCGACCCAAGAATTTCAATTCTTCGTCGTTTAACGACTGCACGCCGATTGAGATTCTGTTCACGCCCGCCGCAATGAATTCTTGCAGCCGCGCTGCATTCAATGTTCCGGGATTTGCTTCTATCGTAATCTCGCAATCAGGCGCGACATTAAACTTTTCACGCAAAGCCGCAATGATTTCCGCGAAGATTTTCGTCGGCATCAGACTTGGCGTGCCTCCGCCGAAAAAGATTGTCGGCACATCGGCTCGCCCGATTTTCCCCGCCCAAAAGTTAATCTGGGATAAGATTTGATTTTTATAATCTTCCCAATCGGGCGCGCTGCAAACCGTGGAATAAAACGCGCAATAATTGCATTTCTTTATGCAGAACGGGACATGGATATAGATGTTATGCGGGACAACCATTAAACTAATATATCGCTTCTGGAACTTTCTCTAAAATTAAATCAATACTAGCCTCAGTATCACAGAGACAAGGTGGAGTGCAAGTACAAGTACCCTCTTTACAAGTACCATCGGTATTCGCGCCGAATGGGCATATCTTGTTCTTGTCTTTTGGTTTATCTCCGCGATAGACGCCCCGTTCGCAATTGGCGGGTGGGGTGCCCACCGCAGACACGCATTCGGTTCCTCCGCCCTTATCCGACCATGCCGGAGAGCTTGAAGTAGTATAAAACCGCCCCGGAACGCATTTCAACGATCTGCCGTCGTCGCTGCGCCGTCCTCCGTTCTCCCAGCAATTACACACGCCCCAGGACAAAGTATCCACCTTTCTCCAATAATTCATCGGGCAGAAGTTTTCCTTGCCGTCGCAATCGTCGCCCGCGCATCCGGCGGGACCTATCCTATACGGAACGACCAGAATGGCCATAAGCAACTGCTCGTCATTGATGTCCAGCGCATTAAAGTTCGAACTGCAGAATCCTTTTTCTTCTTCCTGCTGATTCCGCGGATAACTGTCTTGGTCCAAAAACCTCTTCTGCACGAACCGGCCGCCATAGTTCTGGCAGTCCGCCGAAAGGCTGTTCGCTATCTGGTTATAAATTTCCGTCGCCACTCCGCTCTTGTACATTTGGCTGGGGTCTATCCGGCTGGCTTCGCTTCTATGAAGCCCGTATTCAGGATACCCAGTGCTTGGGTAAAATCTGTCGAATCCGCCGAAGATGCTTCTTGCAAATTTATGCGGGTTTTTGTCGTCATCCCCATCCTCATTCTTTGGGTCACAAGCACTAACATCCAACAGCCGCTTCGCGCAGGGAGATATCGGCTCCGACTCCCAATCTCCTTTCGTTTTGTCATAGCCACGGAATGTAAACCAATCCAATGCATGGCCCGTCGAAAATATCCCGCTGACCGGATTATAGAAATTGCTGTACGCCACCCCGCCGAAGTCGTCAAAGCACTGCTTCACCACCGCGCGGCACGAATCCGTCAGATCCTGATTCTTTCTGTTCTCTATATATTGCGCGATTATGCAGCTTTCCCCCGGTTCGCAGAACATATGGTCGCAAGCCGCGACATATTTGCTGCATGTGGCGTCCAGCAGCTCTATCGTCCCGGGAACCATTCCGATGCTGCCGCTGATTATGCCGGACATCGCCGCCGTTATAGCCTTTGACCCGTTCATATAGCACGCCGACACAAAGTCCATGCACCCAAGTTTTATCTCGGCCACTTTTTCCCTCTGCGCGTAGTAAATTTCCAGCATCGCCTTGTCCAGATAATCCGCCCAGACCTGGTCCGCTATCTCCACGCACTTGTCCAGCGCGGGCTGCGCGAATTGGCGCACCTTTTTTTCAAAGGCGGTCACGAAAGTCCGATTGGCCGGAATGCGCGCCAGCTTTTGGTCTCCCAATGAAATATCCTTGGAAAACGCAAGCAGTTCCTGCAGCCTGTAAAACTCCACCACTCCTTCCATCGGCCGCCCCGTCGTCACGTCTATATACTTCCCGTTGTCCAGGCATCTGCGATATCCCGCGCCGCAAACCTCTTCGCTTAATACCGCCTTCTCGACATTATGCAAACAAGCCGTCGCGTCCGACGAGTTCCTTTCCTGCCTGTCCTTTACCCGCGCCAGGTCCAACATAGCGCTGCCTTCGCGCACCGCCGCCGTCATTTTCTTCTTCATATCGTCCAACTGCTTTTGCACCGTGTTGCAGTCTTGCTCCACCGCCATCAGATAAGCCGTAACCGCGCGCTGCAGAGACGCGTCGGTGCAATCATCGCGCACCGCTTCGCGGCACTTTCCATATATCGCGGTATAAAGGTTTTTCCCGTTATACGACGCGATCGCCTGGCCGCTGTCCATATAGCCGAATCCTGCGGAATCATCCAACCTTATGTTTATGGTATTAAGGCCCTCATAAGCGCCGCCGACGCTGGTACTTTCGCCCTTTATGGAATTCATTATCGCCTGCAGCAACGCTTTGGAAGCGGACTTGTCGCCGGTCAGCGCCAGCTCGCCCTCGCTGGCCTTGCGCATCGCCGCGGCCTGCGCCGCGCTTAATCCGACTACATCCAGATTCTCCGTAAATGTCGTCAGATGCGCGCCCGCGTCCTGCATAACGCCTTGGGCCGCCGTTATGTCGTAAATCCTGTCGCTGCACGAACACCGCTGATAACTGGCGTTTTTTATAGTGCAGAACTGATCCATGCAGGCGAAATAAACCGACTTGCACTGCTCATAAGCAGCGCCGGTGCGCGTGCCGGTAGTCATATCCTCGGCCGTTGCAGCACGTGCCAACAGCCCCCCGCGAAGAGTCGGAGCCGCAGCGCCGGGACGCGCGCTTCGGCTGGTTACTTCCGGGGCGGCGGGATTAGTCGCGGGACGCGCGGAAACGGCGCTGCGTGCAGAAACTTGCGGCGATGCGGCAGGACGCGCTGCAACCCTTGGCTGACTTGCAGAACGCGGCGCAACCTCGGCCGCACTGCGCGGCATCTGTGATTGCGATTGCGACTGCGCGGCGCGCGACACGGCTGCGGCATAAACCGCGGGTGCGCAAAGCACGCAGAAAACCGCGCAAAAAGCGAATACCTTTCTCATCCTTGATGAATTGTAGCGAATTTGAACGCCACCGGTCAATCGCTTAATTTATTGTTGCAAAACGCGAAAACATAAGTTATTATAGCGCCTGCTTGCGGATATGGCGGAATCCGAGTATATGAGAACGAGCGTAGCGAAGTTCGAGTAACTACGAGGATACGCGCAGACGCGAACCGAGGGTCCCACAGGCGAGTGTAAGCGCAGCCAGTGGGCATGAGGAAGCGGCGAGCGAATTGGTAGACGCGCGCGTCGGTGCAAGCAATCTTATGCGGATATGGCGGAATTGGTAGACGCGCTAGTTTCAGGTACTAGTGGGGCGACCCTTGGAAGTTCGAGTCTTCTTATCCGCACCACCCTTCGCCAAGGCTTTGGGTGGCAGGCCATTTTTCGGGGTTGTAGCTCAGTTGGTAGAGCGCTACGTTCGCATCGTAGAGGTCGTGAGTTCGAGTCTCATCAGCTCCACCACCCTTCGCACTTCGTGCTACGGGTGGCAGGCCACCTATCTTCGCGCTATCGCGTTTCGGGTGGCTGATGCCAGATTTTACCGCCATTTTGGCGGTTTTTTATTTTCCCAACACTATACCAACACCCCAGATGAAAAACTTTGCTTTTCTTGACAAAATATGTTGACAATCGTATTTTTAGTGCTATTATTTTGTCAATGAAGCTTATATCTAGGATTTTCGTTGGTCTTTTGGGCGCCTTTATGTGCGCCATGCCCGCGTTTGCCGCGGACCTGGACTGCGACAACGAATATTACCGCACAATAAACCCGAAAGAATGCGAGCACTCTGAAACTTCTTTCGCATTACCGGCTCCTCTGATAGCGGGGCCCCTTGCGCTGGGCGCCAGCGTGGCGTTGACGCTGATGCTGGGCAGCAACAACTCCAACGGGCATACATCCGGCGAAAAAACCCGCCAGCCGACAACTAAAGTTTACGATACCGTCGGCTATGTCGATCCTGACGCCTTGAACGCCATCCTGTCCGATCCGAATTACATCGCCAATTTTGCCCACTATAATGAAATCAGGCTGGCGTATTCGCTGGCGCGCGGGTTTACCGGAAAAAACTCGACCATAGCTATATTGGACACGGGCGATTACGGCTGGCACGGGACCGCCGTCGCCACTGTCGCTGGCGGCGTCATCGCGCCGGATGCCACCATAGTCCCGGTCAAGGTCGTAAATAATTACGGCGAATTTCTTCCTTATTCCGAAATAGGCAACATCATATCTTCCGCTACGGGCGCCAATATTTTCAATTCAAGCTGGGGAATTCCGGTTAATGGAACTTATAATGCCGCCAAAATCAAGACTCGCGCCCAGATGGCCTCTATCACCGGCGAAAACTTTATCCAAAGTATAGTCGATGCCGCAAACCGCGACGCCATCTTCGTTTGGGCCGCCGGCAATGACGGCGCCGCGCAGAGCAACGCTTTGTCCGCCATGCCCCTGGTGATTCCGGAACTGGAAGGTCATTTCATAAACGTGGTTGCTTGGGATACTTCGACGGGCGCGCTGGCCGATTACAGCAATCAATGCGGCGTAACGAAATTTTATTGCATAACCGCGCCAGGAACGAAAATAGATGTGGAAATCGGCTATGCCAGCGGCACCAGCTTTGCGACCCCGATGGTATCCGGCGCGATTGCCGTCATACAGGAAGCCTTCCCTTATATGCGCGCGGTCGAAATCACACAATTGCTGTTCGTAACGGCGCGCGACTTGGGCGAGGAAGGCGTTGATGAAGTCTATGGCTGGGGCATGCTGGATCTGGAGCGCGCCACGCGCCCTGTAGGCAGCCCGCTGGTGCCGCTGAATGGGGGCATGCTGCCGATGCCGCGCGCAAGCGCAAGCGGAATCATCGGTCAGAAAATCGCCTCGGCGAACCTGAAATTCGCATTCTTCGACAGCTTCGGCCGCGCGTTCGAAGCGAAACTCAACGACAACGTATCATTCATCGACCGTCCGCGCGGACTTGAAAGGCTTCGCGGGGACGATCAACAGATAGCGGTCAATTTCGGAGGTCTTGAAATCGGACTCAAGAATGACGACCTGCTGTCTGCCGACGGATTCCTGGCGACAAGCGGAAACCATCCGATCAGCTTTGTCGGCGCGCGCAATGAATTCGAATACGGAAATTTCACGTTCTTCCAAAACGCGCGCATGGGATTTTCGCGGCCCGTCCCCGCGGCGGAATCTTTCATATCCGGATTTTCCGATGTCATCAGCGGGGAATTTCAGTTCGGCGCCAAATACCATGACTGGAAGCTGTCGGTATCCGCGCTGGATACTATAATTTCCGGCCGGATGAGCCTGAACTTGCCGGTCGGGCGCGCCGCATCCGGCGACTTACTGTTCGCGAATAACGAGATCAATCTGGCCCAGCGCCCTCCGATGGAGTACTCGCTTGGATATAAATTCTTTACGGCGTCGTTCATCGATAACCCGATGGGAAGAAACGAATTCTTTATAATGGCGAAGACAAAGTTTATATTCTAGGCGCTGTTAGCAGTTGATTTTTGCGGTGAAATGTAGTATAAACCGCGCCATGGGCTTGTGGCGGAATGGTAGACGCTGAGGACTTAAAATCCTTTGACTATTGCAGTCGTGCGGGTTCAAGTCCCGCCAAGCCCACCATCCGCCTTCGCTTACGCTCCGGCGCGAAAGGCAAATAAAAACAAAAAATATGATTAAAGTAGACTTTGATTTTCTCCGTTCTTTCCACCAAGTCGCGCCGAAGCGTAGCGAAGGCGGATGGCGCTTTGCCGCCTGAACTCTTTTCTGCGCCCTTATTTTGCGCTTTTATTTTCATTAACAATCTAATATCATTAATAAATAATGGAGTTTTATTATGTCTAAAGAAATTATTTTAACCGGCGAACGCTCTACCGGCCCCCTGCATATCGGACATTATGCGGGCGCTCTGCTAAGCCGCGTCAACATGCAAAACAGCGGAAAGTACAAGACTTTCGTAATCATCGCTGATGCTCAGGCGCTGACCGATAACGCCGACAACCCGCAAAAAGTTCGCGAGAATGTTTTGCAAGTCGCCTTGGACAATCTGGCCGTAGGAATCGACCCCGCAAAATCCACCTTGTTCATTCAATCGCAAGTTCCGGAGCTGACTGAACTGACCTTTTATTACATGAACTTGGTAACCGTCGCGCGGCTGCAGCGCAATCCGACGGTAAAATCGGAAATCGCCGCTAATCGCGAAAAATTCGGCTCCAGCGTGCCCGTCGGGTTCTTTACTTATCCTATATCCCAAGCGGCGGATATAACCGCATTCGACGCCACGGTCGTCCCGGTCGGTGAAGACCAAATGCCGGTCATAGAGCAGACTCAGGAAATAGTGCATAAATTCAACGCGACCTATGGCGAGACCTTGGCGATGCCGCGTGGTTTGGTAGAGGCAAATGAAAAAGCCCGCCGAGTACCGGGCACCGACGGAAATGCAAAAATGGGAAAGTCCTTGGGCAACGTCATAAACTTGGGCGACAGCGCGGACACAATCGCTGCGCAGGTAAAAACCATGTTCACCGACCCGCTGCATTTGCGCGTCGAAGACCCGGGGCATACCGAAAACAATCCGGTTTTCACTTATCTTTCCATATTCGCAAAGCCGGAGCATTTCACGGCATTTCTGCCGGAATACAAAAACTATGCTGAACTGGCGGCGCATTATGAGCGCGGAGGGCTGGGCGACGTCAAAGTCAAAAAATTCCTGAACGAAGTATTGCAGGAAATCTTGCGCCCGATACGGCAACGGCGCGAAGAATTCGCAAAAGATCCGGGCGAAGTTATGGAAATTTTACGGCGCGGCACAATCCATGCTCGCGAGGTCGCCGCCGCCACTGTCGCCCGAGTAAAAAAAGCGATGAAACTGGATTATTTTGACTAACTCTCTCAGGGATACAATCATCTTCCGTATATCATTTCCGGATAGAGGGGGATTTGGCCTTTGCTTTTTTGCAGGTATTGCTCATACAATTCCGCTTTATGCTTGGCATCCAATTGCTCGCGATGCTTCGCCATTTCTTCTTTATACATGCAAACGGATTCCGACGTGCAAATAGCGCAATCATAAAATCTCGTGTCGGGTTTTTGCCCGAAGTTTATCATCTTGGTGAAGGTTGTGATTGCGTCGATTACTTCTTTGACATGTGACAGTTCCGCCGGCGTTCCAATGTATGTTTCCATGGGAGCGGCGACCGGGGCGGGCTCTTCTCTACGCACCTCTGCAGCCGGGAGAGACGAAAGCCGGGGCGGTTTGAAATCGCACGCGTTTCCGCCTGTCTTTACATGTTCCCAAAGCGCGTCCATAATCCGGGGGTCGATCGGCACTGATGCGACTTTTTTGCGACCGGCAGATTTTTTCCCAGCCTTGGCGCGCTTGCCCTCTGGGATGCGCAAATGTTCTATGACAAGGTCTGTGATTTTATCCGAATTGCGTCTAAACACGCATGATATCATTTTATGCGGCAGATATATTCTTTCTTTATCGCATTCGCAACTGGACGAGATTATACTTTTCAGCAATTTGAAAATCGTTTTTTTCAAAAGAGCGTATTTCGCGTAATCTTTATTATACTCTTTCTCATACGATATTATATCCAGAAAATCTTCGTTATGAGCCATGATATTGTTCAGGAAAAAAGTTTTTTTCGGGTCGTGCAATTCATAGCGCAGTCCGCCGCCGTCAAAAATCTTCGTCCCGTAATCCATCGGCCAGAACAGTTTATACCAATGGGGAATTTCGAAATCTTCTGAACGCAAAAGAAAATATTTCTGCCCGCGCGTCGTTTTATAATGCAATCTTTCGCCGTCGTATTTGAACCAGGATTTTACTTTTACCTCGCCGGTGTCGCGGTCCGCGTCCGTGTGCCAAGGCGCAAGCGGCAGCCCGGCAAGCAAGTCTTTGCCTTTGTATATGAATTCGCGGGCGCCGCGCAAGTTGTAATAGACTTCCTGGTCCCAATTCTTGTACTTCCATCCTTCAAAAAGTACAGTATTGTCGAACGGACGCAACACTTTGTAACCGTCGGATTCATAAAGAAAATATTTTTTATCATCCGCCGCGTTTTTGATCAATATGATTTTTTCGGAATTGCCATTTTCATCGTCTACATAAGAATGAGTATAGTAACAGTTATCGCGCAACGGCGCCAAATCATAATCGGCCAGAACATTTATGCCATTCACTATATATTCTTTGGGATTTTCTTCGGTATCTTCCTCTTTTCCTCCGAATAACGCTTTCTTGGCTATGTCTTTTGAAGAACACCAGATAAAATCCGAATTCAAAGCCAGCCGATGTTCCTCTAATGGCGAGAACAAGCAAGTCAGAACTTCGGCGACAGGCGGCGCCACGCCATCAAACATCGCGCCAAAGAACGTGGCATCGTCCCTATATTCGTCCGCATAAAGACTTTTTCCGTTTTCCGGCGGGAATATTTCATCAAGCTGTTCGGCCATGGCGAATTTGTCGGCGCCTTCGAAGAAGACTTCATTTTCGGTGGAAAAATCGCGGTTGTTTTCCAGTTCAGGCATAACACGAGAACGATAGCACACTGCCGGTGTTTGTCAATAAATAATTTCCTGGCGCGATAGCGTGGTATTATAATACCTTATTAAAATTTCTTGACTTTTGGGCATTCGCAAGGCATAATTGGCCCAGAAAATCGTGATGCGAGACGCGAAACGCGTATTTCGTGCAACAATAAGCGTTGTTCATTATAATGGACAATATTGTTTAATGAACAGTATTGCTTGTAGTTCTATGAATCACGCGTCTCGCGTCTCGCGTCTCGCATTACGAACGAGGAAACAATGCAACTAACCAAATCAACTAAATCGCTGAAAGCGAAAGAATTAAATGCCGATTGGTATTTAATCGACGCCACCGGCGTGACCCTGGGGCGCCTGGCCGCATATGCCGCCACCCTGCTCCGTGGGAAAAACAAGCCGACATTTACGCCCAACATGGATTGCGGCGATCATGTCATCATAATTAACGCTGAAAAAATCGCTTTGTCTGGCAAAAAAGCCGAAAACGAAAAGTTCTATTGGCACACCGGTTGGACCGGAAGCCTCAAAGAACGCACTTTCGGTCAGATGCGCGCCGAAAAGCCTGAAAAATTCATCTTCAACGCAGTCAAGCGCATGATGGGACGGCGCACTTCGGTGGCGCTGGCGGACAAGCGCTTGAAAAAACTGCACGTCTATGCGGGCGGCGAGCACAAGCACACCGCGCAAAACCCGAAAGTTATCGATTTCGCAAATATGAATCCTAAAAATAAAAGGGGCGAATAATGGCAGATAAAAAAATAGCAGATAGCAAAGAGCAAACAGCAAAAAAGCCGGTCGCGAAAAAAGCCCCCGCTAAAACCGTAGCGGAAAAACCAGCTAAAGTCGCCGCGCCAAAGGCGGCGGCTCCGAAGGTTGCACCAAAAGCAACTGCGCCAAAGACTGCATCAGCGGCAGGCAGCGCAACAAAACTGAACAACGCGACCTATGCCACCGGCAAGCGCAAGGATTCCGTTGCCCGCATTTATCTGATTCCTGGCAAAGGCAACATCACCGTCAATAACAAGCCGATTGCGGAATATTTCCGCCGTCCGGTTTTGCAGATGATTATCGCGCAGCCTTTCGGCGTTACAAAGCGCGACGGGCAATATGATGTCATTGCGATGTGCATGGGCGGCGGACTTTCCGGTCAGGCAGGCGCAGTAAAACACGGCATTTCCAAAGCACTTGTGACGCGCGAGCCCGATTTGCGCAAACCGCTGAAGGCCGCCGGATTCCTGACGCGCGACAGCCGCGTGGTAGAGCGCAAGCACTATGGCTTCCACAAGGCGCGCCGTTCGACTCAGTTCTCGAAACGCTAATGCGTTTAGTGCCAGTGCCGGTGCGATTATGCCTGCACCGACACTGGCACTGATACGGAGAAAATTATGATTACAAAAGAAAAAATTAAAGATTTACATTATTCGCTGAATGGCGTTTTGATCGCGGCGGATATAAACGCCGCGGCGGATGAAATCCTGACCGAGCATGGCAAAAAAGCCAAAATGCCCGGCTTTCGTCCCGGAAAAATTCCGTTGAATATCCTGCGTCAGAAATTCGGCGCATCCGCCATCGGCGAGGCCGTCGATAAAATGATGAACGCCGATATGGAAAAATTCGTGGCGGATAAAAAGGTTCGTTTGGCGGGCAGTCCGAAAGCTGATGTCGCAAAATATGAATCCGGCAAAGATTTGGAATATACCTTAGAATTCGATATTCTTCCCTTTTTGCCGACCATCGAGCTGGATAAATTTTCCGTTACTAAAAAAGTCGCCCAGCTTCCGGAATCCGAAGTTGAAAAGTCGCTTGAGAACTTGCGCAAGTCACGCGCTCAGGCCGAAAAGCAGGATGAAAAATATAAAGCCGAGGACGGCGATGTCGTTGTCATCGATTTCAAAGGTTTTGTCGGAGATGAAGCGTTCGAAGGCGGCGAGGCTAAAAAGCATCATTTGATTCTGGGCAGCGGCAACTTTATCCCTGGCTTTGAAGAAAAGATCATCGGGCACAAGGTCGGAGAAGAGTTCGACATAAAAGTCAAATTCCCGAAAGAGTATCACAGCGAAGATTTGGCCGGAAAGGACGCCCGCTTTGAAATAAAAATTCATGAAATCCGACATCATATCCTGCCGGAATTGAACGACGAATTGGCAAAAGCGGTCGGACAGGAATCTGTCGCTGCGTTGAAAGACCATATTCGCAAGATTTTATCCGAGCAATATACCGAGGCCGCTCAGCGCGAGATGCGCAATGAATTGCTTGACTTGCTGGGCGAAAAGGTAAAGCTGGACTTGCCGGAAACTTTGGTAGAGCAAGAGTTTGACTTGGCCAAGCGCGAGTTCGAGCGGTCGGAATCGGCGGAAAAATTTGATGAAAAGCAAGAGCGCCTTGATGCCGCCCGCCGCGTAAAGCTGGGACTTATCCTGGCGGAATGGGGCACTGCGAACAAAGTTGTAGTCACGAACGAAGACCTGCAGCGCGCGATTTGGGCGGAAGCCGCGCGCTATCCGGATCCGAACCGGATATTTGATTTTTACAATAAAAATCCGAACGCGGTGTCTATGGTACGCGGAATGCTGTTCGAGCAAAAGGCGCTGGACGCCATGCTGGAACATGTAAAAGTCAAAGAAAAAACCGTAAAACCGGACGAGCTGTTCAAACAGGCAAATCCGAAATAAAAATCGCGCTTCGGCGCGATTTTTTATTAAACTATAAATCCTCAGCTGGGACTTTTTCGATTATATAATCCACGCGGGCGCCGATTTTCTCTCCGGCCGCGATAATATTTTCTTCGGTGAGCGCGATGCCAGCAGACATCAAATCATCCGCGCTGATGCCGGTGGCCAATGTTAAACAAGTCTTTATTCCCGCGCGCGTCGCGCCCAAAATATCCGTCTCCAGAGTATCGCCTATCATCAAGGTGCGCATCGGTTCCAAATCACCCAGCGTCGACATTGCCGATGTATAAATTTCCGGATACGGCTTGCCATAATAAATCACTTTCAGACCGCGCTGTTCGAAAATCTTACAAGGAAAGCCTGGCGTTATAACGGATTCGCCATTATTAAACACCCGCATATCAGGATTTGCGCATACAACCGGCAAGCCCGCCGCTATAACCCTGCTTAATTCCGGCTCCAGCTTTTTTTCATCCGAAAACGGCGCGCCATTTATATTCGGATTGCAGCAATACACAAAATCCGCATCATCGATGGATTCTACTTTCTGATAATCCAAGCCGTCCAGTAAACCTGTAAAACTTTTGAAAGCGGGATTGTCTATATTCCATGCTATGTAATATCTTTTGCCGGGCACGGGCAATTCGCCCCTGGCCGCCGCGTCTCTATACAATCCGCCCCCAGAGAAAATATGTCCGTAATGAGTGCCCTGAATCAGCCCTTGTTTGCTATATTTTTGGCCAATAACATCCGGGGTCTGCGCCGCGTTTGATATCAGCGACACGGATTTGCCGCGCGCGACCAAATCCGCCATTACCGCAATCGCAGACTGCGACAGGCCGCCGCCTATATTAAACACTCCCCATGCATCAAAGAAAAAAGTATCGAAATTATCCGCTATATCCAACAAAGACTTATAAATCATGCCCGGTTCCTTCTTGTCAAACAAGAACATAACACATTTATAAAAACTTGACAACCAGAATTTGTTTGCTAACCTTCTGCGTGGAGAGCGACAGATAAAAGGCGCCCTGAGATGCATATTTTAGAGTACTTGGCCAAAATCGGCAAAGCCGATCAATCGTCTCCGACCTACTTGGGTCTACTAAATCCCGTGCTGAAAGACGCGCCGTTTTTGGATTTTTCAGGCATTAAAAAGATTCATTACCTTTATTTAGCCGGGTATAACTGGAATTTGGTCCTTCCTGATGTGGAAGAAATCAATAACTTCGAATTGGCCGGGTATGACAAACATTTACAAGCGGATAAATTAAGAAAGACCGGAACACTTGGCCTGGACGGTTGCAGAAGCGATGTTTCGTTGCCGGGTCTGCAAAGCACATACAACCTTGCGCTTTATGATTTTCCTCACAAATTTAATGCGCCGTTATTGAACTCGGTGGGCCAGCTTTATTTCGATAACAAAACGCAATTGACGCTGGCATCGGGGCAAAAACTCATCAGCTTGCCGGGTTACGAAGAAAGGGGATTCTACAAGACCCACAACATAAGGGGCGGAGATTTCAAGAACCATGCTTTTCGGGGCGGTGTAAATGCCCAAGCGCGCCCGGGAATTTACAATGTGTATGGGAAAACTGTATTTATGGAGAATGGTTATTATTATCACGTGGATACGGTTGGTCCGGGCACTTACGAAATTACATGGAACCTTGATGAAAAGCTTTTGTTATTGCAAAATGGCGATGCCATGAAATTCATCCTTTTGTGCGGCAATAAATTTTTCGAAGGCGCGGATTTCGGCGAATGCCACAAAAAATACCTTAACTGGCAGAAAACCGTATTTATTACCGATATCAGGCTTGAGAAAAGTATTGGATTATCCCCTATCCCCGGTGGTGATTACGGACACGAACTATTTATCCACGCATTTTACAGCGACGGCACTTTGGCCGCGTATAACGTGCGCGTCGGTTTTGATCGAATGGAAGCGAAAAGAAAATTGCTGAAATTAAAACTCGCAAAAAATTTAACCTTGCATCAGTTTTGGAATATCGTTCGGTAAAAAATCAATAAAAACTTGCAATTGGTGATTCTTTCCCCTATAATCCCTTGGCTTTCGCGGGTGGGCGTGATTGCAATCAGAATAATCCCACAAGACCTCGTATCTATGCGACGGCAAACTTTGTGTATTTTCTTATGAAAGATTTATCCAAAGAATTATTTAACCCAATATCCAACGAAAACTTTGCGGAACTGTTCGACGAATCATACGGCAAACAAGAGACCCTGCAGGGCTATGCCACCAAGGGTACCGTTAAAGATATTCGTACCGACTTCGTACTTGTCGATGTCGGCCTGAAATCCGAAGGCCGCGTGCCATTGCGTGAATTCGGCGCGAACCCTCCGAAAGTCGGCGACATTATCGATGTTTTTGTAGAGCGCTATGAATCCCGCGAAGGCACTGCAATTCTGTCTTATACCAAGGCACGCGCTGAAAAGGCTTGGAAAGAGCTGGAGAAAGCCGTCGCCGACGGAACCGACCCCACCGGCACAATTATGGAAGCCGTTCGCGGCGGATATACCGTCGACCTTGGCGGAGTGTTTGCATTCATGCCCAGCAGCCAAGCCGACAGCCGTCCTATTCGCGATGCGAAATCACTTGTTGGCGTTACCGACAAATTCCGCGTTCTGAAAATGGACGCCTTGCGCACCAATGCTATTGTTTCCCGCCGCGCGATTCAGTCTGATTCAATCGCCGCCGCACAAAAAGAAGCAATGAAAAATATCGCTCTGGGCGCGATCATCGAAGGCACTGTCAAGAACATTACCGATTATGGCGTGTTCGTTGATTTGGGCGGCATCGATGGCCTTTTGCATGTCACCGACCTGTCCTGGAAGCGCGTCAATCACCCGCGCGAGCTGGTGCATGTCGGACAGAAAATCAAAGTCAAAGTCATTCAATTCGACCCGGAATCTCACCGCGTATCCCTGGGCGTGAAGCAATTGGAAGAAGACCCATGGAACACTGCCTCGCGCGCGTTCAACATCGGCGACACTGTGACCGGTAAAGTTTCTTCGCTTACCGATTACGGCGCGTTCATCGATCTGGGCGGCGGCATCGAAGGTCTTGTTCACATGTCCGAGCTGTCTTGGACCAACAAGAACGTCCACCCCGGCAAAGTCTTGCAAAACGGTCAGGAAATCAACATTATCGTATTGGGCATCGATCAGGACAAGCGCCGCATCTCGCTGGGATACAAGCAATTGCAGGGCAACCCTTGGAAGGAATTCGCCGAAGCTCACAATGTCGGCGATGTCGTCACCGGCCCGATTAAGAACACCACTGAATTCGGCTTGTTTGTTCAATTGACGCCGGACTTGGACGGAATGGTGCATATCTCTGATTTGTCGTGGGACAAACTGGACGAGGAAGAGCTGAAAAAGTTCGTTCGCGGCCAGGAAGTCACTGCGAAAATCTTGGACATCAATCCCGAGAAAGAGCGCATCACCTTGGGCATCAAACAGATGACCGCGGGTTCCGGCGATGGCAAGGTAGCGCTGAAGAAAGGCGCAGTGTTAAGCGGAACTGTGTCCGAGGTTACACCGGACGAGCTGGTTGTTGCACTGCCCGGTGACGCGCGCGGCATCATCCGCAAGACCGACCTGTCACGCGACAAGGAAGGCCAAGCTACCTCGAAGTTCAAAGTTGGCGATACTGTTGAGGCCAGTGTGGTCTCCGTAGAAGGCAGCGAGGTAAAGCTGTCCGTACGCGCGCTGCAGGTTGCGATGGAAAAACAGGCGGTTAAAGATTACGCGAACCAGGCCGACAGCGGCTCGGTATTGGGCGATATTCTTGGCGCCGCGATAGAACAGAGCAAAAAATAAAAATCCGGCGGAAGCCGGATTTTTTAATGAAAAATTAATGTGTTCGCGTTGCTCACGGTTTTATAACTGGATTGCTTCGTCGCTTTGCTCCTCGCAATGACAAGGAAGAGTTTATTCGGGACGCACAGCCAAAAACAAATACCGAATTGTCATTGCGAGCCCAAAGGGCGCGGCAATCCAGTTGATAAAAAGCCGCGCTTTAGCGCGATTTTTTTAAATTAACTTCTCAATTATTTTTAATATTTCTGATTTTGAAAATCCCAAAGTTTTCATCAAATCTATGGTTTCAATTAAATCCAGCCTGCGCTCTTTTATTTCAGTTCTTGCAATAAAACAATGAGATGTTTGAAATTTCTCGGCTAAATCCCGCTGAGTTAGCTTTTTGGCTTTTCGCATTTTAACCAGCTCGGCAACAAGTCGGTTGTATCGGGGATTATGTATGGTTTTTGGACTGGTTTTCATTTGATAGCATTTTGATTGCAAAAACACCTTGAACTCAAATTGATATCGGAGTAAAATAAGAAAAATAACCTTAGTTAGGAGTAAAAAATGAACTTTCCCGCAAGATTTAAAAACCGCATAAATGAAAAACTTAAACAATGCCAAAAACTTGTTCAATCGCTTGATGAACGGCAGGTTGATGAATCCAACACTGTCAGGTGCATAACCCAAATACTGGAAATAATCTTCGGCTATGACCCATATGGGGATATTACTTCGGAGTTTGCGATAAAAAAGACTTTTAATACCGCATATTGCGATCTGGCCATAAAAGGTAAAAGCGGCAAAGTCCGTATTATGCTGGAAGCCAAAGGCATAACGATAGACCTGAATGAAAAACATCTGAAACAAGTTGTGGATTACGGCGCCGACACAGGCACAAAATGGATCATATTAACAAATCTTAAAACATGGAAACTTTATAAACTAACAGACGCAAGACCGGTGGATAAAGAGCTTATTTGCGAATTTAATTTTATGGATTTGAATTCTAAAAATGAAAAAGATTTGGAGAATCTGTTCATAATAAGCAAGGAAGGAGAAGAGCAAGACAGCTTGGAAGAATACTATTCCCAAAAACAAATTAAGAATAAATATATGATTGGCGCTCTTTTGGCATCCGAAGATGTCTATTATGTTATAAGGCGAAATATAAAAAGATTGTTTGATGATGTGAAAGTATCTATGGAAGAAATAGAAAATATAATAAAAAATGAAATTGTGCTTAAAGAGGTGCTTAACAGCGAAGAAGCCGTTCAAACCAGAAAAGAAATTGCAAAAGCTAATAAAAAACTTGAAAAAATTGATATGAAAGAAAAACCGCAAAGAAAAGAAGTTAAACAAGAGCTAGTGAAGAAAGACGACCCTGATGTTCTGTCAGCATCCGAAATAAGTATCCCTGAATGATTAAAAAAAGGGGCGAGTAATATTCGCCCCTACAAAGTTTCTATTTTTTATGTTATAATATCATCCGTCATGAAAAATATAACTATCATTATGGGTGGGCCGGGAAGCGGCAAGGGCAGAATTTCTGGCATGCTGATGGATGGCCGCGAGTTTAACTATATTGAAACCGGCTCTTTATTGCGCAGCCTGCCCGGCGATTCCGAGATTGCCCAAATCATGAAATCCGGCGCTCTGGTTCCGGACGAGAAAATGTTCGCGCTGATAGAGAGCAAAGCTAACAACAGTAATCACGATATTATGTTTGATGGCTTTCCACGCACCCTGCCCCAGGCCCAATGGCTGGTGAAGAATTTTACGGACCCCATAACAGTGATTTATTTGAACTTGCCAGAGTCCATAATGATTCAGCGAATTCATACGCGAATTTCCGAGGGCTCTGCCCGCGCGGACGACGCGAAAGAAGATATCATTCGCAGCCGGATTAAGAATTTTGAAAAACAGACTTTGCCGGCGATTGAGTTTCTGCGCACTGCGCCCGGCGTAAAGTTCCTGGACATTGACGCCCGCCCAATGCCGGAAGAGATTGTAGCAGAGATTAAAGCGCGCTGATTTTAGCAACTATTTCATCTATAAGAATCTGCGGAGTGCTGGCGCCGGCGGTTATGCCGATTCTGTCCGGTATCGGAAAATCTATATCTCCCGCGCTTCCGACAAGCCAGACATTCTTTGCGCCCGCATCCCTTGCGACCTGCGCAAGATTTTTCGTATTAGACGAAGTGCTTGAGCCTATTACTATCACATCGCTCAATTTATTTTTCTGAACCAAATCCCAAACTGCTTGCTGCCTTTGCGAGGTCGCGGCGCATACGCCGGACCTTGACTGACACTCCGCTTCGGGGAAACGCAAAAATATTGCCTGGGCGATTTCTTCAAACTCGGCGCGCGAAAGCGTCGTCTGGCCTACAAAACACACCTTGGCGCCTTCCGCTATCGGGAGCTTCGCAACATCATCAGCGGATTTCACAAAAAATATATTATGATTCGATTGTCCCATCGTACCGGTGACTTCATCATGCTTTTCATCGTTGCCGATGACGATTACATTAAAGCTTTCCGCTATTTGCGCGCGGACATATTCATGAATGCGCTTCACCAGCGGGCAGACGGAATCAATCACCGTTTTTATCCCGCGATTTTCAGCCTCGGCCACCAGCGCTAGCGACGAGCCATGAGCCGATAAAACCAGCGGCCGCGACAAATCCTGCATATCAGCCAAGGCATCTATAAATATCACGCCTTGATTTTCAAGGTCTGATACCACCCGCTCGTTATGCACGATCTTGTGATACACGTAAATCGGAGCGCCGTATTTATGCAAGGCAGCGCCGATAATTCTCAACGCGCCTATGACGCCGCCGCAAAAGCCGTAAGTTTGTGCGAAAAAGATTTCTGCTTCGCGCATGATTTGCGAACTCTAAACGCCGAACCCGGCGGCGGTCTGCTGTGCCTTTGGAATCGAATCTTTAAGATTTTTAATTCTATCTTTATGCGACGGATGAGTGCTGAGCCATGCGGGGCCGCTGCTGCTGCCGCCGCTTAACGCGTTCATGCGTTCCCAGAACTTGGGCGCCTCGTTCGGATCATAACCCGCAACGGCCATAAGTATAAGCCCCAGCAAGTCGGCCTCATCTTCATGTTTCCGGCTGAAAGGCAGCGTGCCGAAGACGTTCGAGCCCACCCCGAACGCGGTCATCGACAAGTCTTGAGCTGTTTTCGACATGCCGGTGCCGCTCAATGCCAGCGATGCCCCCGCCATCCCAGCCTGTTGGAGAAGTCCGGCGCTCATGCGCTGCTGTCCATGGTTAAGAATTGCGTGAGCAATTTCGTGTCCCATCACCACCGCGATCCCGGCTTCGTTTTGCGTAACACCCAGAATGCCGGTATAGAACGCTATCTGGCCCCCGGGCATGGCCCAGGCGTTTATATTTTTATCTTCTATCAAAGTGAACGCCCATTTATAGTCTTTAAAGTGGTTGGGCGAACCCTTGGCGGCAACCCATTTTTCTGCAGCCTTTACCAGTTTCCAACCAACCTTTGATAGCATTTCAGCTTCCGGCGTACCCTTTACTACTTTGCTTTTATTAAGCACTTGGGCGTACTGAGTGGACGCAGAAGATATAATCTGGTTATTCGGAATAAAGGCCATGGTGCTCTTGCCGGTCATAAGGTCTGTCGCGCAACCGCACAACAACAAGGCGCCTGCCAAAAAAATATATGGAATTTTAAGCATAGATGAAATCTTCATATTCAAAGTCCCCCTTCGCCCTATGGGCTTCGGGCGACACTACTTCGCTGTAAACTGCTCGCTATTCGCGTGGCAAAGCCACATGAAGCTGCGCAGCAGCGAAGTGTGGTCGGGGTGACAAGAATCGAACTTGCGACCCCTTGCACCCCATGCAAGTACTCTACCAGGCTGAGCTACACCCCGACACGCGCCGGATTATACAAAATAATTTCGGTAAAGCAAGATATTAAAGCATCACAGTAAAACGCAAGGTTGCGGCCATTGCCGCGCCGCGGTTTCTATCATTTCCAGGGTTTATAAAAAATTGTATATCAGGTGTAATAATAACATATTTCGTTATGCCAAAGGTCCAATAAACTTCCAAAATATTTTCATAGGCGCGCTGGGTTATTTCCGTATTCAATCTATTCAATGCATATGCAAAACCCAGCTGATCCAGCGGATTTTCGCCCAGCAGATTATTATAGACCGTCCCCAGCACATAAGATTGTTTGATAGGCAGATATGTTTCGCTCGTTCCATTTATTCGGCCGAAAAGCCCCCATCTGCCGAGATTTTGGAGGACATTAAAACTATAACCAAAAGACTCTTCCGGCTGCAGTTCAACCGACGGCTGATAATACAGCAGCAAGCTGTACTGCCCGTCTTTCGACGGCTGGTACGACGCGTATCCAAAGCTGGTGATTCTTTTATCGCCCAAATTCGACGCATCGACGCGGCCGCCGGATATATTCGTAGCATCTTGCGCGCCAACCGTAAAAGTCCATTCCTGATTCGGGGAAAAAGACAGATATCCACCAATGCTTGCCTGGGGATATGCTTGACTTCCGTTCTGGGACAGCGAATAGTTTATGAAGTTTATCTGCTGGTCGCTGTCTATTGCCCTCCCATCAAAGCCATCTATCGGGAATTGCCCCAGCGTTAAAGAAAAGCCTCTCAGTTCATAGGTTAAGCTTAGCTTTTCAAAAATATGCAAATTATTCGGATAATCGTTTATCGGCGAAACTATGCCCATGCTATCCGATACCGCCTTGGCGTCCGTGCCGAAGTATCGGACCCAGGTATATCCCCATTGCGCGGACAAACCCTGCGTTATATCCAGATTTGCGTCGGAGCGATACATATTCTGCCAAGATGCACGCGCGCCCGGTATTCCATATTGCGGCAAGGTCGAGATATTAAGTAAGTAATCAAGCCCGATGTTTTCTTTTAGATCTTTTTTGAATTCTTCATACCGGTCCGTAGCAAACGCCGGCGATGCCAAAAAGAGCAATACAAAACATATCGGAAATTTATTTGCCATTAAAAAACTTTATTAATTTTTTGATGGACGATACATAGGTATAAATTCGTGCAGGTGAAGGTGCAAGTGCAGGTGGGTTAGAGAACACGAATGCGGTTGTCCATTATAATGGACAATGCATATTGTTGCACTCATTCACCTGCACTTGCACCTGCACGAATTTTCTTCTTGCACGAATCGGAATGATTTGGTTAGTATTTCGGCATACGTCATAACGGAGTATCGCGATGATTGTCGGAATCGGTTTGGACTTGGTGGATTGCGGGCGCTTTTTGGATTGGTCGCCTTTTAAAAAATCCCGCATATTTACAAAAAAAGAACTGGAGTTCGCGGAAAACGATTCCGCCAACAGCGAAAAACACCTGGCCAACTTCTGGGCAGCGCGCGAAGCCTTTCTGAAAGCCCTGGGCACCGGATTCGGCGACAGCATAAACTTTTCCGATGTTTCCGTGACTCATGACGACGCAGGCAAGCCCGACCTGATTATTGCGGGCGGCGCCAAGGCGGCCATGAAAACCGCCGCGGGCCCGGACGCGAAAATTCACGTTTCCATCAGCGACCAAGGCGATTATTGCGCCGCGATGGTGATTATAGAAAAGTAAAACCGCCAAGACAGGCGGTTTTTTCTTGCCTTTTCTTTTACATTTCTTTATATTCTGCGCGCGATTAACTAAGGAGAAAATTTTATGGCCAAATACGTGTATACTTTCGGAAACGGCGCGGCAGAGGGCAGCGCGAAAGACAAAAACTTGCTGGGCGGCAAAGGTGCCAATCTGGCCGAGATGAATCTTATCGGACTGGCCGTGCCCGCGGGCTTTACGGTCACCACCGACGCTTGCGTTCATTATTATTCGAACAACAAAACTTATCCGGCCGAGATGATGGACCAGGTAAAGGCCGGCGTTGCTTATGTGGAATCCGTTATGGGACATAAATTCGGCGATTTGGAAAATCCTCTGTTGTTCTCCGTTCGCAGCGGCGCGCGAACCTCTATGCCCGGCATGATGAATACTATTTTGAATTTGGGTTTGAATGATGAAACGGTCAAAGCGTTGGCGAAATTTACCAATAACGAGCGGATGGCTTACGATTCTTACCGCCGCTTTCTGATGATGTTTTCCGACGTCGTTCTGGGCGCGGATATGGATTTGTTCGAGCATACCCTGGAACGCATGAAGGAAGACAAAGGGTACAAATTCGATACCGAGCTGACTGTGGCCGACTTGCAAGAGCTTATCGTAAAATTCAAAGAAATCGGAGAAAAAATCGGTAAGCCCGTTCCGCAGGATCCCTGGGTGCAGCTGGAGGCCGGCATCGGTGCGGTATTCGATTCCTGGATGTCGAAAAAAGCAATCGTTTATCGCAAGCTGAACAACATTCCCGGCGATTGGGGCACCGCAGTCAATGTGCAAGCGATGGTGTTTGGAAACTCCGGAGACACCTCCGCGACCGGCGTATGCTTTTCGCGCGATCCCTCCACCGGCGAAAATAAATTCTATGGCGAATATCTGATCAACGCGCAAGGCGAAGACGTTGTTGCAGGAATACGCACCCCGCAGCCTATGGCAAAAGATGATTCGGGACGCTTGTCGCTGGAAGAAGCTATGCCGGAGGTTTATACCGAGCTGGTCGCCGCACGCGACAAGTTGGAAAAGCATTACAAAGATATGCAAGACATGGAATTCACCATCGAGCATAAAAAGTTGTGGATTCTGCAGACCCGCAATGGCAAGCGCACTGCAACCGCCGCCGTCCGCATTGCGGTGGAGATGGTTGAAGAAAAATTACTGACGAAAGAAGAGGCGATCCTGCGCGTCGGCGCGGATCAGCTGGACCACCTTTTGCATCCTATGCTGGACCCGAAGGCTGCAAAGAAAGTTATCGCGAACGGCCTTCCCGCGTCCCCCGGCGCCGCCGTCGGACGCGCGGTATTCAACGCCGAAGATGCCGTTGAATGGGCCAAACGCGGCGAAAAAGCAATGCTTATCCGCATTGAAACTTCGCCCGAAGACATCGCGGGCATGGATGCCGCCCAAGGAATCATCACCGCGCGCGGCGGAATGACATCTCACGCAGCAGTGGTTGCGCGCGGAATGGGGAAGCCTTGCGTTTCCGGATCCGCCGATATAAAAATCGATTATGCCGCAAAGACCTTGAAGACCACTTCGGGCGCGGTGATTAACGAAGGCGATTGGATATCCATCGACGGCGCCAAAGGCGAAATCATCGAAGGCCAGGTTCCGACCGTATCCGCCGAGATGACCGGGAACTTCGGGAAATTAATGGAATGGGTCGATTCCATAAAGACGCTGGAAATTCGCGCCAATGCGGAAACTCCGCGCGACGCCCGACAAGCGCGCGAATTCGGCTGCGAAGGAATCGGTCTGGCCCGCACCGAGCATATGTTCTTTGATCCGGCCCGCATCATGGATATGCGCGAGATGATTCTTGCCCAAACCACCGAAGGACGCCGCAACGCTTTGAACAAACTTTTACCGTATCAGCGCGCGGACTTTGCTGATCTGTTTAAAATCATGGACGGCCTGCCCGTTACCGTGCGCCTTATCGACCCGCCGTTGCATGAATTTCTGCCACACACGGACGAAGACACCAAAGCGCTGGCCGATCATATCGGGAAATCGGTAGAGTTCGTGAAAGAGCGCGCCGCCGAGTTGCACGAACAAAACCCGATGCTGGGCCATCGCGGCTGCCGTTTGTGCATTACTTATCCCGAGATTTGCGAAATGCAGACTCGCGCGATTCTGGAGGCCGCGCTGGAATGCAAATCCGCCGGCGTGAAAGTCTTGCCGGAAATTGAAATCCCGCTGGTCGGTTCCAAGAAAGAAGTCGATTTGGTAAAGGCCGTCATCGATGCCACCGCGACGACGATTTTTGCCGAGAAAGGCGCGTCCGTCGAATATAAAGTCGGGAGCATGATAGAGCTGCCGCGCGCGGCGCTGTTGGCGGACGAGATTGCGGAGTCTTGCGAGTTCTTTGGCTTCGGCACGAATGACTTGACTCAGACAACGTTGGGGATGTCGCGCGACGATACCGCCGTGATCTTGGACGAATACCGCGCGCGCGGAGTTTATGTCGCCGACCCGTTCGCGTCCATCGATGTTGCGGGCGTGGGGAAGCTGATCGACACCGCGGTGCAGTTGGCGCGCAAGGCCAAGGGACATAGTATACACCTTGGCGTTTGCGGCGAGCATGGCGGCGACCCGGAGTCCATCCAATTCTTCCACAAGGTCGGAATGGATTTCGTATCGTGCAGCCCGTTCCGCGTGCCGATTGCAAGACTTGCGGCCGCACAAGCCGCGGTTAAAAATCCGAAAAAATAAAACAGCGCCGAATGGCGCTGTTTTATTTTATTATTTATCTGTAATGCTCTATCGCTTGTGCTTGCATAGCTGTCAAAGAACTATTCATTAGCACAAATAATTCCCCCGCAACCTTCAAACTAGCCTGTAATTCGGGGGAGTCATATTCCATATCCAGTTCAGATCGCAACTCGTCAATCAATCCGATGATTTTGGTAAGCTTCTTATTATAAGAACCAATATTTGATTTATTGATTTCTTTTTTTTCTATTTTGATTTCGGGTTTCAATTTTTTCTCGATCTTAATCGCGCTTTGCTTTATCAATTTTGTGAATTTAATTTCTGGTTTCTGTCTTTTGTTAATTTTGATTTCGTTTTTCTTGACTATTGATACCATGATTGCCTCTTTTGTTATAAAAAACGTCCCCTATTTTTGGGCGTTTTTTTGTTGTGTTTTTCCTTGTTTTCTCTCTTCCACCCCCTGCTAGAAACAAAGGGACGTTTCTTTTATGCATATTATAACATAAATTTATTGGAATTGACATATAATTATTGCACGGGGCGGTCTTTTTGTCCTATAATCCCCCTATGCTTAATGGAATCACATTTTGGACGGATGACGCGGTATGGCGGCATATTTTAGTCGACCTGGGCGCAGAGTTCGCGGAAAAGAAATCCGCGGATGTGGTTTTCTCATCCGGCAAAAAACTCTCGCCCTTGGAATTAAAACAAGAAATCCTGCGGCTGGCGTCCGCCCGCGAAAACGAAGTCATTAAAAAAATCTGCGGAGATTCCGCACCGCTTTCCGGACCGCAAAGAAAAATTCTCGTCGCCCTGCACCGCGCCGGTCCGAACGGCGTCGCTGCCGAAGACTTGCAGCAGCAGCTTGGCTATGCATCCGATGCCGCGACTAATGCCGTAAACACCGCAATTTATCAATTACGGAAAATTTTAGGCCGGGACTTTATAATAAACGACAATGGAAAATACAAACTTGGCTAATTATAAATTGATTTCTTTCGATAAAATCCCCAGCACCCAGGTTTATGCGCAAGAGACTATTCGCGCCGGCAACGGCGCCGACCGCACCATTATCCTGGCCGACGCGCAAAGCGCCGGGCGCGGCCGATATCGGCGGACTTGGGTCTCGCACCACGGCAACCTTTACGCCAGTTTCATTTACAAGGCCGAGCATCGCGACCCGCGCCTTTCCTATGCCGTCGCCGTCGCCGTCGCCGAATCTTTGATTTCATTCGGTATCAACCCTGCCATCAAATGGCCCAACGACATTCTGATAGACGGCAAAAAAATCAGCGGCGTTTTAATAGAATACGCAAAGGACTTCGTAATCGTCGGAATTGGTATAAATATAACAACTAACCCGACCGTTCGGTCTTATCAGACCGGACGCGCCGCGGATTATGCGCCCCATATTACGCGCGACAAATTGCTGGCAGAGCTGATGCAGAAAATGGACGCCTGGCTGCCGCGCGATTTTCCCGCCGTGCGAAAGCGCTGGACTCAGCTGGCTGCGAACTTGAACAAAACTATTACTTATCGCGGCCGCGATGCGGTGCTGTGCGGGCTTAACGACGATGGCGCTTTGGTGCTGCGTTCGGGCCGCGAATATATAATGGCGTACGGGGACGAAATCAGCATATAGCCCCCAGAAAAATTTTTCTATTGATTTTTATGCGAATTTGTGATATGCTTATCTTACCAAATAATAAAGAATAAATCGCGCCGCCGGCGCATTTTTTATTGCGTTTTTTCATCCCCGTCTTTTGCGACGGGTTTTTTTATAACCAAAAGGAATCCGCATGCAACTGACGCTTATCAAGAATAACGACGACGAAAAAATAGCTCTATATAAACTTGCGCGGATTATTTATGCCGAAACGCGCGCCGTCAGCCTGCCCGCTGTCGAAGCCCTTTGCTCGATGGTCGGAAACCTTTGCAGGAAATCTGGCCGGCCGCTTGCCGACATTATCGCGGACGAATCCGTTTTTGAGTCCTTGGATAAAAAATCCCAACGCCACTGCGACCTGCTGATAAGCTCGGACGATCCAAAATTCCAAATGTGCCTGCGAGTCGTTAAAAGAATGGCTGCCCACCAGCTTGCGGATACCATCCGCGGCGCCGCGCGCTTTCACCGCACGGAAAATTCCCCCGAATGGGCGCGAAACCGCGGCTGGGTCGCGGAAATCGACGGGCTGTTGTTTTACCCAGGAGAACCTATATGAACATCATAAAAATAATCAAAGGCGGCTTCGTCGCGGGTCGCCGCACTTACATCGTCTCCGGTATCGGCATAATCTCCGCCGTCGCCGCTTATCTTATAGGCGACGAAAATATTTTCAATGTCATGAACACTATCTTTACCTTGGGCGGGATTTACTTCTTGCGCAAATCAACAGAAAGGAACCAGAATGCAAATTCCAGAAAAATTCCAAAACGATGACGGAACCCTGAACGCGGACGCTCTGATGAAGTCATATTCCGAGCTGGAAAAGAAAATCGGAACGATGATTTCCGTCCCCGGCGACGATTCCGAACCTGACGCGCGCGAAAAATTCATGCGCGCGATCGGCGTTCCGGAAAACGCCGGCGATTACCCCATCAACGCTTTATTCGACGACGAAGCGATTCGTGAGAAATTTCGCGATGCCGGGCTTACCTCGTCGCAAGTCGAAAAAATTTACGCGATCGCGGAAGAATTTTTATCGCCCGCCTTGTCGGAAATCTTCTTGGCCAAACATGAATCCGACGCCGTCGCCGAATTGAAATCGTTCTTTGGGAGCGATGAAAAACTAAAGGACGCCCTGCAGGCAATACATGCGTTCGGCGAGAAGTTTCTGCCCCTTGAGGCGTTCGAGTCGCTATGCGCCACACCCCTTGGAATCCGCAGCGTCTGGACCATGATGCAGTCGATGGAGCCATCCGTTTCGACCGGCAGCCACGCGGGAGAAAACTTGTCCGACAACGACCTGCGGAATATGATGCGCGACCCTAAATATTGGCGCGACCGCGATCCCGAATACGTTCGCAAGATAGAAAGCGGCTTTAAAAAATTATATTCGTAAAAAATTTCTTTTCGCTTTACTATTTTTTCAGTTTCAGATACAATAGTAAGCAAGAACAAAATTTTTTGTTCTATGAAAACAAAAAAGGAAGGAGAGAAGAATGGCATTTTCATTCTTGAAACCAGCGGTGAAGAAAGCTCCGGCGAAAAAACCGGCGGCGAAGAAACCGGCGGCAAAAAAGCCGGCGGCGAAAAAACCTGCTGCAAAGAAACCGGCAGTGAAGAAAGTCGCGGTTAAAAAACCCGCGGTCAAAAAACCTGTCGCAAAGAAAGCTCCGGCGAAGAAAAAGCCGGCTGCGAAAAAAGTCATGAAACTGGCGGTGAAAGCCCCGGTTGCAAAAAAGGCTGTCAAAAAGGCTCCGGCGAAGAAAAAGCCGGCGGTGAAGAAACCGGTTGCTAAAAAAGCTCCGGCGAAAAAACCGGCGGTAAAAAAGCCTGTCGCGAAAAAAGCTCCGGCGAAGAAAAAGCCGGTTGCGAAAAAACCGACAGTGAAAAAGCTGGCCGTTAAAAAGCCTGTCGCCAAAAAGGCCGTAAAAAAGCCGGCGAAAAAGAAATAATGCAATCGCATTGTTGAAATAAAAAATCCCGCTATGCGGGATTTTTTATTTCATATTTGCGGACAATTCCTATGAACCCGCATATTTTATCAAACGGCGCGTTCGCATAACCGTATGATAAAATCTTTCACAGGCGCATTTGCGCCTTTTTATTTTTACTTTAATAAAAGGAGGACTTATGTCTGACTCAATAACTCAGGTATTCGTAAAACAATTCGAAGCCGACGTTCATCTTGCTTATCAGCAGATGGGCACAAAGCTGCGCAATACAATTCGCAGCAAATCCGGCGTTATCGGCTCCAGCACCACTTTCCAGAAAGTAGGCAAAGGCGCCGCCAACACCAAAACCCGTCATGGCCTGGTTCCGGTCATGAACTTGAACCACGAGCCGGTCGTATGCAACCTTACGGACTATTACGCGGGCGACTGGATTGACGCTTTGGACGAACTCAAAACCAACATCGACGAGCGTCGCGTCGTAGCAAGCGCAGGCGCGTACGCGCTGGGGCGCAAGACCGACGATTTGATCATCGCGTCCATGGCGGCGGCAACGAACCTTATCGGAACCGGCGCAACCGGTTTGACCAAGACCTTGATTCTGTCCGCTGTCAAAGCCCTGAATGCCAAAGACGTGCCGGATGACGGACGCAGATTCTGCGTCGTCGGAGTTCAGCAATGGAACGAGTTGTTGGCCATCGATGAATTCGTATCCGCCGAATATGTCGGAAACGAAACCCCGTTGGTCGGCGGGTATGAAACTCGCAAGTGGCTGGGTATCAACTGGATTATGCATAACAGCCTGCCGGTTGCTTCCAGCAAGCGCGACTGCTTTATGTACCACGCATCCAGCGTCGGACACGCCTGCGGCCAGGAAGTCAAAAGCGACATAACTTGGCACGGCGAGCGCGCCGCCCACTTCATCAGCAACTGCATGTCTCAAGGCAGCGTGCTGATCGATCAGGACGGCATTGTCAAAGTACCATGCGCTGAGTAAAAACAAGTAGGAAGTAGGAGGTAGGAAGTAGGAAGTTGGTGACTAAGAACTTATTCTATAAATTGAAAGAATGCTCTTATTCTATTTACCTCCTACCTCCTACTTCCTACCTCCTACTTAAAAAAACGGAGTTTTTCATGTCTTTTCAAAACAAAAACTTATCCGTAATCGCGTATGCGAACGGATTCACTCTTTGGCATTACGCCGCCAACGAGACCATGGCGACTATTTCCGCCAGCGGATATTTCAACAATGTCCGCACTCTGATGAATATCGGAGACATAGTCATCATCAACGCGTCCGACAATACGGCGATTAAAAAAATTAACGTCACGGCCCAGAATATAACGACTGCCGCCATATAAAGGTTTTCCCTATGCTTACAAAAATCGACATCTGCTCCATCGCCTTGCTGAAGCTGGGCGAAAAGCCCATTCAGTCCTTTAACGACGATTCTTCCGCCGCGCAAGTCGCGCGGACTCTGTTTGAGACCGCCATCGATTCGCTGCTGGCGTCGCATCCTTGGAAATTCGCGCAGAAAAAATTCACGCTAAGCAAAACTTCCGAGGGCGATTTTCTGCTGCCTGTCGAAGTGCTGCGCGTTTTGGACTGCGACTGTCTGCTTTATCAAATAAGCGGAAACAGGCTTACCGCGCCGGCGGATAAAGTTTCAATTTCCGCCATCGTGCGTGTCGGCGCCGAAAGTTACCCGCCATATTTCGCGAATGTAGCTGCGCTGGCGCTGGCGCGCGAGTTCTGCATGCCGCTTATCGGCGACCAGAACCTGCTGCGCACCATCGCCGCGCTGTTCGAGTCCGAGCTGCGCGCCGCCAAATTCATAGACAGCACCATGACCGCGGGCAGTGACATTCCGGATTTCTCTTTAATCTCAACGAGATATTAATCTCTTTTTTAATTATTTAAGGAGACTAAAATGGGTAAATTTATTCACAATCAGAACTCTTTCGCACTGGGCGAAATATCGCCGGAGTTTTTCGCGCGCGGAGATTTGGCCGTCGCAGCCCGCGGCTTGTCCCGGCTGGAGAACATGGACGTGCTGGCCTCGGGCGCGATTTCGCGCCGGCCGGCTTTGGCTCGAATCGCAGCGGCAGACACCGATGCCGTGCTGATACCTTTTTCCATCTCCGATTCGGAAAACTATCTGCTGGCGCTCTCCGACGGGCATATCAAAATTTACGACGGCCAGAATTTCATTCAGAACTTAATCGCGCCGTGGAATGCCGAAGCTCTGCGAAGCCTGCAATACGCTCAGCGATTCGGAACTATGATTTTCGTGCATCCCGACTTTCAGCCGCAAGTCTTGAAAAAAGACGGCAGCATATTTTCGCTTACCCCGTTCGATTTCTCAACGAACGACGATATGTCGCGCAACATGCCGTTTATGAAATTCGACGATGCTGCGAATATCAAAATTACGGTCACCACCAGTTCAATGGGCAACAGCTTCGCTACCTTTACGACCCAAGCGCCGTTCTGGACGCCGGAAAATGTAAACGGCAGGCTGCTGGCCCTAAACAGGCAATGGACGATTTATCAATACGTGAGTCCGACCGTGATTATCGTCAGCACGAACGGAACCTACACCCTGCCCGGAGCGCCGGTATCCGACTGGCGCGAAGCCGCGTTCGGCGTGCGCCGCGGATGGCCGCGCAGCATAACCTTTCACCAGGACCGCTTGGTGTTCGGCGGATCGCGCGAATGGCCTTGCGGAGTTTGGATGTCGCGCGTCGGAGATCACCATAACTTCAGCGTCGGGACCGGTCTGGACGACGAAGCGATTTTCTTGACCTTACTGTCGTCCGCGCGCCAGCAGATATGCACCGTGGTCAGCAGCGACAACTTGCAAATCCTGACCACCGCGGGCGAATGGGCGATAAGCGCAAAGCCGCTGACCCCGTCCACCATAGATATCCGCCAGCACACCAGCGCCGGCAGCGTTTCCGAAATCTATCTGCCTCCGCAGAAAATAGACCGCGGGACCGTATTCGTATCCAAAGGCGGCACCGAGATCCGCGAGATGGTTCTGGACGAGCTGGGCGAAAACTACAACGCGCCGAATCTTTGCGCTTTGGCCGCGCATTTGATAAACGACCCCGTGGACCTGGCCTATAACGACCGCTTGCGCCAGTTATTCATCGTGATGACGGACGGCTCTATGGCGGTTCTGAACAAGAATTCCGCTTTGGAGATTTCCGCATGGGGGTCTTATAAAACCCTGGGGCAATTCAAATCCGTCGCAGTTATGAATGGCGAGACCTTCGTAACCGTCACAAGAGCGGGCGACACCTTTATAGAAAAATTCGACGCGGGCGAAGCGCTTGATTCCGGCGAATTCGGATTTTCGCATACCGCCGCCGCAATGCCATTGTTCGCGGGCGGAAACGCGCCGAAAAAAATCCGCGTTCATAAAATTTCCGCGCGCGTTCTGGACACTAAATCTTTGTTCATAAACCAACGCCGAGCAAAGCTGCCGAATGAAATCTACGCCGCTGGAGAACCAGGGTTTTCCGGCGACGTCGCGGTAGGAATGCTGGGCACGACAATGGACACGATAAATCCGCTTTGGACGATCACAGGCAGCGAACCGCTGCCGCTTAGCGTCTTAAGCATCGCCGTCGAAGGATGGTATTTAATCTAAGGAGAAAAAAATGGGACAACTGGTATCGGATGTAACCGATGTATTAAATTACAATAAAGGCAAAAAGACTGCCGCGACCGAGCGCCAAAAAATCTTGGAGCAAATGGCGGCCGATGAAAAGGCAAAAACCAACCTGGTCAAAAAAACCTTGGCGACCCAGCGCGCGAAATACGGCGCCGGCGGAATGTCCGGCAAAGGAATGACCGAAGAAGCGGTTCTTAAACGCCTCCGCGAAGAAACCGAAGAACCGTTCGATTTAAGAAAAAAAGCAAACAAGGAAAGACTTTCTAAAATCAAGGTTAAAAAACCAAATTTATTGAAAATGATAATTTCAAAAATCGACGGAATGTTTTGATTGTTTTTGCTGAATCAATTCCCCCGGTAGAGGCCGGGGGAACAACAAAACGGAAAGGGAATAGTTATGTCCTATTTTAAACCAGATTTTGAAGATTATGTTACGATGGCCAGCATTCTTGCGAAGATTTATATGGGCGCAGGCGGGCCAATTCCCGGTATCGGCGGATCGGATGCCATCAAGAAGGAAATGCCGGATGGCAAAGATTGCAATGGCATAATAAAAGTCAGCGGATATACCAAGGGAAATGGGACAGAAGTAGAGCCTTATGAGCGAATCTGCCCATATCCGCATGATGGCAAGGGACAGGAAAACATCGAAAAAAGTTTTGAAGTCAAACAGGACATCTCTTCGAATCGGCCGGCAAATACGGGCGATGTGATAAATGTAAAACAGAACTTATCAAAACTCGGCTATTATAAATCCGATCCGCGAAGCGAACCAGACGGGAAATTTCACGGATATCCGAATGATAATTTAATGACCGCAATCAAAGGTTTCCAACGCGACAACAAACTGGTGGCAGATGGAGTGATAATGAAAGGCGGCCCGACGGAAAGAGCGCTGAATGATAAATTCGAATTCAAAGGCTTTACATTCAAAGACCCAATAAATGTAAATAAAAATCAGATTGCTGTTTTTGATGGTAAATCTCTATCCATTTATGAAAATGATAAAAAGATACAATCTTGGAATGGGGTGGCCGGCAAAGATGGTTTTCAGACAAAAGAATTTCAAAATATTAAAGACAAAGGACCTTTGCCAGAAGGCATTTATATAGCAAAGCAAGAAGGGTACCAGGAACATAAGGATATTTCTTGGCTTGATAAAAGAATATCTTCAACTGGATTAGCCGGTTCATGGCGTGGTGGAACTGATTCGTGGGGCAATCAGCGTGTTTGGTTAGAACCGGCAAAACAAAACAATATGTTCGGTCGATCTGGATTTTCTATCCATGGCGGAAAAGACCCGGGCTCTTTAGGGTGTATTGACTTGACGTCCCTTATGAGTGCGTTTTCTAAATGGTTCAAAAGCAATGGAAAAGATGTTATACTTAAGGTGAGGTACTAAAAATTAAGAGTATAAAATGAAAAGATTGAAACAATATTTTGTTATATTCTTATTTTCAATAATTAATATTACCAATCTATTGTTTGTTTTCGCATTTAGTTATGACTTATTTGATGTACTCACTACTGACTGTACAGGTGGGTTCAATCCTACCAAGGGGTGTTATTGGGGCGCAGAGTCTATGGGCTGGGTTTGGGGCAGTCCAACAATTTATTTGATTCACGGACTTCTGATAATAACCATAATAAGTTTATTTACCGGCTTGAGTATGTATAAAATGATAAAAAAACAATATGGAAAAGCTCTTTTGTGGTCAATATGCCCTGGTATACTGTTAATAGCGTCTTTATTTGCATTAAGCTTTTGACCCGCTTCCTCAAAATGGTTCAAAGAGTTAACTCTTCTGGTAAAATCTCGTAATTAAGGAAATCTACGATATTTGTTCCGACAGAATCCACAACGGGCACTTTTTTAGTTTTTGTTTCGGCATCCGCGCAGTTTTCTTCTTTGCACGGCTTTGTTTTGTTCTCTTTCGGCTGTGCACGGTTTATATTTATCGTCGTTAACGACTTAGCAAAGTCATCCGATGCCCTGCATGAACACAACGTTAGCAAACAAATTAAAACTAAAAACAATTTTTTCATATGCGGATTATATTCCGTCAGCATCGATATGTAAAGACTATCATTAAAATTTCACTGCCGCCGGTTTCCGGCGGTTTTTATTAACCTAGCTAGGAGTTACATTATGTATAAAATCTCTTACACCGGCGATGGGGAAGCGCTGCAGTTCGCATTCGCTTTTCCCTTCTTTCAGCCGGATGACGTTCGCGTCGCGCTGGACGAAGTCTTGCTGGACGCTTCGCAATACAATCTGCAATATGCCGAGGATTTATCCGGCGGAACGATAACTTTCGCAACCGCTCCCGATGCCGGCGTGCGAATCGATATATTTCGCAAAATAAATCTGTCGCGATTCATCGACTATCAGCCCGTCGCTAAAATCGACCCGGAAAATCTGAACGCGGATTTCAACTTTCTGCTGGAAGCCTTTCGCGACCTGAACGCCATCGACATGGACTTGACCCAATGGAAAAACATTCATGATAACGTCATCCGGCAGATGGAAGCGATCAAAGAATTAATCGAAGACAAGACGGGGGCGGCGCCGCTGGGACTTTATAACAACCTGCTGGCGGTGCTGAGCACGGCCCTGCCGCGGATGATAAGCGACTATGGCCTTGTTTCGGAATCGGCGGAAGAAAACATAGACGACTATGGAACTGTATGAATCAGCCCAATCATTTCTTGCCGCATGGAACCAGATGCTGGGCTTCGAAACGCCAAAGCATCACCAAGACATCCTGCGGTTTTTGGTAGATGCGTATCTAACCCCGCCGCATCGCGCACTTTTGCTGGCGTTCCGGCATTCGGGAAAATCATCGGTCGTCGGAATATTCGCCGCCTGGGCTTTGATGGTTCGGCCAAAGACGAGAATCCTTGTACTAAGCGCCGAATCAAATTTGGCCTCGCGAATGGTATCGCATATAAAGCATATCTTGGAAAATCACCCAAGCTGCCGCGACTTGCTTCCCTCTGTAAAAAAAGAATGGGGCGCGCATAAAATCACCATAACTCGCCCCATTGGCATTCGCGAGCCTTCGGTAATCTGCCAAGGCGTTCAGGGAAATATCACGGGGCTGCGCGCCGATATGATAATCTGCGACGACGTCGAGGTTCCCAACACCAGCAATACCGTCCAGAAACGACAAATCCTGAGGACAAGGCTGCGCGAGTTGGACTTCATCCTCTCCCCCGAAGGCACGATGATCTACATCGGCACGCCGCACACCAGCGATACGATTTACAGGACTGAAATTTAGCTCCGATATTTCCCACCCATGCGCTGCGTTCCTCACGCGCGGGGCCCGCGAACCACCGGAGCTTTTTCCATTACCAAAAGGCTTAAACTATGATAAAAATGCCTAAATTTTTAAGAAAAATGATTCAATCGGATGCATACATAAACAAAAGCAATCCGGATTATGAAAGCACCAATGAAAAAGTTACTAATTACTTAGAAATATTTTACCCAGGCCAAATGGAATACGACCCTACGGGCAGAATGAAAGAGCCAAACTATGATATGACTGAAACGGAATTTATAGAAGCCCGGAATGAATTAGACCATGACCTGGAAGAAGCGATTGCCGAGATTGAAGCGGAAATGGAAGAAAACGGCATCATAATAGATGTAAGCCAATATATCGAATTGGAAGAGTCCATACCAGTTAAAGTCTTGCATCCGGACGGAAGAATAGATATAGATTATTTGGAAGTTTATGACATTGATCTGCCGGATGATAATCTGGAGCCAGATGATGATGACGAGGAAGATTCAGAAGATGACCAAATAATCTATGTGTGGTCAGAAGGTGGAGAATGCGATTTCTGCGCAAGCATGGCGGGAACCATCCTTGACGGTCCAGGAGATGTTGGCGCACATCCGAATTGCGGATGCACTGCCGTTCCGATGACCAAGGAAGAATACGAAGAACTATATGGCAAACCTGATCCGGAAAAACAGAAGAAGTACGAAGATTTGAAAGCAAAGAAAATGGAATGGGGGGCCTCAAAAACTTATTCATATAAACAAACATATACAAATGAATTGAAAAAGGAAGAGGAAATGAAAAATGGTGAAAAAGAGTTAGAAATCAGAAAACAGGACGATCAAGGCAATGGCGAATACGGCAAAAGCCGCGACGGCGGTATCCGCGAACATACCGGAATTGATATTATAAGCAAACCCGGCGCCCCAGTTTATGCTCTGAAAGACGGGAAATACATGCATGAACATAGACCTTACACAAATGACCCTAATTATAACGGATTAAATATTAAAGATTCTGTGGGTAACATAAATTTGTATTTTTACGTAACCCCAGCCATCGTTCCAGGAACAAATGTGAATCAGGGCGATCTTATCGGATATACGCAAAACATCGCAGATAAATATCCGGGAATAACATCGCATTATCATTTCGAAGTACGAACGCCGGAGTGGACCAGAGAAAATCGGGAAACTATAAACCCGAAAGAATATCTTGACGGATTTACATTCAAATAGATTGACCAAGTAATAAGCAATATGGCAGAATTCGCTTATGAAAAAAGCCATATTGTTTTTATCTTGTTTTCTGCTTACTGCTTGCGGCAAAGGAGCAATGACCGAGCCTATGTTTAATAACGCTAATCCCGTGGCTTTTTTTGAAGTCGACGGCAATAAATATACAATCCGATTTGAATCCAATCATTCATGGAATATGAAAGGACGATTATTTAGAAACGACCAGGAGTTGCCATCAGAAGTATTATTTACAATGAGCGGGTTTCATGTTCTATCATTCATCGAGCTTGAAGGCAAAATCATTATGCGGGAATACTGGTCAGATGAACCGGGATGCCGTTCGACATTTTTTTTGGTAGATGATGACCGAGTGCAAAAACTTTTTTATCGCGGAGATTGCAGCGGTGGAGAATTTGCATATGTAATGCCCGAAACCAGTAAAAAGCTTATAAATATCAATACCGCCCGCGAAATATCAAAATTGGATAAAGATGGAAAATTTATACTCCTTGCATGGGAAATGGCAGACGGGTCAACATATTCACAAGAATGCTACGAAGCATATTCGAATTATTTGGAATATCATAAAATACATAAACAAGAAAATCGACAATGTAATGAAATCCACCTGGAAGACGTTGTTGGCGAATTTGGCGTATATGCCGCAATAACCGGTGATGAAGATTATATGAAAACAAAGTGCGAAGAATCTGAAAAGCTTAACATTCATGATTTCTGTAACAATTATCCCGAAAAATAATTTCTTGGACTAATAAACCGCAGAAATGATGATTGGAGTTTATTTCAAAATGGCACATATTAAGGTAAATCAAACCTTTCAGCGCGCTGATCCAATATCAATGTTTCGCCCCTATATACTTGTATACTATAGGGGCCCATTATTTCTGTATATACTCCATGTAATCTGTCAGAAACTATGTATATATATTCCCCATTTTTAAATTTGTATTGATAGTATTTGTATCCGCTGCCACCTCCATTAAGTACCAATTCGCCGTTATAAATAATTATATCCGGCGTTTCGCCCATTGATTTATTGATGTCCCACGCAGCATAACGATACTTATTTTCATCCCGCATATTTGGCCGAAGTATTTCTTCCGTTGTATCAACACGAATTAAAAACTTTTCCGTTTTCAAAACAAGTTCATTTTTTATGAATTCTTTTAATGATGGGTGTAGGGTTTTGGACTGTTCGTTAGCCGAAGACGAAAAGGCGAATAATAAGATAAAAATTACAAATATATTTTTCATATAGCTACACACTGCTGACGAATGCGCGCAGGCGTGCCAATAGCTTCATACCCTCTTCCCCGAACATCGGAAGATAGGTTTCGTATTCGGACAACTCCGCCTGTATCTCCGCGCGCGCCCGATCGGACACCGGCGGCTCTAACATAGCATATCCGCGATTCCACAGCTCATATGCCCTTGACGCTTGCTGCACCTGGCGCCATTGCTCAACCAATCCCGGATGTCCGGCAATCGCCGCACGCACCCCGCTTGCCCATTTTTCCCCGAACGACTGCACAAAAGGCAAGTTTCTGATTTCTTCGAGGTGATCCTCATCCGGTTGGAACCGGGCCAATGCGCTTTCTAATTCTTTCAAATCGCTTGTGGAAATCTGCGTTCCCTTTGCCGCGCGATCCATCATGCCCCCATAAGGCATCAGCTCGCGCTCTATCCCGTCCATGGGCGTTCTTCCCGACTGCAAGTTTCTGATATGCGCGGACAGCTTTTCGCCGTTCGGCAGCTTCAGCAGCTCTTCAAGAATCTGGGAGTCGGATTCGGCGACCAGCGCGCGATTAACAACCGCCCAGCCGCCTTCGATCACATGCGCCTGACGATAAAGGTTCGCCAATCGCTGGGCTATTATGGAAGCTCTCTCTCTCATTTTATCTCTTATTCCAGCACGACCTGCACGACTTTATGCAAGCGATTCTTCGGATTCTTAATCTGTATCTTTTCTTCCGGATTAGTCAGAACTCCGATCAGATTGCCGCTTTTGTCTTCTTTCAGCATAACGACGCGCGCCGACGCTTTGGCACCGGGCTTTATTTTCTCGAAATCTTCTTCGAACACAACCGCCAGATCGCCCGCGGACGGCATCAAGCTTGGACTCACGAACAGATAAGAGTTCGCCGGAAACATCGCGCCCAAGCGATTCGCCGGCGCGCGCACCGCATAGACCGATCCGCCGTTCTTCAGCTTTGCCGGCAGCGCTATCATATTCTCGTCGGACTTCGCGAACGAAAGATTCTTTCCTTCTGGCGTTCCGTATACCGGAACCAAGTTCTTGCGCACCGAATCATACACCGTCGCGCCGTAAATAGACGCGCCGATATCCGAACCCGTCGCGGATTTTCCGACGGTCAGCGCTTCGCGGACCCGCTCTTCGGCCTTGTCGATCTGTTTCGCTAACGCTCCGGAATTATAAAGTTCCGCAATCGCCTTGAACATTCCGTCCACGGTTTTGCCCAACGCTTTCGCCAAGTTATCGATCTCGCGCTCGTAAACTTCGCGCTGGCCGATTTCTATCTTATGATATACCGACAAAGTCATCTTGGCATCTTTCGCAGCCTGGGCTATCGTCTTGCCCAACCCGCGGCGCAGTATCCTTATCCCGGCGCCGAATACTTTCAGCCCCGAAGTTTCGTTTTCTACCAAGCGGCGCTGCATCTCGGACTTCCACAAAGAAGCCTTGCTATCATCCGCCTTGATAAAGATATCCGAAAGCTTGCAGCCCAAGATTCCGCAAAGCTGCATCAGCTGGCTTTGCTTCAGCCTGCGCACGCCTTTTTCAACCTTGGACATTGCCGACAGCGACAAGCCCGATTTCTTTGCCAGAGCCGTCATGCGCATCCCGCGCGACAGCCTGATGTTTCTGATGTTGTTTGGAAAACAGATTTCTTCCAATGCCATTTTGACACCTCTTCTTTCTCTCTTGACAAAAGTTAGCGATTTTTTCCTTGCAAAGCAAGGAAAAAATCAGAGTGATGATTTTGCTTCGCAAAATCTAGAGTTACTCGCGCTTTGTTCGCAGAGCGACAGTGTTTTTTTTCTATATAAAATCTTTCGGTT
>Ga0082212_10000908_pt1 | contig 43560 bp, 35 predicted proteins | sample TergutNt197P3_FD_71548 | JGI IMG/M metagenome (GOLD analysis project Ga0082212, IMG submission 71548) | Neocapritermes taracua P3 segment gut microbial communities from Petit-Saut dam, French Guiana - Nt197 P3 | ecosystem: Host-associated > Arthropoda: Insects > Digestive system > Gut ...
GGCATCACCGATCCGAGCGCCGGCGCCAGTTCCTTTCAGTACGATGCCGCCGGCAACCTCTTTCGCGAGACCGATGCCGTCAACCGTGTCAAAACGATGTATTACGACCGTTACGGACGCATCTACAAGGACCGCGACAACGGGCCTGACGGCAAGTGGCTGGAGCGTACCTACTGGTTTTACTCGAGTCTCCTGACGGGAAGCATCCACTACGGCAACCAGTCGGGCTCCATCGGTACCGAGGCTATTTATCTTTAGGTACAAAAATTGAAACATTTTATCCGACAAGAAGAAGACAAGTATGAAAAAGCAGCCTTGTTGATAATAACAACAATATGTTTGAATTGTGGGGATGTGTATGTGATGTTCAAAAAGTTACTGAATGGAGCGGAACTTGTTGCATTTTTTCTAATCATTCGCTGAAAAAAACTATTACAATCAGACTTGATTGTGTCATTTTTTTTGTAATTTTGTGGCATTATTTAAATACTGTTTAGTGATGCAAATGATCTTATTATGTTCCATACTTTCAGGGGTTGTCGTCCTGATGGGTCTTTGGCTATACGCTGAAAAAAAAAGCGCCAAACGTCGTTTCGACCTGTACGAAGCAGAAAAAGAGTTGTTGGTCAAGCAAATGGATGTCCAAACGCAAAAAATAAACGCTCTTGAACGCCTTCTCGAAAATAAAGAGGAACCGGTGAAAGATGGATACGCTTTGAATCTGATGTTTGTTGATGACCTCATTAAGCTGGTCAATAAAAAATTGCCCGGCAACGACGAATATATCGAAATGCTCGGGCATATTGACGATCAATATGTCAACGCACTCAAAAGAATAGCGGTTGGAAGTCTTACCATTCCCTATCTGAAATACTGTGTTTGTTTTGCCATCGGCTTGAAAATAAACGAGGTAGCAGAATGTTTTTCAATCGAGCCATCATCCGTTCACATGGTTCGTTACCGTTTAAAGAAAAAATTCGGACTGAGCAATCAGGATGACTTGAACGCGTTCCTTCGACAACTGCAATACATGGAGACGGATAATTCGTCTCTACGTTCATGATTCAAAACGCATCATTCAAAACGCATCATTCAAAACGCATCATTCAAAACGCATCATTCATTTTAAAACTAGTAGATTGTCAGAAAATTAGACTATATGATTCGAAAAATATGTTTTATAACATCTTTTTTTTACGACTTCGTATGAATAATAACCGTACTTTTACACTCAAATTCAAATAAATAATACGTTGTATGACAAACCAGCAAACGATTTCCGGGCTGAATACCGCCGATTTTCAACAAATTGTTGACGGGAAAGAAACAAAACTTTGTACCCTTACCAACAAAACTGGCGCAGAAGCTACCATCTTGAACTACGGAGCCAAAATCGTATCGCTCATGGTTCCCGACCGGAACGGCGTCCTTACAGATATTGTTACCGGACATTCCTCCATCGGAGACTATCTCGCTTCGGAAGAACCTTATTTCGGATCCGTATGCGGACGTTACGGCAACCGGATAGCGAAAGGTCAATTCACGTTAGACGGCATATTATACGACAAGCTGGCGATCAACAACGGCCCGAACAATCTGCATGGCGGCCTGAAAGGATTCAATGCCGTCGTTTGGGATATGCGGCAAACCGACAAGCGAACGGTAGTGTTGGATTATACTTCTGCAGACGGCGAAGAAGGTTTTCCCGGTAATTTACAGATTACCATTGCCTATCGGTTGACGGACAAAAACACGTTGATTATACTCTACCAGGCTGTCACCGATAAACCAACCGTCGTAAACCTGACCAATCATTCCTATTTTAATCTTTCAGGAGCGGGCGATCCGTCGATCGGCGACCACTTGCTGACAATCAATGCGGATTATTACCTGCCGACAGACAGTACAGCCATTCCATACGGCCCGAAAGAAAAAGTGGAAGGCACGCCAATGGACTTCCTGAAGTTCCATAAAGTTGGCGAACGCATTGATGATGATTTCGAGCAGCTTATCTTCGGAAAAGGATATGACCATACGTACATATTAAATAAGGAAGAGGGTGAAAATAAACTGTCATTTTGTGCATGTTGTGTTTCACCCAAAACCGGCATTGTAATGAAAGTTTACACCACGGAGCCGGGTGTACAGCTCTATACCGGAAACTGGATGACCGGCAATCTTGTTGGTAAAAACGGACAAAGATACCCCATGCGCTCTGCGCTCTGCCTCGAAACACAACATTTCCCCGACAGTCCGAACAAACCGGAATACCCGTCGACAACACTTCGACCGGGAGAAGTGTTCAAGAGCTATACTGATTTCGTATTTTCAACGGAAAAAAAACTATTAACTAATTAATTATAAATAATTATGGAGACTAAAAAAAATTACTTGTTACCGATTATCGTGATGATTTTCCTTTTCGGTATGATTTCGTTCGTTACCAATTTGGCCTCCCCGATGGGAGACATTTTGAAGTATCAGTTTAATGTTCCCAACTGGATGGGAACGCTTGGCGTTTTTGCCAACTTCATTGCTTATGCCGTGATGGGTTATCCTGCCGGTAATCTGCTCCAAAAACACGGTTATAAAAAAACGGCGCTTATTGCAGTTGCCATCGGATTTATAGGCGTAGGTATTCAAACGCTTTCCGGGGTGGCCGGCGGTTTTGGCGTTTATCTGCTGGGAGCCTTTGTTGCCGGTTTTTCCATGTGTTTGCTTAATACGGTGGTAAATCCCATGCTCAACAAATTGGGTGGAGGCGGAAACAAAGGGAACCAGCTGATCCAAACCGGAGGCGCTTTCAATTCGCTATGCGGTACGTCCGTCATTATTCTTACCGGTATATTGATTCCCAAGATTACCGAAGCCGAAATCAGCCATGTTTTTCCATTAATGTATGCTGCACTTGCTATTTTCGCATTCGCGTTTATTGTTATTGGACTGACAGCTATCCCCGAACCGGAAAAACAGAAACTGACTGTTGCAAACAAAACTTCTAATTACAGCGCTTTGTCTTTCCGTCATTTTATTCTGGGTGCAATTGGAATATTTGTATACGTAGGTGTTGAAGTGGGTATTCCCAATGTATTAAACAAGTGGCTTCAAAATCCGGATTTGAAGATTTTATCCGGAGCAAACGTAGAGGCTATTGCCGGTTCTGTTGCCGCAACTTATTGGCTATTAATGCTTGTCGGACGTCTGATTGGCGTTGCCATTGGCAGAAAAGTATCAGCAAAAGCCATGCTGGGCGTGGCTTCTACGCTGGGCTTGGTTCTGACCCTGGGTGCCATGTTTGCGCCTACTACCATCATGTTTAATTTACCTGTGTTCAAAAATGATGCGGACGGCCTGTTCGGTTTTGCAAATGTTCCCGTCAATGCAGCGCTACTTGTTTTCATTGGCTTGTGTACTTCCGTGATGTGGGGTGGAATTTTTAACCTTGCAGTGGAAGGTTTGGGAAAATACACGGAAAAAGCTTCCGGTATTTTTATGGTGTTGGTCTGCGGCGGCGGTATTTTACCTTTGCTCCAAAACGGCATCGTTGATTTAGCCGGCGGCGTAGGTTATCTTGTCAGCTATTGGGTTGTAGTAATTGGCCTAGCTTACTTGCTCTATTACGCATTAATCGGCAGTAAAAATGTCAATAAAAATATTCCGGTAGATTAAAAAAATTGAACAAGTATGGAATTAGAACACGTAAGAAGTCGCTTTATCAAACATTTTGACGGCAGTACAGGTTCCGTGTACGCTTCGCCCGGACGCATCAACCTGATTGGCGAACATACGGACTATAACGGCGGCTTCGTTTTCCCCGGCGCCATCGACAAGGGGATGATTGCCGAACTGAAATTGAACGGAACAAATAAAATCCGCGCCTACTCCATCGACATGAAAGACTATGTTGAATTTGGGCTGAATGAAGAAGATGCGCCCCGTGCCAGCTGGGCGAGGTACATCTTCGGCGTATGCCGCGAAATCATCAAACGGGGAGGCCAAATAGCAGGCTTCAATACGGCATTTGCCGGCGATGTGCCGCTCGGTGCAGGCATGTCGTCGTCGGCTGCATTAGAAAGCACGTATGCCTTTGCCTTGAACGACATGTTCAACCTCGGTATCGACAAGTTTGAACTTGCCAAAATAGGACAGGCTACGGAGCATAACTACTGTGGCGTTAAATGCGGTATCATGGACCAGTTTGCTTCCATTTTCGGTAAAAAAGGAAGCCTGATTCGCCTCGACTGCCGCTCGTTGGAATACGAATATTTCCCGTTCGACCCCAAAGGGTACAAGTTGGTGTTGCTTGATACCCTCGTCAAACACGAGCTGGCATCATCGGCCTATAACGATCGGCGCCGCGCATGCGAGGCTGTCGCCAAATTGCTGGGCGTTGAGTTCTTGCGCGATGCTTCCATCGAACAACTGCAAACGGTCAAGGGGCAGGTTGATGTCAGCGACTATCTTCGTGCTAAATACGTCATTGAAGAAATCCAACGCGTGCTGGATGTGTGCGACGCGCTAAAAGCCGACGACTACGAAACAGTCGGACAAAAAATGTATGAAACACATTACGGCATGAGTAAACGCTACGAAGTCAGTTGCATCGAATTAGACTTCCTGAACGATATTGCAAAAACATGCGGCGTTACCGGATCACGCGTCATGGGCGGAGGGTTCGGAGGTTGTACGATCAATCTGGTAAAAGATGACCTTTACGATGCCTTCATCGAAAAAGCCAAAATCGGTTATAAGGAAAAGTTCGGTAAATTTCCGAAAGTGTATGACGTCGTCATAAGCGACGGCGCACGAAGGCTGGACTAACTTGAAGTTTTTTGTAAACACAGCACAGGACCGGATTGCCAACGATAAGCAGTCCGGTTTTTTTGTCTGATTATATGTTTTACAACATAAAAACGCGTTTTTACGTCTTTTATGTTGTAAAACATATCATTCGTTTGACCATCCAATAAAAAATAAGTGTTATTTTTACACTCTAAAATAAATTTTTTATAAAAAGTACGGTGGGAACGTTAGATTGGATTGTGATCGGGATTTTTTCCCTTGCATTAATCGGGATTGTAATATGGGTTTTGAAACAGAAACAGGACAATCCGGCTGATTATTTTCTCGGAGGACGCGACGCAACGTGGATTGCGATCGGCGCTTCCATTTTTGCTTCGAACATCGGCTCGGAACACTTGATCGGGCTGGCCGGCGCCGGCGCCTCAAGCGGAATGGCGATGGCACACTGGGAGATTCAGGGGTGGATGATTCTGATTCTGGGATGGGTTTTTGTACCTTTTTATTCCCGGAGCATGGTTTATACGATGCCTGAATTTCTGGAACGCCGCTACAACCCGCAGTCGAGAACCATCTTATCTCTCATTTCATTGATCAGCTACGTGTTGACCAAAGTAGCCGTCACGGTTTATGCCGGCGGACTGGTATTTCAGCAAGTGTTTGGAATTGAAGAATTGTGGGGTATTGACTTCTTCTGGATTGCGGCTATCGGCCTGGTAGTGCTCACCGCTATTTATACCATCATAGGAGGGATGAAGTCAGTCCTTTATACATCGGTTCTCCAGACGCCCATCCTGCTACTCGGCTCGCTCGTCATCTTGGTGCTTGGACTGAGGGAGTTGGGAGGCTGGGATGAACTAATAAGCATTGCGGGGGCAACCAAAGTGAACGACTACGGCGATTCGATGACCAGTCTGATACGCAGTAACAGCGACCCGAACTTCCCCTGGCTGGGGGCTTTGGTAGGGTCGGCTGTCATCGGATTCTGGTATTGGTGTACCGACCAGTACATCGTACAGCGCGTGCTATCGGGCAAAAACCAGGCCGAAGCACGTCGTGGCTCCATCTTCGGCGCTTACCTCAAACTACTGCCCGTTTTTTTATTTATGATACCGGGTATGATTGCCTTTGCGCTTCACCAAAAAACAGGCAGTTTTTTACCGTTCTTACACGACGGCGTTCCCAATGCAGATGCAGCGTTCCCCACCCTGGTGGCAAAATTGCTGCCCGCCGGAATGAAAGGATTAGTTGTTTGCGGTATCTTGGCCGCATTGATGAGTTCGCTGGCTTCGCTGTTCAATTCATCATCGATGCTGTTTACGATTGATTTCTACAAACGCTTCAAGCCAAACACATCCGAGAAGAAATTAGTTGTAATCGGCCAGACCGCAACGGTAGTCGTAGTGGTCTCGGGCATTCTCTGGATACCGATCATGCGTAGCGTGGGCAATGTGCTGTACGCTTATCTGCAGGATGTTCAATCCGTTCTTTCTCCGGGCATTGCCGCAGCGTTCCTGTTGGGTATCACCTGGAAGCGAACGAGCGCCCAAGGCGGTATGTGGGGACTTATCGCCGGTTTGGTAATCGGATTGACCCGTTTAGGGGCCAAAGTGTTTTACAGTTCGGCCGTAGCGCCCGAAGCGAACCTGTTCAAATATTTGTTTTACGACGTCAACTGGCTGTTCTTCTGCGGTTGGATGCTCTTGTGCTGCATCCTGGTTGTCGTCGTCGTCAGCCTGTTTACCAAAGCGCCTCCCAAAGAAAAGATTCAAGGTCTTGTATTCGGCGCCGCCACAAAAGAACAATTGGCTGAAACGCGTAAGAGCTGGAATCGCTGGGACGTCATTCATACCTGTATCATTCTGGGTATTACGGTCGCATTTTATATCTATTTCTGGTAAAAAAACATGTCAGCACCTAAATATTATCGCGAACATCCGAAGTTTTATGTAAGCGTCGACTGCATCATCTTCGGTTTTAAGGATGAAAAGTTAAGTCTCCTGCTGCTGAAGCGAAATTTCGAACCGTCAAAAGGGGAATGGTCGCTCATGGGCGGGTTTATACAAACCAACGAGAGCGCCGACGACGCTGCAAAAAATGTGTTGGGCAAATTGACGGGGTTAGACCAGGTATATATGGAACAGGTAGGCGCGTTCAGCGAAATAGAACGCGATCCGGGTGAAAGGGTGATTTCGATTGCTTATTATGCTTTGATCAACATTGATGATTACGACAAGGAAGGGGTACAAAATCACAATGCTTACTGGGCTGATATCAACGACCTGCCTGCCCTGATCTTCGACCACAAGGAAATGGTCGTGAAAGCGCGTAACCTGATGCAACAGAAAGTCGGTCGTACGCCCATCGGCTTTAACTTGCTTCCTAAACTGTTTACAATCAAACAATTGCAAACGCTTTATGAAGCCATCTATGGAGAATCGCTTGATAAACGGAATTTTCGCAAACGGGTTGCTGAAATGGAGTTTATTGAACAAACGGAAGAAATTGATAAATCAGGTTCCAAGCGTGGTGCGCGCTTGTTCCGGTTTAACAGTGACGCCTATCAAAGAATGAAAAAATTCAAAATGTAAGCCTGTCGTTATGCTGAAATCGTTGAAAGAAGTGGTTTTCCGTGCAAACCTTGATTTAGTAAAGAACGGATTGGTAATTTTCACATGGGGAAATGTGTCGGCTATCGACCGTTCGAAGGGGATTGTGATCATCAAACCAAGCGGCATCTCGTACGACAACATGACGTTGGACGACATGGTGGCGGTCGACTTGGACGGTACAGTTGTCGAAGGACGTCGTAAACCGTCGTCGGATATGCCAACACACATTATATTATATAAGGCATTTCCGGAGATTGGAGGCGTGGTTCATACCCACTCTACTTACGCAACTGCCTGGGCGCAGGCAGGTTTGGATATTCCGAATATCGGCACCACCCATTCCGACTACTTCCATGAAGCCATACCTTGTACGGACGAGATGAGCGAACAGGAGGTGAAGGGCGCATACGAACATGAGACGGGGAATGTGATCGTAAAATGCTTCAAAAACCTTCATGCGATGCATACACCGGGCGTGCTCGTTAAGAACCACGGTCCGTTTACCTGGGGAAAAGACGCCAATGACGCCGTACAAAACGCCGTCGTTTTGGAACAGATTGCCCAAATGGCCTATCTTGCGTTTGGTATCAATCCAAAACTGACGATGAACCCATGGCTGATTGAAAAACACTTCAACCGGAAACATGGGTCTGGTGCTTATTATGGGCAGGGATAGAATTAAAATTTTAAAATTATAAATTATGAAAGATTTTGAAGTATGGTTTATTACAGGAGCACAGCTGCTGTATGGGGGTGATGCCGTCATTGCGGTCGACAGTCACTCGAATGAAATTGTCAATTACCTGAACGAATCAGGTAACCTTCCTGTGAAAATCAGGTACAAGGGGACGGTAAACGCTGCCAAAGAGGTCACGGACGCATTTAAGCAGGCCAATAACGACAGCAAATGTATCGGCGTGATCACGTGGATGCATACCTTCTCGCCGGCGAAGATGTGGATTCACGGATTACAGGAGTTCCGCAAGCCTCTCATGCACTTGCATACGCAGTTCAACAAGGAAATACCATGGGATACGATCGACATGGATTTCATGAACCTGAACCAGTCAGCGCATGGCGACCGTGAATTTGGACATATCACGGCACGCATGCGAAAGCCGCGCAAGGTGGTGGTCGGCCATTGGAGCGACCAGGCAACGCAAGAAAAGATTACGGTTTGGATGCGTGTGGCTGCGGCATGGGCCGACGCGCAGGACATGCTCATCATCCGTTTGGGCGACCAGATGAACAATGTGGCCGTAACCGATGGCGACAAAGTAGACGCCGAGATACGGTTGGGATACCATGTCGACTACTGCCCGATAGCCGAACTGGCATCTTTGCAAAGACAAGTTACAGATGACGAAATGGCCACCCTGATGCAGGAATATGAAAGCATGTATGAATTTTCGGCATCATGCAAGGCGGGAGGCGCCAAGCGCGGGCAGGTTGAACATGCGGCGCGTATCGAAATAGCGCTGCGTCGCCTGCTGAAAGCCAAAGGGGCTAAAGCGTTCACAACCAACTTCGACGACCTCGAAAACATAGACCAGATTCCGGGTCTCGCTTCTCAACGGTTAATGGCTGAAGGATATGGCTTCGGCGCTGAAGGCGACTGGAAGACTGCCGCCCTGTACCGCACGATGTGGTTCATGAGCCAGGGAATGCCGGATGGCTGTTCGTTTATGGAAGACTATACCTTGCATTTTTCAACGGGAAATAGCGCCATCCTGCAAGCCCACATGCTGGAAGTATGTCCGCTGATTGCAGCCGAAGACAAACCCAGAATGGACGTGTTCCCGCTGGGCATCGGCGGCAAAAACGATCCGGCACGCCTGATATTTACAAGTAAGACAGGCCCCGGCATCGCCGCCACGATCGTGGATATGGGAAACCGTTTCCGCATGATTGTGAACAAAGTTGACTGTATCAAACCGCAACCGCTGCCCCAACTGCCGGTGGCATCGGCCTTGTGGATTCCACGCCCCAGCTTCGAAACGGGTGCAGGCGCATGGATTCTGGCTGGAGGAACGCACCACACCAGTTTCTCCTACGACCTGACAGTCGAATATATGGAAGACTTTGCTGAAATTGCCGGTATCGAATTGCTCGTGATCGACGAAAATACGACGATCGCCGATTTCAAAAAAGAAATTCGGATGAATGAGATATATTATATGTTGTCTAACAAGGGGTCGTGACCCCTTTTCAAATCATTAAACGTATGACAAAGTATGTAATTGGACTTGACTACGGCACCGATTCTGCCCGCGCCGTGGTCGTAAATACCGAAGATGGTGAGGTACTGGCATCAGCGGTAAAAAACTATCCGCGCTGGTCGGAAGGCATGTATTGTAATCCTGCCATCAACCAGTACCGTCAACATCCGAAAGACTATCTTGAGGTATTGGAATACACCGTAAAAAAGGCATTATCGGCATGTCCGGAGGGTACAGCCCAGCAGGTTGTCGGGATTGCTTTCGACACAACCGGCAGCACGCCCGCCTTCACCGATGCAACAGGAACACCCCTGGCAATGTTTCCCGAATTTGAAGACAATCCGAACGCCATGTTCGTCTTGTGGAAAGACCATACGGCAATAAAGGAGGCAGCCGAAATCAACAAACTTTGCAAGACATGGCCAACCGACTATTCAGCATACGAAGGTGGTATCTATTCATCCGAATGGCTCTGGGCAAAAGCGTTGCATGTACTTCGTAATGAACCCGATGTCAGGGAAAAAGCCTATTCGATCGTGGAGTGTTGCGAATGGCTGCCCGCTATACTCACCGGCGTAACATCATCGAACGACATCGTTCGCAGCCGATGCGCAAACGGACATAAAGCCATGTGGCATGCAAGTTGGGGCGGACTGCCAAGCGAAGAGTTCCTTACGAAACTCGACCCGCTCCTCAAAGGTTACCGCAGCCGTTTATTTGATCATACCGAAACGGCCGACAGGCCGGTAGGCCAACTCACGCCCGAATGGGCGAAGCGTCTTGGACTTACGACCGAGGTGGTCGTTGCAGGGGGCGCCTTCGACTGTCATACGGGGGCTGTCGGCGCAGGCATCACTCCGAATACGCTGGTTCGCATTATCGGCACTTCTACCTGCGACGTGATCGTGGCCAACTATCACGACATCGGCGATAAACTTGTTAGGGGCATCTGCGGACAAGTCGATGGCTCCGTCATTCCCGGCATGATCGGGCTGGAAGCCGGTCAGTCCGCTTTTGGAGACGTCTATGCGTGGTTTCGTCGCGTACTTGAATTTCCACTTAAAAAGATACTCTCCAAAACATCCTTGGTAGATGAGGCGACAAAAGCACAACTCATCGAAGAAGCATGCGACCAGATCATCCCCGTCCTTGCTGAAGAAGCTCAAAAAATACCGGTAAGCAAAAGCGCCGTGATTGCCACCGACTGGATGAATGGGCGTCGTACGCCGGATGCAAACCAACTGTTGAAGGGAACGATTGACGGACTGACATTGGGAAGCACGGCGCCGCATGTCTTTCGCGCACTTGTTGAAGCGACGGCTTTCGGCTCGCTCGCCATCGTCGAACGTTTCATTAGCGAAGGTATCCGTATCGACCAGGTAATAGGCATCGGCGGCATAGCGCTTAAATCGCCGTTTGTCATGCAAACGTTGAGCGACGTCCTGAACATGCCCATCAAAGTATGCAAGACCGACCAGGCCTGTGCGTTGGGCGCCGCCATGTTTGCCGCCACAGCAGCAGGCATCTATCATAAAGTCGAAGAAGCCCAAAAAGCGATGGGGTCAGGCTTTGCCAACGAATACATTCCCAACGAGGCAAATGCTAAACTGTACCGTGAAATTTACAGGAAATACCTGCAGCTCGGCGCCTTTGTCGAAAAGTCAACACTGGAAACCTAATCGGGCGTCCTTATCGCACATCTAAATCGCACATCTAAATTTTGCGACTAAATCTCGCGTCCAAATCGCGCGTCTAAATCTCGCGACTAAATCTCGCGTCCAAATCTCGCAAAAAAAATCCCGAAACAGGCTTTTGTTTCGGGATTTTTTTGTATATTTGTCCGTTCTTTTTTAAAGATTCACTTATGAAACGTCAAATATTATTACTACTATTCACTGTATGTCATATTGTTACGGCAGTTGCACAAAAAAATGACAATCCCAAATGGCTCCCCAAAGCCAATCAGGCGATGATCACTGTCGAAACGACGACCAAAGAAGGAATGACAAAAACCGGCCCCGGATTTTTCGTTCAGGAAAACGGTGAAGCCATCGCGCAGTATGAACTGTTCAGGAATGCGGAAAAAGCCGTTGCCATCACCTCGAACGGCGACAGGATGCCTGTCTTGCACATTTTGGGCGCCGACGACATGTACAATGTGATCCGTTTCAAAGTGTCCGTACCGAAAAAGTTGGTTTTTCTGCCGGTAGCCAATATTTCACCGGCCTTGAACACCACGGTCTACCTGCTTCCTTCCAAAGAAGAAACGAACCTGGCACAAGGTAACATCTCGGAAATATCAAAAGTAAACAGCGTGTATGATTATTATCAAGTAGACATGCCATTGCCCCATTCGCAGATTGGATATCCCATAGTGACAGCAGATGGCGAGGTCTTTGCCATGACACAAGTCGATGCTTCAGGGAAGGGAAAAACATACGGGATACCCGTCGCATACATACAAAGCCTCCAGGTTGCAACGACCGACATGTTCAATAGAACCTATACCGAAATAGGCATCCGTAAGGCATGGGTGCCCTCGTTCGACGATGCCCAATTATCGTTGCTGCTCTACGCGGCGCAGCAGGACGCAACAACTTATCTGGAGACATTAACCGATTTTATCGCCACATTCCCCAACCATGCCGAAGGATACAAAAGAAGGGCATCGCATTACGCCTTCCTGCGTAAGGAGTTGGCGTCAAACGAAAACGAACAGCTACAAATGCTGGATTTGGCATGGAGCGATTTGGAAAGTGCCGGCAAACATATTAAGACCAAAGGTGAAACAAATTTCAACAAGGCACAGTTGATCTTGGGTGTTGTAGCCGACGACAGCACGCTGTCGAACAAAATATGGAACATAAAAAATGCTGACGACCATATTCGGAAAGCCATTTCAGAAGCCGACCTCCCCCTTTATCGACAGGCGGAAGGTGACATCGCCTTCTTTCAACAGGATTATAATAAGGCATACCAGTCCTATTCAATTGTAAACAAATCGCCGGAATCCAATGGCGCGTCCTTCTATTTTGCAGCAAAATGCAGGCAACAGCTTCCCGATGCCGATGATATGGAGATCATGACCCTGCTTGACAGTGCAGCCGCCAAGGCGCCCCCTGCCGAAGCAGCCGCATACCTGCTTGAAAATATCGAACTCAAGATGCAACATAACCTTTTCGACCTGGTAATCAAGGATTATGACAAATATTTAGTGGCTATGGACGGTAATGTTTCCGACGTATTTTATTATTACCGCGAACAAGCTAAGTTTCGTACCGGCGACCTGGCTGGTGCATTGCGCGACATCGACATGGCCATCCTGAAGGACAAGGAAAACGCATTGTACTTTGCCGAGAAGGCATCCGTTTATCTGCGACTAAACGAGTTCGCCAAAGCACAGGAAAATGTGGAAAAAGCAATCTTGATGGAACCTGAGTTTGCTTCGGCATACCGTATCCTGGGCGTATGCCTCGTGCGACAGGAGAAAAAACAGGAAGCCTGCACCCATTTCGAAAAAGCGAAAGAATTGGGGGATCCTGTTGCGGAAAGACTGATCAATGATAATTGCGGTGAATAGGGGGGAATGGGGCAAAAATGGGATAATAATGGGACAAAAATGGGACAAAAATGGATAATAAATGGGATAATATTTAATAATTTATAAAAAAATGAACGACTTAAAAACAATGAACATGGCAGCCAATAACATTCGTATACTGGCGGCCTCCATGGTAGAGAAGGCAAAATCCGGTCATCCGGGCGGCTCGATGGGCGGAGCTGATTTTATCAATGTGCTATATGCCGAGTTTTTAAACTACAATCCGAATAAGCCGGACTATCCTTTTCGCGATCGCTTTTTTCTGGACCCCGGACACATGTCGCCCATGCTCTATTCGGTTTTATCATTGGCCGAACTCATTCCTGTCGAGGAGTTGAAAAACTTCCGCCAATGGGGAAGCCTGACGCCCGGCCACCCGGAAGTAGACTTGCTGCACGGCATCGAAAATACTTCCGGCCCGCTCGGACAAGGCCATGCGATGGCGCTTGGCGCAGCCATTGCCGAACGTTTCATGGTTGCCCGCTTCGGCGAATGGATGGCACACAAGACGTACGCGTACATTTCCGACGGAGGCGTTCAGGAAGAGGTGTCGCAAGGTGTCGGACGTATTGCGGGGCATCTCGGATTACATAATCTCATCATGTACTATGATTCGAACAATATCCAGCTATCCACCAAAGTAGATGAAGTCGATACGGAGGATGTGGCGGCCAAATACAAGGCATGGAACTGGCATGTCGTACAAGTTGACGGCAGTTCGACCGACGAGATTCGCAATGCACTGAAAATGGCGCATGCCGAGCAGCAACGTCCTACCCTCATCATCGGCAAAACGACGATGGCGAAAGGAGCGGTCGACGCGCAAGGGAATAGCTACGAACATACCGTTTCGACGCATGGACAACCCTTGTCGGCTGCCGGAGCTGACTATGAAGCTACCCTCAAAAATCTGGGAGGCGATCCTGAAAACCCGTTTGCCATATTCCCGGAAACCGTCAACCTGTATGCGCAACGCAGGCGAATTTTGCATGATTGGTATTTGCAACAACGCCAGATAGAAAGTAAATGGCGAAGCGAAAATCAGGAGTTATCAGCCAAATTGGATTTATTTTTGAGCGGTAAGATGCCCGAAATAAATTATTCGGCCATTGAGATGAAGGCAAACATCGCCACACGGGCTGCATCGGCCACGATGCTGGGCGTTTATGCAAAGAACGTTGAAAACATGATCGTTGCATCGGCCGACCTGAGCAACTCCGACAAAACGGACGGTTTCCTTAAATACACAAAAGCACTGACAAAAGGAGATTTTTCAGGTCAGTTTCTTCAGATCGGCGTAAGCGAACTGACGATGGCCTGTATCATGAACGGGATGGCGCTGCATGGCGGTGTCATACCGGTTTGCGGCACTTTCTTCGTCTTCTCCGATTACATGAAACCCGCCGTTCGCCTGGCAGCATTGATGAATCTACACGTAATTTATGTATGGACGCACGATTCGTTCCGGGTTGGCGAAGATGGCCCTACCCATCAACCGGTTGAGCATGAAGCGCAACTTCGCCTGATGGAACACTTGAAGAATCATCGTGGCAAACGCTCGATGGTTGTGCTTCGTCCGGCTGACGCCGAAGAGACGATCTTCGCCTGGAAAGCAGCGGTAGAAGAGAATCGCCCTGCCGCACTCATATTGTCGCGACAGAACATCAAAAATCTTCCTGCCGCAAGCGGTTTTCGCCGCGAGGAAGCGCAACAACTCGCGCAAGGTGGATACATCGTCAGCGATTGTCAGGACGTCCCCGATGTTGTCATGCTGGCAAGCGGGTCGGAGGTGGCGACGCTTATCGAAGGGATGAACCTGCTTGCCGCAGAAGGTATCCGCGTGCGTATCGTCTCCGTTCCGTCCGAAGGCCTGTTCAGAGACCAGCCGGTCGACTATCAGGAAAGCGTGCTCCCCAAAGGCGTGAAACGTTTTGGACTGACGTCGGGCTTGCCGGTTACGCTGCAGAGCTTAGTCGGCGACAACGGACAGATTCACGGCATGCCAAGTTTCGGCTACTCGGCGCCTTACAATATCCTGGACGAAAAACTCGGTTTCACGGGTAAACATGTATTTGATATCGTAAAAGGCTTCTAATCCGGTCATTGCAAATGAATCGAGCACCCGATAATGACAAACCTGCCTCCCCCCTGCGGGGGGGAGCGGGGAGCGTTTCTTCCTCCATCGGCCTGGCGTCCGACCATACAGGCTTTGAGCAAAAGAAAATCATCCATTCACATCTCTTAGAAAGAGGTCTGCAACCTGTTGATTTCGGCACGTATTCCACCGAAAGCTGCGACTACCCCGATTATGCGCATAAACTATGCAAAGCCATTGAAATGAATGAGATAGCGACGGGAATCGCCTTATGCGGCACAGGCAACGGGATGGTGATGGCATGCAACAAATACAAATTCATACGCGCCGGACTGGCCTGGAACACCGACATTGCCCGGCTGATCAGCGCCCATAACAAAGCCAACATCCTCGTCATCCCGGCAAGGTTCGTCGAAACTGACGAAATAACAAAGATAATCGACGCCTTTTTAGATACTCCTTTCGAGGGCGGTCGACATCTGGCACGGATCAACAAGATAGGAGGGTCCTCTTCAGTGTCATGCTGAACTTGTTTCAGCATCTACTTGTTTCAGCATCTACCATCGCATCGCTCGGCGTAAAGTTCATCGCGTAGTTTATAATACTCTAAACGGGATGAGTCGATAGCCATTATTAAATAATTATATGCCAATTTCTCATTGACTGGATAGTTATGAATTGCATTGACGAGCGCATTGCTTACAGGATTGTTTCTATAACCGAGTCGTATGATTTCCTGCTCAATTTCCACGTCATCATTTGCCGAAATCACAAATTCGTGTGAAGAAAAATTATCACACAGGAACAAATATCCGATTTCGATGCAGTAGTCAGGATGTTCATCAATAATACTTTCCAAGACATTAACGCATTTTCTACTTCGGATGTATGCAAAAGAATAATCGTTTGCCGACTCGACAGGCTTTCTTATTCTACGTCCCAGCACGTAATGAAGGCCTGCGGTAGTTGCAATGTAATTTATTTGATTTTTCGTAAATCCCTTTTGTAGCAAATCATGAATGTATGTCCCATTTTGGTTAGCCGTTTTGAATTTATCTATTCCCAAAATTAATTGTCTGGAGTAGGCTTCGTGACGAGAATAATCCGGCGCTATTTTTCCGTCTTTTATTTTAAAATCACGTGCAAATTTACCAATGTCATGCAAAACGCCGGTAATGCAAAGCAGGTCTCTTTTCCTCACACTATCAATCTCCACATCAAGTATTTTATCAATCCGATCCTTAATACCCCATTCGAGCAATTTTTCGGGGACTTTGGATTTCATCATTTCCACAAATTTATTAGAATGTGTGATGATTCCATATTGATGCCATTCGGGTGCATGTTCCTTTGCGTCATCCGGATTCATCTTGAATGTTTTATTTTCGGTAATATCTCTGATGATAGACGATGCTATGTCGGGCAACAAATCAAGAAGCATAGCCGTTTTTGCCTGAAGTGAGTTACAACTTTTTTCTTTCTTATCCATCTTGTTATTAGTTATTTATGACTATATCTAAAATACCACCATACCGGGCTAACTATTCCCTTTAACATGCATGAAATGGTCAATGCCCACCATACCCCAGTGATGCCCATTAGTTTTCCAAATAGGAGAGCCATCGGGATTCGGGCGACATTGAAAATAATACTTACAATAGACGGAGGGACTGAATTGCCATACCCATTCCACATACCCATTGCAGTAATCTCAACAACCATGAATACCTGACAGAAGGCAACAATCTTCAAATAATCACCTCCGGCAGTCACGGCAGTCTTTTCATTAACGAAAAGACTAAATATTTCATTTCCAAAGAAATAAAAAAAACATGAAACTACGAAACCTAATATAAGTAGTGCAAACAAAGTATATTTATATGCCTTTATTGTCCTTTCCGTTTTCTTTGCAGCGTGGTTTTGTGCAACAAAGGCGCCCAAAGCGGAAGAAAAACCATCTGCTGCATGCCAACATATACCTTCAATTTGCCCTCCGGTTGTTTGACTCATTACTCCAATATGTCCTCCAAAAATGGACGCAATACTTGCCGTAAATAAATTTGTTGACGCATGAACACAGCTTAATAACGCATTTGGCAAGCCGATCTTGAAAATTTCAAATGAATGTTTCTTTTGCAACCGGATGAAGTACGGAAACCGATTCAAAACGCCACCTTTTGCTTTGGTCTTCCAAATAAACAAAGACAAAACAGTAAATTGAGAAATCATGGTAGCGATAGCAGCTCCCTCAATTCCGAATCGCGGCAAACCTGCGTACCCGTAAATCAGAAGTGGGTCTAATATCATATTAAAAATAAATCCCGTACTGGAATAATAAAATGGAATTTCCGGTCTGCCTAATCCATTGAATATTCCAGTGAATGTCAATGATAAAAAAACTGTCGGGAAAGAGAAGCAGACTATTTGCAGGTAGTTTTTTGCCAAATCTGCTACATCCTGCTCCAATCGGAACAAAGAAATGACAGGATCGGAAAATACCCAAAGCAGGAAGCTGATGGTTATTCCCATGATAAACGAAATAGACAAATTATGTGAAGCATACTTTCGTGCTTCACTCAATAGATTTGCGCCAATGTGTTGTGCAATTTTAATTTCTGCACCCCTTTTCGTTGTTAGCGCCAACGATTCAAGCAACCAAATTACAATCCCAATAGCGCCAACTGCCGCAATATCTTTACTACTCAAATGCCCAAGCCATGCCATATCCGTCAGTGTATATGCCATTTGCAAAAAATTGATAGCCATCAAAGGCATTGCCATTTTCAGCAATTGTTTGAAAATAGGGCCATGCGTCAGGTTTCGGATTTCATTCACCATTCGATTTTTATTCAATCACTTTCGTGTTGACAGCATAAAATCTGTTATTTCGTGTGATGGTTTGAAAGGCCACTTTTACTTCACCCTTTGGAATGTTCAGTCCGGGGTTATCATGCTCATTCAAGCAAAGTCGAACGATTTCAATTTTTTGGTTTCTGCCACCACGCATAACTTTCATCTTAGGACTAATGGATACGATACGAAATGTATCACATCCACATTCATGGGACAATCTTTCGTCCCGTGATAAAGTCTCTATGGTTCCCCTAAAGAAATTCGGAGAAACAAGATTTCCCAAGTCATTGCTATTCAAATTACTATCATCCATATTTCGAAATTTTTAAAATTCAATTCAATTTGACCTACATGAAAACTGTGATCCGTTTCATCCAACGAAAACGTTCAATAACGGCGACAAAGGTAATAGGATTATTCGAATAAATAAAATTTGCCGAGTGCATGGGGTACCCCATGAGCGCCATGTGGCGCTTGGTAACATTTAGCCCGGCGTATAAAAATAAGTAAACTTATTTTGTATTTCATTCGGCTTGCACTATCTTTGCACCGGAAATGGCTTGAATCGCTATTGAACGTATAAATATGGATGAGGAAGAAAAAGAAATAACGCGTAGAACATGGTGGATCATAGGTGTCATACTCTTGGTTCTAATGTTGGGCGTTGGCGTCTATTACATCTGGTTTCAGCGACAGCAGATGCAGGAGATGTCGGAGATGTTTACGCTTGAAAAAGAGCTTCTGCTGGACGATTTCGAAGAGATATCACTTCAGTATGAAGGTTTTAAGTTCAGTATCAACAATGATTCGTTAATCAATTTACTTATCACCGAACAGGAAAAGGTGCAACGCCTGCAGGAGGAATTGCGCACGGTAAAGTCGACCAATGCACGCCGTATCAATGAACTGAAAAAAGAGATTGAAACGCTGCGAAAGATCGCACAAAGCTTTGTTGTTCAGATTGATTCGTTAAATTCGGAGAACGAAAAGCTGAAAGATGAAAACAAGCAGGTGACGCAACGCAATCAGCAACTCTCGTCGCGGGCTGCCCGTTTGTCGCAACAGGTTGATAATCTCTCGGAACGTGTCCAAATGGCTTCGCGATTGGACGCGGTGAACATCCAGATGACGCCCATCAACAACAAGGGAAAGACCGTCAAGTTGGAAAAGGCCGAACAGCTCATGCTTACTTTTATCATATCCAAAAATATTACGGCGCAGGTAGGCGAACAAACCATTTATGTACGATTGATGAAACCGGACGATGACATCCTCCTTAAATCGAATCATGGTACTTTCAAGTTTGAGAACAAGGATATTCCCTATTCGATGAACAAACCCATCGAATATGACGGTGAGGAACAATCGATTGTAATGTACTGGCCTGTTGATGAATACCTTTCACCGGGATCGTACCGTGTCGTAATCTTTGCGGGGAATAATCAGATCGGTCAAAAAACGATTAAATTATAGATAAGCGGATTATTAACTAATAAATATTGTATTATGCAAAACAGACGTGATTTTATCAAACAGGCATCCATGCTGATGGCCGGAGGAGTGGCTGCGCCACTATTATCTTCTTGCGTTGTTACCCACATACACACGCACACCCATACGCACATCGTGAATGTACCTGATGTTTTAGAACTCCTCGGTCGCGGCGATGGCGGCGGCATGGCGGGTTCCTCGAAATATTTAGGTCTTCAACTCTACTCGCTCCGTGATATGGTCAGCGACGAAGGTATCGAAAAAGTACTTCAAGTAGTTGCCTCAATGGGCTATAACAGTCTTGAAACAGCGAATTACAGTGACGGGAAGTTTTACGGAAAAGACCCTGCCGAATTTAAGAAAATGGTGGAAGATTTAGGAATGAAGTTGACGAGTTCGCACCTGAGCCGTGAGATAACCGCCAACAGAGCGGCAGATATGGCCTGGTGGAATCAGGCCGTCGAAGCACACAACGCCGCAGGCATGAAATATATGATCATGCCATCGTCGCCGTTAAACAGTCAACGGGGTGCTACACGCGAAAACCTGGATAATTATTGCGATTATTTTAACGAGATAGGCAAGATTACTTCCACCGCCAGCATTCAATTCGGTTATCATAACCATGATGGAGAGTTCAAGAACACAATCGACGATATTCCCGTTATCGACCAGATGCTGAAAAACACAAACCAGCCGCATGTTTTTTTCGAGCTGGATGTGTACTGGGCCAAAAAAGGCGGATACAACCCTGTGGATTACTTGAAAAAATACCCCAACCGCTTCAAAGTATTACATATCAAGGACGAGAAAGCCATTGGCGTGCATAATGTGGTAGATTTCAAAGCCATATTTGATCAAGCATACACAAACGGGGTGAAAGACTGGTACGTCGAAGTAGAACAATACGACGGAACTCCCGAAGAAGACGTCATGAAAAGTGCTGACTATTTGATAAATGCTGATTTCGTGAGGTGAAACGACAGCGTCAGCATTTCATTTTTTAGATAAAGCGTAGCGCTTTGTACGCTCATTTTAACACATTGCTTATGAAAGAAAAAATAATTGTACTTGATTTCGGTTCTCAGACCACTCAGTTGATTGGCCGCAGAATCAGAGCGTTGAATACCTATTGCGAAATTGTGCCGTACAACCAGTTTCCGCATGACGATCCTGCCGTTAAAGGTGTGGTATTATCTGGAAGTCCGTATTCGGTAAACGATCCGCGTGCTTTTCAGGCAGACCTTGCAGGCATACGAAAAAAGTATCCTGTGCTGGGCATCGGTTATGGAGCGCAATTGATTGCCACCTACGCTGGCGGGAAGGTTGTGACTGCCGGAACGCGCGGGTACGGACGTGCCCGGCTGACTGGAATAGATGCGGGCGATGCGCTGTTCAAAAATGTGAATACAGGATCGACTGTTGGGATGCCGTTCGGAGACACCATCACGGAAATACCCGGCGGCAAGGCGATCGCAAGTACGGACGAACTGAAAATCGCAGCGTTCAAGATGGACGACGAGCCGACCTGGGGCGTACTGTTTGTTCCCGAAGCGGTCGAAACGCAGGATGGCGTCGGGCTCTTGGATAATTTTCTGACCATTTGCGGTTGTGAAAAAGACTGGACGCCGGCTACCTTTATTGAATCGACAGTAGCAGCGCTCCAAAACACGTTAGGCGACGACCAAGTCATTCTCGCCTTATCCGGAGGGGTGGATTCGACCGTTACGGCCATGCTGCTACACAAAGCCATCGGCAAAAACCTGCATTGTATCTTCGTCGACCATGGGCTATTGCGGAAAAACGAGTTCGAATCGGTCTTGCAGGCATACGAGCGCATGGGGCTGAACATATCGGGGGTTCGCGCGCGCGTACATTTTTATAATGCGTTAGCTGGCGTCACCGACCCCGAACAAAAACGTAAGATCATCGGCAAACTTTTCATTGATATTTTTGATGCGGAGGCAAGCAAGCGCGATGATATTAAGTGGCTTGGTCAAGGTACTATCTATCCCGACATACTCGAATCGCTTTCCGTCACGGGGACGGTCATCAAAAGCCATCACAACGTGGGGGGATTGCCCGAAAAAATGAAAATGCAATTGGTTGAGCCACTACGCCTGCTCTTCAAAGACGAAGTGCGCCTCGTCGGACAGGAACTCGGTTTGCCAAAGCAGTTTATTGGCCGCCATCCATTCCCCGGACCGGGACTTGGCATTCGTATCCTTGGCGATATCACACCCGAAAAAGTACGCGTGCTGCAAGAAGCGGACGACCTATTCGTTTCCATGTTGAACGAATGGAACTTATATGATCAAGTATGGCAGGCCGCTGCTATCCTGTTGCCGATTCGGTCGGTCGGCGTGACCGGCGACGAACGCACGTACGAAAACACGATCGTACTGCGTGCCGTCACCTCGACCGATGCCATGACCGCCGACTGGGCAAAGCTGCCGTATGAATTTCTGTCAAAAGTATCGAATGAGATCATCAACAAGGTCGAAGGCGTCAACCGTGTCGTATATGACATAAGTTCCAAGCCGCCCGCGACGATCGAATGGGAATGAAGCGTTTTTTTAATTACTAATTACTAATTACTAATTACTAAACGACGACAAACCGAGTGCAGAGGCAAACTTGTTTGACTATGTCGAGGTGCGAAGGAGTTCTTTTTACGAAGTGAAAAAATTACTAATCAACTGGCAATAAGGGTTATAAGAGAAAGTGGGATAAAAAATAACAATAATTCTCAATTTATAATTCTCAATTCTCAATTATTTTTCCTACCTTTGCACCCGCAAATTTTTAAAACAAGTAGAATTTATGAACAATTACGAAACCGTTTTCATTTTAACTCCCGTTTTGTCTGATGCACAGATGAAGGAAGCGGTAGAAAAGATCAAAGGCATATTGACAACGCAGCATGCTGAAATTGTCAATGAAGAGAACTGGGGCTTGCGGAAGCTGGCCTACCCTATTAACAAGAAGACGACCGGCTTCTATCAACTTATTGAATTTAAGGCTAATCCAACTATTGTTGATGTGCTTGAAACACAATTTCGCCGTGACGAACGCGTCATTCGCTTCCTTACCTTCCGTCAGGATAAATTCGCTGCCGAATATGCAGCCAAACGGAGAAGCCTGAAATCGGGAGTCAAAGAAGAGAAAAAGACGCCGAAGGCAAGCGATCTCAAATTTATTGATGAATTAGAATATAAGGAGGATTAATCATGGCAGTTACCAACAACACGCAGAACAGTTCTGAAATCAGATACCTCACACCCATGTCGGTGGATGTGAAAAAGAAAAAGTATTGCCGTTTCAAGAAAAACGGTATTAAATTCATCGATTATAAAGACCCCGAATTTCTGAAAAAGTTCCTGAACGAGCAAGGTAAGATTCTACCCCGCCGGATCACCGGGACGTCGTTGAAATTCCAGCGTCGCATTGCACAGGCAGTGAAAAGGGCGCGTCACCTGGCTTTGTTACCGTATGTGACCGATTTGATGAAATAATAAAATAGAGAAGACAGCAATATGGAAATTATTTTGAAAGAAGATGTAGCAAACTTGGGCTACAAAGACGAAATCATAACTGTAAAAGATGGTTACGGACGTAACTTTCTAATCCCGCAAGGCAAAGCAGTAATCGCATCGTCGGCTGCAAAGAAGGTATTGGCGGAAAATCAAAAACAACGGATGCACAAGTTGGCAAAAATAAAACAGGATGCACAGGATTTGGCCGCTAAGTTGGAAGGTATCACATTGGTTATCGGCGCTAAAACAAGTTCAACAGGAACAATTTTCGGATCGGTATCCAATATTCAGATCGCTGAAGGACTGGCAAAAAAAGGCTTTGAAATCGACCGTAAGCTAATCATTCTCAAAGAACCGGTGAAAGAAGTGGGTAGCTTTTCTGCACAGGTTCGTATCCACAAGGATATTTCAGTCGAAATTCCGTTCGAGGTAATCTCGGATAATTAAAAAAAGAGGCTGCCTGAAAAAACAGGCAGCCTTTTTTTTTGGAAACCTCCTTTTTTTGATGTATGTTTGCAGCGCTTTTTTTAATGAAATGAACAGATTGTTATTAACAGCGACAGCACTGCTACTGAATTTATCGATTATTCAGGCGCAACAGCGTTACACGGTCGTAATTGATCCGGGGCATGGAGGAAGAGACCCCGGATGTGTCAGCGCTGCCGTTTATGAAAAAAGAATCAATCTGGCTGTCGCCCTGCTGCTGGGCAACCTCATCGAACAGAACCACAAGGATGTCAGGGTTGTGTATACACGCAAAACGGATGTGTTCATCCCGTTGGATGAGCGTGCCCATATTGCCAACCGAAACAAAGCAGACCTGTTTATTTCCATCCATACCAATTCCGTCAAGCGAACCAGTGTGGCCGGTACTGAAACCTATACGCTCGGATTAGCCGGCTCCGAAGAAAACTTGGAAGTGGCCATGCGCGAAAATTCAGTCATCTCGATGGAAGAAGACTATCTCCAAAAATATGAAGGTTTCGACCCGACATCAAGCGAATCGTATATCATTTTTGAGTTGATGCAAAGCAATCACATGGAACAAAGCGTGTCGCTGGCATCCGAGATACAACAGTCGTTCGTACGTATTAATCGCATCAATCGCGGCGTACGGCAAGCCGGCTTTCTTGTCCTGCGCAAGACAAGCATGGCAAGCGTGCTCATTGAGCTGGGCTTCCTTTCAAACCGTGCCGAACAGCAATTTTTAGTCTCAAAAGAAGGTCAACGCAAACTGGCACAGTCTATCTACCAAGCCTTTTCAAAATATAAGCATGACTACGACCGTAAACTGGGCAATTTGTCGGGCCATACGGCAGAATCGTTCTACCAGCCCGACCATGCAGCCGTCGTATCCGATGAAACAGATTACCCGCCTCCCAGTACGTCTGTGATAAATAATAATCGTACCGGCAAAAATGAAACCGCACCGTCGTCCAATCATCGGGACGAACTCGTTTACAAAGTCCAGATTCTCACGTCCGACAAGAAGTTGTCCCTTACCGACAAACGTTTTAAAGGATACAAGGACCTCTCCTTTTACGTAGAAAAAGGCATTTACAAATATACGTATGGCGCCTCCTCCGATTACAATACCATTTTAAGGATGTATCGAAAAGCAGCAAAAGATTTCAAGGGCGCCTTTATCATCAAAACGAAAAATGACATACGAATCCATTAATAAAAAATCAACGATATGGCGAAAAAATTTTCTAAGGAGGTTATCATCGGCGTCACAACCATTGTGAGCCTTGTATGCTTATATATTGGCGTCAATTACCTGAAAGGCGTCAACCTGTTTAAGCCGTCCAACTATTACTACGTGGCATGCCGCAACGTAAAAGACATCAACATCTCTTCACCTGTGTTTGTCGAAGGATTCAAGGTGGGATTAGTACGTAACATCGCGTATGATTATTCAACCGTCGACAAGATCATGCTGGAGGTAAGCTTGGACAGGGGCATGAAGATCAGCAAGGGAAGCTATGTGATGATTGAATCGACCCTGCTGAGTGGCGCAGAACTCAATATCCACTTGAATAAGTATGTGACCGAATACCACAAGCCCGGCGATGTCCTGGAAGGACGATTCAAAGAAGGCATGATCATGTCGGTCGAAGATAATATTCTTCCGATGATTGCCGGTTTGATGCCGAAATTAGATTCTATCCTGACGGGCATTCAGGCATTAGTATCCAATGCAGCGCTAATGCAATCGCTTGATAACTTGGAGAATACAACAAAACAATTAGAGGTGGCCTCCATCCGGCTCAACGCGTTCATAAAAACGGACGTGCCTGAAATTACGGACGGCTTGAAGGTGTCGAGCCGGAATTTGTCCACATTCAGCGAGCACCTGAACAAGCTCAACTTCGAACAAAGCGTCCAGTCGCTGAACGCAACGCTCGACCATATCAATACATTGTCGTTGAAACTCAATTCAAACGACAACACCTTCGGGCTATTGCTAAACGATACCGTCCTGTATAATAGCCTGAATCGAACGGTCGACAGCGCTACAAGCCTGTTGAACGACGTCAAGCAAAACCCTAAAAAATATGTGCGCTTTTCGTTGTTCTAACTTTTCGTAATAAAAAATAAACATTTTTGCAATACTTGTTACAAATTTAGATATAGTCTAAATATCAAAAAAAAATCACTTTTCGCCAAAAATCATAAGCATTTGATAATAGTATATTTTCTATCACATTTCCGGCTATTAACATATATTCACAAAAAGCCCAAACGTCCGAATAATGAAATATTTCACTTCCATCTGTACGATAATGATACTAATTATCAAAATATTAATCATAATCTACTGAAAAAAAATAGGATAATCAAAGCACGAATTTATCCTCAAAAAAAGGTTTTTTTATTCCTGATAAAATGCTGACCTTTGCACCACAATTGCAGAAAGAGATATTTTTGATTTTACAACATGAGAGATAATTTTTACAAAATGTGGGAAGACTGCCTGTCGGTCATTAAGGATATAGTCCCACAAGCCGCTTTTGAAGCATGGTTCATTCCAATCATCCCTTTATCGTACGAAGACCGGAATTTTACAATCCAGGTGCCCAGTCATTATTTCTATGAAATTCTGGAAGAACGATACGTGAACGTACTGAAGATGACCCTGAATCGCATATTCGGGGAAGGAACGATGCTCAAATACAACGTCGTCGTTAGCGGGCAGACAAAAAAGACGAAAGGCGACAGTGTCGTTTACCCCGGAGAAGAATCGAAGAGCATCACATCATACAATCCAAACAAAATCGATCCGACCAAGGCGCCGGGACCTTTTATGCCGCCGATACAGGATTTGGATTCTCAATTGAACCCAAGGTATAATTTTGATAACTTTTATGATGGCGAAAGCAATAAGCTGGTACGCGCCGTTTCCGAAAAAGTTGCCCTCGAACCGGGTACGACAGCTTTTAATCCGCTGTTCATTTACGGACCCTCAGGGGTCGGCAAGACGCATATCTGTCATGCGATAGGCGTGAAAATTCGCAATCTGTTTCCTGAAAAACGCGTTATTTACGTGTCCTCCAGCTTATTCAGGTTGCAGTATACGGATGCTGTACGTAAAAATGTCACAAACGATTTCATTAACTTCTATCAAAGCATCGACGTCTTACTGCTCGACGATATACACGAATTGATCGGGCTGACAAAGACACAGGAAAACTTTTTCCAGATTTTCAGGAGCCTGCAGCAGTTGGGAAAACAGATCATCCTGACGTGCGACCGAGCGCCAGTTGACTTGCAAGGCATGGAAGAACGGCTGATCTCGCGCCTTAAATGGGGAATGACCGCCCAGATCGAACGCCCTGACTTTGAATTGCGTAAAAAAATCTTGCGGAACAAAATCAATCACGAAGGCCTGAAAATTCCAAATGACGTCTTTGAGTTTATCGCCGAGAATGTAACGGAAAATGTGCGCGACCTCGAAGGTATCCTTGTTTCGCTGATGGCTAATTCCGTGATTAAAAATAAGGAGATCGACCTTACCTTAGCCAAGCAAGTCATCAGCCAGACCGTATACATTGGAAAAAGACAACTGACAATCAAAAAGATTCAGGAAGTCGTCTGCAAATATTTCAAGATCGACGAGGCGTTGATCCAGTCACTCTCGCGCAAACGCGAAATCGTGCTGGCGCGTCAGGTCACGATGTTTCTATCAAAAAAATATACAGATTCATCATTTGCTCACATCGGCAAGGTCGTCGGAAACAAAGACCACGCTACGGTGCACCATTCGGTCAATGCCGTGAGAGACCAAATGGAGATCAGCAAGCCCTTTCGTTCCACAATGGACGAGATTGAGGCGTGTCTGAAGCAATAACAATAATGACTATGTGGGCAAGGCATGGCCTTGTCCCTACATTTTTTTGGCTTCCTCCCAGATAGCGTCCATCTCGGCAAGCGTCATTTCTTTTAAGGAAAGGCCTTTGAGGCGTGTTTGCGATTCAAGATAATTGAAACGGCGAATAAATTTTTGATTGGTGCGTTCCAGTGCATTGTCAGGGTTTATCTGGTACAGACGGGCGGCATTGATCATGCTGAAAAGGAAATCGCCAAATTCGGCTTCTTTCCCGTCATCGTCCAACCGGTCGACTTCAAACCGCAGTTCAGCCAATTCCTCTTCTACCTTATCCCACACCTGTTCGCGTTTCTCCCAGTCGAAACCCACGTTACGCGCTTTTTCCTGAATGCGTTGCGCCTTGATGACCGACGGCAAGGCGGCAGGAACGCCATCAAGCACCGTTTTGTTGCCGCCACTTTCCTTTAACTTGAGTTGCTCCCAGTTCTGCTCTACCTTTTTGGAAGTATCGGCACAGGTATCGCCAAAGACATGCGGATGACGGAAAATCAGTTTATCGCAGAGGACATCGCAAACATCCTTCATATCAAACGCCCCCTTTTCGGATGCAATCTTCGCATAAAAAACGACATGAAGCAACAGGTCGCCCAATTCTTTTTTGATATCCGTCTGATCGTCGCGTATGAGTGCATCACACAATTCATACGCCTCTTCGATCGTATTGGCGCGCAGGCTTTCGTTTGTTTGCTTGCGGTCCCAGGGGCACTTTTCGCGCAACTCGTCCATCAGGTCGAGCAACCGCCCGAAAGCCTTCATACATAACTCTTTACTTTCCATTTCCATTTCCATTTCCATTTCCATATGCCGGATAACCGAACACTGAAAACTAATACCTATAATTTGCCTTGCCGTTCTCTAAGAAACGGACGAATTTTGCTATATTCTCGTCGAAAGCATACGATGGCGATAGCGGGAGCCCTTCACTGTCAAGGATCACATAATAAGGCTGGGCATTTGCGCCAAACTTCTCGCGCTGCAGATAGCTCCATTTATCACCGACAGTTCTGAGCGACCGGATGCGTCCGTTTTCCGCTATTTCCATCTTTTGGGGTAAGTTTGTCTTGTCGTCGACAAACAGTGAAATCAGTATAAAATCATTGTCTATCAATTTCTTCACGCGTTCGTCCGTCCAAACGGCGGCCTCCATTTTCCGGCAATTCACACATCCGAAGCCTGTAAAATCAAGTAAGACAGGCTTCCCTACCTTTTCCGCGTATGCCATTCCTGCCTCATAATCGTCAAACGAAGCATGGACTGCGGCGTCATACATGTTAAAATCTTGCGTATAGAGAGGCGGAGCAAATGCGCTGATCGCTTTCAGCGGCGCCCCCCACAGGCCCGGAACCATATAAACAGCAAAAGCAAACGTCACGATCGACAAAAACAGGCGGGGTACGGTCAGATGCGTGACCTCCGAATCATGTTTGAAGCGTATTTTCCCAAGAAAATACAAACCGGCTAAAACAAAGAGGACGATCCATAGCGTCAAAAAGACTTCACGGTCGAGCACGCCCCATCCATAAGCCAGGTCGGCCACCGACAAAAATTTGAGCGCCAGCGCCAGTTCCAGAAAGCCAAGCGTCACTTTCACCGTGTTCAGCCATCCGCCCGACTTTGGCATGCCTTGAAGCATGTTCGGAAAGATGGCGAATAAGGCAAACGGAACAGCCAGCGCAACGGCAAAACCGAGCATGCCCATGGCAGGTCCTATTGTATTCCCCTGAGAGGCAGCCTGTACGAGCAACGTTCCGATAATCGGACCCGTGCACGAAAACGACACCAGCACAAGCGTAAAAGCCATAAAAAACAGGCTTAGCAATCCTTTCGTCGAATCGGCCCTGCTATCCATTTTAGTTGTCCAGGAGGCAGGTAATACAAGCTCGAAAGCGCCAAAAAAGGAAATGGCGAAGACGACGAGCAACAGGAAAAACAGGATGTTGAATACAGCATTGGTCGATAGGTTATTCAGCGCACTGGCACCGAAAACACCTGTTATCAATAGCCCCATGGCCAAGTAGATGACGATAATGGAGAGGCCATACATCAACGCATCGCCGACGGCTCTCTTCCGGCTTTTGGTTCGTTTCAGGAAGAAACTGACCGTCATCGGAATGACAGGCCATACGCAAGGCGTCAGGATGGCAAGCAGGCCGCCCAGCAATCCAGCCACAAAGATGTAAAGCAAAGAACGGTCGGTCGTCGATGTGGTGTCATCGCCAAGCTCCTTCAACTGGTCGACGACAGGCGCCCACAACGAAGGCCTGTCGCGTACCACCGTTTCGGCTGGAACGGTTGGCACGCGGTTGTTGCCGACGAGTGGCTTCAGTGGCTGTACAGCAGGGACAATGGAATCTGTTGGCGTATCATCGAAGGCCGCGACATCGCTGGCGTTCTCTTCCTCCTCCAATGCCAGCGAGTCTATCGCCTGACTGTCATCGTTTTCCAAAGCCGGAACATGCTTTATATCATTCCTACCGAAAGAAAAGGGTATTCGTTCGGGCGCCAAGCATGTCTCGTCATTGCAAGCCATAAACTGCAACTCACCGGATATTTTGAACTTCCTGTAATCGACAACCTTAAATTTTCGGACAAAAGAAACTGTATTTGAATACCAGCGAACATTCATGTTAAACGTCTTATCGAACAATTCGACCGGCGACGCGGAGGCTTCGGTGTCGCCAACCAACTCCGCACCCTGAATCGTCTCGACCGTAATGGAGGTAGGTATCGGCCCGCCTTCCGGCAGGTTTAGATCGTAGATATGCCATCCTTTGTCGATGGTTGCCGTGAAGACAATCGCCTTCACGGCCGAGGGCAGGTCGTCGAACGCGATAGCCCATTTGACGGGTTCTCGAATTTGTCCGGATAAGCCCACGCTCAACAGAAACAGGCAGATTAGTATTGCATTACGTCTCATTTAATTACTAATTACTAATTACTAATTACTAATTACGAAGTGAAAAATTACGAGCGAGGCATCAGAAGCTGACGTTCAGCCCAGCCATAGCGGAAAATGGCTGTAACGGGTAGCCAAAGTACAGAGACTGTTGCTGAAACAGCAAATTGTTGAATTGCGCGTAAATACTGAACGTGTCGTTGAATTTCCACGATGTACGAAAACGAAGGTCGTGGATTTCCTTCATTTTTATATCCGGCTCAACATGGAGGCCAAAAAGATAAGGGCGGGCGTAAATACCCGACAGCATGCCGTAATCAAGGCTTAACGTCAACTGCCTGACGGGACGCACATTAATACCTGCATTGGCCGTGAAGGTCGGCTTCCCATACGGTTTCAACTCGTCATCGGCCATGAAATTTAAGTCCTTGACCGCATAATCATCTTTTCGCCGTTCCGAAAGCGATCCCTTATAGTTTATCGTATAGTGATCGTACACGCCTCTTAAATAAAAATCAACAACATGCATATAATCATACTTCAGCACGATGCCCCCCTGAACCCGTTGCGATACAGGCTGAAAAATCATGCTCACATTATTAAAGCCGTTGTCGATCCAGTTATACGACGACGGGTTGAAGAAGACCTCCGAATCCGTATACCTGTAACCTCCGAAAATATCAAACCAAAAACCGGTTGCCGCGCTGCTGCGCACTCCAATCTTCAAGTCGGCCCAGGTCTTGGAGGCATCGGCTGTAAAGGCCGGATTAACATAGCGGTTGACACGCGACAGTTGCGCCATCGAATTGGATTCGATGCCCCCTCCCAGATCGGCATAGAACACATTCCTTTTATTAAATGGCACAACCAATTTGATGTTGGGAGAAGCAAACGGAACGATTTTGCCATACTGTGCCACGAACATCAAATTCACGCCAAGCAACAGCTTCCAGGTATCTCCTTCGACGCGAAAATAAGGATTCAAGGTCACGTTATAATGCAAATCAAAGGCGCCGCTGTCTAATTCAATGAGCGGATCGCCAAATGTCGATGTAGTCGAATCAAAAGCACAGAGTTGCATCGGTTCAGTATAACTTAGCACATTGACTTTCAAGTCGGCGCCGAAAGACTTACCGTCATTTACCCGCGACCTTAGTCCTAAATCAACACCGAAATGTTGTTCGGTCATGCCGTCAAGCTGATCGCTCAACGAATATTTTTGATTGAAGTTAGCATAATCCACGACAATATGGTATCCCCAGAAATCGGGAATGACCGACGAAATGCCTCCGTACACATTGATAAGCCGATTTGCCTGCATCGTTTTCGCATCATTGCTCAGGGTGTCGTAATTGACTAATTCGGCAGGAAAATCACGAGAGGAACTCGATAATGAACCGGGTAAGGGATTTGTCGGCAGCCCGTAATAGTTGAACATCGAATATCCGAAACTACCACCCAACGAAAAGGTTGCCCTGTCGAAATGATGCTTGAAGTCGAGACCGCCAAGGTTATCGTTGAACTTTGCTTTTCGCGGCTCCAGGATGTCGTCTTCAAACGCGACGTTGCCGTTCGTCGAACGGTGTGAGAAATAGACGCCCAGCCGGTTGCGGTCGGTATTCAGGATATGATACCCGAAGTCGCCCGTCAGGTTAAGCAACATGCCTCCCCCAAGATGCAGGTAGCCGTCACGTTTTGCATGTTCAATCTCCGTCATCAGCCTTCCGGGTGGAAGGATATTCATTTCCTTTTCCGGCAGCATCGGCGACGTATAATCGGAATAGGTGATCGGTCGTTTGATAATATCTATCTCGCGGATGGACGGCAGTGTAGTCACTTTGGAGGCATCCTGCACGATCGGATCGTATTCGCGTTCGAGCGTCATCTCGCGATTCAAATTTTGTTGCTGCTCGTTTGTCTCCTGTGCGAATCCCGAAAAACCGATTCCCAACAGAAAAACCGATGTCATCACCACTTGTATGTTACGCAATCCCATGACTTGTCTATTTTTTTAATTTTTCCATTCTGTTTTCTATCATCCTGTCAATATCTTCGCTTCCCTTATAATTGAGTTTTAACGAATTTAGATATTGACGCGCCTGAAACTCATCGCCTTTATCAATATAGATATCCACAAGCAGGATAAACCCGCGTGCCAGCCAGTATTGATGCGTCGTACCCTTGTCCATAAAGTCGATCAGTTCCTTTTCGGCGCGCGCCACGTCGTTATTTTGATAATACAACAGCGCCAGCTGGTATTTGGCTTCCGCTCCATATTCCGTTCGCGTATCCTTGCTTAATGCCGAAAAATCATCTCTTGCTTTTGTCTTCTCTCCCAGCTTGAGGTAAGACTTGGCGCGCAAATAACGAGCTTCCGCTTCGATTTCGGGCGATAGATTCACCTCTTTGAGCAGTTCATTGGCGGCGCTCAGCGCTTCCGGTTCGTTGCCGGTATATTGAGCACACCGCATGATGCCAAGTTTCGCCGCTTCGCGATTCTCGCGCGAGCTGGCGATGGCTTGCAGTTCCCTGAAAGTGTTGATAGCCGTCGAATAATCATTGTCAAGGTATTCGATCTCCGATTTGCGCGCCAGCGATTCTTCCCGAAACTTCAAGTCGCCGCTGTTGAGTACAAGGACGAACAGACGTTTGGCTTCCGCGTGGTTTTTCCTGTCGAACGCGATCCTGGCGAGATAAAAATTGGCGTTCGGGCTAAACGCACCGGCGGGATACATGGTCAGGTAACGGGTCAGGCTACTGCGGGCACCCTCGAAGTCGCCCCGGTTAAACAATCGCTCAGCCGCCAGGAAAGTCAGGGAATCCTGTTCGCTTACCTCGATGTGAATGTTGCTGCCGAGCGAATTAACATAAGAGGCGTACGTACCGACATCATTCAGATCGATGTATACCGACTTCAGGTCCTGTATGGCGACTTTGGCTTCCTCGCTACCCTTATACTGGTTGATCACGCGTTTATAGGCCTCCACCGAACGTTCTAATTGATTGTTGTTGTAATAAAGCAATCCCAACTGCACGCCTGCTTTCGGCGCCAGGGCGCTTTGCGGAAACTTGTCCATCAACATGCTGAACGATGAAGCAGCCTCGTTGTACTTATCCAGCAGGAAATACGTCCTGCCCCTTTCATACAGCGCATTATCCATATATTGTGATTCCGGGAAATCATTGACGATGCGATCCATCATCCGTATCTTACCCATTTGATCCCGCTGCAGACCCAGCACAAGCCCCCGCTGGTAGGTAGCATAATCGGCAGCCGACGGTTGCAGTGTGACGGCTCGCTCATAATTGGCTTCGGCTTCGGCAAACTGGCGGTTATAAAACAGACAATCGCCGATACGGTTATAGGCGTCCGCGAAGGAGTTCATCCCCTGATTCTGTTCAGACGTCACATATCGGCGGAAAAAAGTAAGCGCCCTGTTGAAATCCCTGCTCTTGAAAAAGCAATAACCGAGGTTATACAGGACAAGCGAATATTGATCGGAATCATTCCGTCGGGCTACATTCTGGTACATCTCAAAATCAGCGACGGCATCCCTGTAATTGCCAAGACGGTAATTTGATTCGCCTCTCCAGAAATACGCATCTGCCCGAACACGGCCATCATAGTTGCCCATCGCAATGGACTGATTGAAAAAATCGATGGCCTTATTCATGTTGTTGTCCATGAATGCCTGATTACCGAGCTGGAACAAGATGTTCTGCTTGGCCTCCAGGATTTTCACGACCGGTCGCCTAATTTTGTTGATCGATTCAAGCGCGGCAGCATAGTCTTTGGAGGTAAGAAAAACTTCCACTAAATAATCATTTACCTGGTCGGCATACTCCGATTCGGGAAAATCGTTCAGGAACTTTTCAAATACTTTTACCGATTCGCCGAAACCGGTAAAAGCCGTCTCGTGGATCAACAGCGCATAATTGTATAATGCCGTCTCCTGTATTTTCTTGTCGAACGTCAGGGAACTGGCATGCTCGAACGACATGCGTGCGTTCCACTTGTCGTTGAGGCGCAAATAGCTGTTTCCCAAGTACAGGCTTGCGTTCTGCGTGACTTCGTCTTCGCGGACGACGGTTTGTGAAAACATGTCGACCGCATTTTGATACTGTCCCAGATTGTATTCACACACGCCGAGCAGATAGACGTCGCCGCGGGCAGGCTTGTCGACCGACGACAGGTAGCGCCGCAACAATTCAATCGCTTTGTCCTGGTTGCCAGAATGATAGTACGAGTTACCCGCGATGCGATACAATTCGGGATTGTTCGCACTGTTCGGATAGGCGCGAAGAAGCTGGTTGACAAGACGAATCGTTTCGCTATATTTACCCTCGACAAAGTTGATCTGCGCGATAAAATAGTTGGCTTGCTCCTTGTATTCGGGATTATTCCGCAGACGGGTAAACTCGCGCATCGCATCGGTGTACTTGCCTGAAGCATAATCGATATAGGCAACATAATAGGTGGAGGCATCCGAAAACTTGCCTTCGAACCCTTGGGCAACCAAAAAATTGAATCTTGCCGTACGCAGATCATCGTTTTGCAGCAACGAATAGCCCAAACGATAATGGAGCATCTCTTTCTGCTCATCACTCAAGGCATCTGCGCGGACGTCAACCAGCTGGTTGGCCGCACGCAGATAGTCTTCACGTTCAAAATAACCGCTCCCAATAAGGAAACCGGCTTCATCGCCATGACGCGAATCAGGATAGGTTTTCAGGTAGGATTCGAGAATTTCGACCGCATTTTCCTTCCCCTGCTCCGAAGCCACGAAAGCGAGCATATAGTCAGCTTCCTGTATCAGGTCGCGGTCGATCGCCACTTTCTTATATGCTTCAAGCTTGTCAGTACATCCGGCATAATTCTTTAATTCAAAGAAGTCTTTACCTTCCGAGAAAAGTCTGTCCGCCGTCTCATACTGGAAAGAACGTTGTCCGCTCACAGTAAAACAAGCAACTGCCATACAAAGCGGAATTAGGATTTTTTTACTGTTCATCATACTGAATTATTCTTATCACGTGCAAAGATAGTAATTTAATTGAAAGTTGAGAGTTGAAAATTGAAAATTATTATTAATTCTCAATTCTCAACTCTCAATTCTCAATTCTCAATTCTCAACTGGGATCAGTCTTCCTTTACTTCCCAGCCCAATGCGCTGGCGCCAAGAACGGCGGCGTCGCTTTCCTTCAATTGGGATACGAGAAGTTTTGTTTTGCCCTGATATATCTTGAGTACGTTCTCTTCTATGGATTTCTTTACCGGGTTGAGAATCAAATCGCCGGCTTTTGTCAGTCCGCCGAAAAGCACGATGGCCTCCGGGCTTGAGAAGGCAATAAAATCGGCGAGCGCCTCACCGAGAATATTTCCCGTGAACTCGAATATCTCCAGCGCCAGCTTATCGCCTTTGACAGCCGCCGCATACACGTCTTTTGAGGAAATCTCTTCCGCGTTCAACTCCCTCAGCAGGCTGTTGTCGGTACGGTTCATCAGAAACTCGCGCGCCGTACGCGCAACGCCGGTAGCCGAGCAGTAGGCTTCGAGACACCCGTGACGGCCACATCCGCACAAACGACCGTTGCGCCTGATAATCACATGTCCCAGTTCGCCGGCAAAACCGTCGTGACCGTACACGAGCGTACCTCCGACGACGATACCGCTACCCAGCCCCGTACCGAGCGTGATTTCTATGAAGTCTTTCATCCCGCGCGCCACGCCGTAGGCCATCTCGCCAATGGCCGCCGCGTTTGCATCGTTCGTGAGCGTAACAGGAATCTGAAATGTCTTTTCGCTGATCATCCGTGCCAGTTCTATCTTCCCTTTCCATGGCAGATTAGGCGCAAACTCGATGCATCCGTTGAAATAATTGCCGTTAGGCGCACCGACGCCAATCCCGCGAATCATGCCCGGACCGCCCGCATCTTCTATTATCTTCTTGAGGCCGTTCGAAAGCGCCGTCACATAATCATTGACGTCTTCATAGATGCCGGTTTGTATTGAACCGTCATAAAGTATCGCCCCCCTTGCATCCACAACACCAAAGACCGTATTGGTGCCGCCAATATCAATGCCGATTACATAAGATTTATCCATTTTACACGTATTATTTTGACCGTTTACTGATTTTTCTTCTTTGCTTCCGATTTCTTCTCCGCAATAATCTTGTCGACCTGGCAACAGCCTGCTGCCGGTTTGGCGCTTGCGGCACAACAGCCTGCTGCCGGTTTGGCGCTTGCGGCACAACAGCCTGCTGCCGGTTTGGCGCTGGCAGCACAACAGCCTGCCGCCGGTTTTGTGCTGGCGGCGCAACTTGCCGGAGCCGTTGTCTTCACACTGCTACCCGATGCGCCAGATTGCGCCGTTCCTGCTTTTGGAACATCATTCTTAGTTGTTTCTGTTTGGGCTACCACTTTTTTTGCTTTTGCATCCTGGGCAAAAACTGGCACCGAAATAATCAAGGCGACTGCAAAAGCCAGTCCTAACATTACCTTTTTCATCGTTTTTTTTACTTAATTTGTTACTATTTAATTTATTGAATATCCTTTCGTGTTTTAATTCGCGGTCAAAGTAAGTTATTTTTTTTGAAACATCCTACAAACTTTTGTGATAATTATGATTTTCACCCGATGTTTTATGTTTTTTTAGCAATTGGATGCCGATTTCCTTTTTTTTTCATACATTTTTTTCATACATTTGCCGAAATTATCCGTCATTTTTTTTACATGAAGTATTTATCCCTGTTAACGATGATTGCGGTTTGTGCTACGGGCTATGCACAAACAGATTCGGTCGTTCCTTTCGAGCAAGCCTACAAGCGTGTTTACAATATAACGAGCGTCACGGACGGCCAGCGTCCGGTGATCGACGGTCGGTTGGACGAAGATTTCTGGACGAAGCAGGGCGAATGGTCTGCTCCGTTTGTTCAGGTGACCCCCTACGAGCGGCATCCCACCGATTCGCCAACGAAAGTAAAAATCCTGTACGACCGTAAATATATATATGTAGGCGTCTACTGCAAGGACGCTGTCCCCGAAAAAATGAACGCTTTTATCGGGAATCGCGATGACAACAGCATCGGCGACCTCGTCAGCGTGGCTTTCGACACGTATCACGACTACCGGGCAGCGCCCGAATTCAACCTGAACCTGGGCGGGAACCGGACGGATTTGATCGTGACCGACAAGCTGTCGGTGAACCTGAACTGGAACGCCGTCTGGACGGCGCGCACGCATATCAACCTGTCCGATTCGTCGTGGACGGCCGAGATACGTATTCCATTCAATCAGCTTCGGTACAATAAGGTCACTGATTCCGACGTGTGGGGACTTCACGTCAGGCGTATCATCCGGCGGAAAAGCGAAGTGCAAAACTGGAGTCTGATACCGCTGAAAAACAACGGCCATGTGTTTTCGTTCGGCGAGATGCACGGCATGGTCGATTTGCCAAAGCCGCGCGGGCTGGAGGTCTTGCCCTATGTCATGGGAAAATTCAGGCAGGAGCCGAAAATCGCCGGCAGTCCTTATCGGAAAGGACACCTCTGGGGCGGCAATGCCGGGATAGACGTGAAGATGGCCTTGTCGGACTACACGCTCGACCTGACGGTCAATCCCGACTTCGGGCAGGTGGAGCTCGACCCGTCGGAGATGAATCTGACTTCCCTCGAAACGTTCTACGACGAGCGGCGTCCGTTTTTCTTGGAAGGCAAGCATATCATGGACTTCCCGATGGGAAACGACATGATGTTCTACACGCGCCGCATCGGCGCTGCGCCCTCGTTGCGCCCGGAAGGCATTGACAATGTAAACAGTTTTGCCGAAACGGTCGGGAACGTGCCGATCATCGGCGCCCTGAAGCTGACAGGCTCCAATCGTCGGGGCGTGACGCTGGGCGTGGTGCAAAGCCTGACGGCGCGCGCTTCTGTTCGCGCGACGCGCAGCGGACAGGAAACGTCGGAAGTCATCGAGCCTTTGACAAATTTCACCGTCGGTCGCGTACAGAAAAACTGGAAAGGCAACACCCTGCTGGGAGGCATGATCACCTCGGTCAACCGGGCGCTCAACGAGCCGCATCTGACAGAAAAGTTAGTTCAAAACGCCTTTACCGCCGGCTTAGATTTCACGCAGTTCTTTGCCAACCGTCTCTACTATGTCGAGATGAAAGGCATGTTCAGCTCGCTCAACGGAAGCAAGGATGCCATCGCACGCCTGCAAAGGAACGCCGTACATTATTACCAGCGCACCTCCGGCAGTCATTATTTAGGCGTCGACGAAAGCCTGACTTCGCTCAACGGCACCGGCGGATACCTCAAAGCCGGACGGCGGGGCAATGCCAAATGGACTTTTACAGAGACTTTCAGCTGGTTGTCGCCCGGCTTCGACCTCAACGACGTCGGATACCTGAAACAGTCGGACATGAAGTCGGTCGAAACGGCAGTTGAGTTTCGCCAGACCAACCCGTGGAGCATGTTCCGGCGCAGCACGCTTTCCTTCTCGCAACTGAACCAGTGGAATTATGGCGGCAAGGCGTTCGGTAACAGCATCGTCATGGGGTGTCGGACGATGCTGGTGAACCTGTTTGAAGCGACTGTCGCCCAGACGTATGGATGGAATGGCGTGCAGAGCCGACGGTTACGCGGCGGGCCGGACGTCAGGTTCGGCGAATGGTACACGCTCGTGTCGTCGTTCAACACCAATAAGTCGAAGCGCGTCATGCTGATGCTGCAATATACAGGCGATTACAACCTGAAGGGCGATTACGGTTTCAACACGCTTGCCCCCAGCCTGACCCTCCGCATGGGAAGGAATGTGCTGTTGACAGGCAAATTCAGTTACGCTTGGAATCGCGACCAGCTGCAATACGTATCGACGGTCGAACGCCCAACCCTGTCGGAGCCGGCATACATCGCAGGGAGCATGGACCAGAAGACCTACGGACTGACGATGAAGCTGCAGGTAAACGTGACGCCCGACATTTCATTGCAGTGGTACGGCGCCCCTTTCACGTCAACTGCCCAATATACCTGCTTCAAGCAGGCGGTCAACCCCGAATCCCGCACACGCAGCGAACGTTTCCACACCTTTTCATCCCAAGAGATAAGCCTCTCTTCGGACGGGCGGTACAACGTTCGGCACAATTCGGATAATTATACGTTCGATAACCCCGACTTCAATTTCAACGAGTTCAGGTCGAATCTGGTAGCCCGCTGGGAATACCTTCCGGGCTCAACGCTTTATTTCGTCTGGGAACACGCGATGTCGAACCGCGCAGGCGACTTCATGCCGGGCTGGGACCGCAATCTGAAACGACTGTTCGGCCTCCCCGCAACGAATGTGCTGATGGTCAAAGTCAATTACTGGTTTAACCTGTAATGGTGCGTTTGGTCAGCAAAGCATTTTTTCCTTAGTCGATAATCTTTCCGCTATCCGTCAAGTACGTGATAAAGGTATCCCACTCTTTTTGAAATTTTTGGGTAGTATCCATATTATGGAGATATTTCTTGCCGTTTCTTATGCCATCACAATAGTTATATTTTTCAATATCATACGAAATACATAATACAATGAATCCGTACCATGGATTACTGCTTAATGGTCCCATTATTTGAATGTCTTCAAATAATATTTTTTCACCGTAATATAAGGTCAAGGGATAGTAATAGGGATTTACACTAGCGAGCAAATTTACGATTGAATCTGTGAGAACTATTTCCCCATTTGTTATTTTGTAGGAAATAATATCTTCTACAGTAATATCTAATCTGCAAGCTGGGGGGTAAAGGATAATCTCGGGCGGTTCGGGTGGCTCGAAATCATCACCAAATCCCGGCTCTCCCGGATCTGGTTTTTCTGGCAGCGGGTAAACGCCGGGAGCCGGTTCTGCTTCCGGATTCGTATCCGATTCGTAGGTAACGGCATCGGTTGTCAGTTCATCGTTCGGTATCGTACTGGAGCCGCTGTTGCAAGAAAACACTGAAAGCGCGAATCCTGCTACCCAGAAGAAAAATAATTTCGTGTTCATAGTTTCTAAAGTATTTTGATGAATATTAATTTTAGTAATATTTATCAGGTGGAGGTTTATCCTACCCTCCGCCTGAAATAATTAATTTAGATGTTGATTTTTTGTGTGTCCGTTTTACCTCCAATGTTAATAAGAATAACATAAACGCCTTTCTTGAAGTTGGAAACATCTATTGCTAAAGTATGTCCGCCCTCAGGAACAATATAACTTGAATCAAATTCAAGAACCCCAAAAATGATATAAATCTTTACAAATGCTATTTCTGCTTTATCTGAATGAAGATTTAACAAAATTTCCTGATTATGAACAGAAATAAAGATTGTTTCTATCTCTTCTTCATCCATTGCACTAATTTTCTGAATTGATTTCAAGAAACTATCTTGCTCATTGATTAGTATTTTTTTGCAATAGTCAACCAAAATAGAGTATAGCGAAGGAAATTGTTTGCCATCCTCAATCTTAAAATCTTTTGTAATATCTGTAATAAAATTTGTATTTCCATTGGATGTTAAATCTTTAAGCAAACTGATAACAAAAATATTCCCTTGCGCAAGTTTGTCAATTATTAAAGGCAATATGGATTTGCCGTATTTTTCGCAATAGTTTAATAATGTGTTATATTCATTTGATTCTGAATATTTAATTGGATCGCTATGAATAGATAATTCCGGTTTACTCCAAGTCTTTTCCCATTCAAGGTATTTTATTTCAAAATTGTTGGTTATTTTAGCTGGTATACAATCTTTTAAAGAAGCAATTTGATCCAAATCTAATTGAGAGAAGCGAGATTCATTATTTATATATTGAGTATAAGTTGTTTGTTGAACATTAGATGATCGAGATGATATATTATTTTCTGCTTCAATTGCATTTACTTGCATACTATAATCAACAACGCCACTTATAGGTCGATAATAATAGTAAATAGTTCCATATCTTCCTGATTCAAAAGTTATACTGTTCAATGCATACCAAGTGTGCATAACTCTAAAATTGCTTCCCAATTTACTTTCCCATTCAAAACCATGCGGATTTGGTATGGTTGAGTTTTTTCTTACAGATGCATGTGAAAAACTCAATGAATCTGTAAATGGATTGTAAAATTGCCAAAGAGCAATCGCAACAGTACTTGCAGTTATTCCAGAACGTGTATACCCACGAGTATTATAAAAATTGTCCCAACTATTTAAATCATAAAAAAAGTTCCAAGTACCCATACTAATAACATTTGCTGGAGCTGTTATTCCAACAGTCCAGTCTATACAGTTATATCCAGCTGGCTTATCTCCAGTTGCTGGTCCAGATATAAAAGAGTTATCTGTTGTAAGATCTGGAAAAGAAGCGTTTAATGTTGAAGTTGTCGAAGGTAAATTAGCATAAACATCACATTGAAAAGACGGTAATGCAGAACTGAAAGCAGAAACTAACGCTGTGCTTGTTTGCCTGGATGTGGTAATCAATGAAGCGTTATTCCAATTGTAACCGTCCGACCTGGTACCTCCATTATGATTATGAGCTACAATTCTTCCCGGATAACCGAATTCCTCCAAAAACAACCATGTATCCCCTCCGTTTTTAAGTTTACATGTAAAGTAATTTGTTGGACTGCTGCCAGTAGGATCCGTCACGCCTACTGCGGAACCGGTAATCGCGCAGTTTAAAAAAGATTGATACAACCCAATGGTAGTATTATTAACGAATACGTCAACCGTTCCGGCAGTGAATGGCGTGTTTGAACAAACCCTCAGTATATACCAGTCGGAAATTGGTGTTGTAATATTTAAACTTCCGCTTCCAGTTGAAGATGTAACCCATGAGTAGGTAACAGGATTATCTCTCTGAAAAAATTCAATTATATGACCGAAACTTCCGCTTTGAGATGTGGAAATTTGAATATTTTCGCCGCCACCCCAATAAAAATACAATAAGGCCGTATAATACACAGGCATGTTTATTGCATAATTATAAGTTTCTCCGGCTGTTCCCCTCCTAATGTTTACTGCATCTAGTACACTATCATTAGCGCCAAGTTGTTGCGATTCAACGTAATGTTTATCAATCAATGTGTTTGATTTGATTTTTTCTACAAATTCCTTGTAGTTTTTATCCGAAATCCCCCTGTTAAGGGGATTAATTGAAAGTTTGATGAAATCAACCATCGGGGCAACTTCCCCACTTTTTCCAATTACGGATACACTGTTTTTCCCTTTTTTCAGTTTAACGGTTGCAGCCGACTTTTTTACATCGGTTAATGCCAAACTTTGCCAACTTTCCTTCTGAGGCTTAAAAGTAGATTCCAGCAAGGTACCGTTTATTTCAACCTTGTACTCCGGATAGACTTCTTTTATCAAAGGCGCAAGCATCCATGCATCCAGATAATAAACTTCAGCTTCCATACTTTCTATTTCAAAAGTTTTATAGATTTCCTCTCCTACCACTTTTAAACTTGCCGATTTGATCGTTACATCGCCTCCAAGTGTAGGGTTGTTCTCAAAAAATGCTTTCTCCAGGTTTTGAGCTAAAACTAACGATGAGAAAAAGCACACTACCGCGAAAATAAAATTTCTTCTCATAACTTTTAATATTAACTGTGAATAAAACTCAACAAAGGTACAACAATAAATTCGAATCGCCAAAAAAAACTTCTTTTTTTTTGTTAAAAAAACATAAATAATTTCAACCCCATTCAAATGCATTCGGGATTCCTGATATTATCATTGTAAATCAATTAGTTAGCTCGATGTAATTCAAAACTGGGATTTCGCAAATCATCGAAAATTTTTCTCATTTTACATAGAGTACGGCAGAAAACTTCTGTTTTTTTAAAAAGAAGCCGGTTTTTCAGGATCGGGCATCACATGGATGCACACTTAATCAGCTTCGGTACAATAAGGTCACTGATTCCGACGTGTGGGGGCTTCACGTCAGGCGTATCATCCGGCGGAAAAGCGAAGTGCAAAACTGGAGTCTGATACCGCTGAAAAACAACGGCCATGTGTTTTCGTTCGGCGAGATGCACGGCATGGTCGATTTGCCAAAG
>Ga0082212_10000909_pt1 | contig 43559 bp, 29 predicted proteins | sample TergutNt197P3_FD_71548 | JGI IMG/M metagenome (GOLD analysis project Ga0082212, IMG submission 71548) | Neocapritermes taracua P3 segment gut microbial communities from Petit-Saut dam, French Guiana - Nt197 P3 | ecosystem: Host-associated > Arthropoda: Insects > Digestive system > Gut ...
TGAGGGCGAGGCTCTTTACATGGCATCGCACATCCATAACTGGAACGGACGCAGGTGCTACGTTCATCTTTACTACAATGCGGCGCGGGCAGCGGAGGAGTTCGATGCCCTGACAAGGAAACTCATAGCTTGCAAGAAGGAATTGGAGGAAGGGAATAGGAAAGAGGCAAACGAGGATATGTATGAGCGGTTCTTTATCATAAAGAGCACGCCGAAACGTGGGCAGTCGGTGGCCTACAATGAGGCGGAAATCCAAAGGTATAGGAAACGATACGCCGGATTCTTTTGCATTCTGACGAATGTAAAGACTGACTCAGGGGATTTGCTGGAGCTTTACCGACGGAAGGAAGCTGTCGAGAACTGCTTCGATGACCTAAAAAACGGGCTGGACATGAAACGCATGAGGGTGCATTCGTCCCCTGCGATGGATGCCAGACTGTTCATACAGTTCATTGCATTGGCCCTGATAAGCAGAATCAGGATGGTAGCAAAGGGTCATGATGGTCTCAAACACAAGGGCGCAAGGGAAATAATTGAGGCTATGGAGTCTGTGGTGCGGATAACATTCGAGGGGAGGCGAAATGGCATAGTGACCGAGACCAGTCCCCTACAACGCAAAATCATCGAAACTTTCGGCCTCAAAATTGAACCATAGTTATACAATTTGGGAATTTGGGTTATGAAAATATCTTACTTATTGTATGGTGAATTAATATATTTGGCTACCCTCCACTCATGTCTTTGGAATGTCCTGCGACAGTTATAAATGCCTTGGCAACTATGGACTACCAATAGCCAAACTGCTATATTACCAAGGAGGGGATAATCGCCCTTGATTCGTTTTAGGAGGTAATATGCACGCCAAAACAATTATAAGTGCAATGTTGGTAGCAATTCCCATACTTTTTCAACCGCTCAATGCCCAAACCTTTGAGGTAAAGACCCATACCTTGAAAAATGGCATGAAGATTCTGGTTCAGGAAGATCATGGCATTCCCAATGTTGCTTTTTATACCTTTTTCAGGATAGGCTCGCGCAACGAGAGGCCGGGAACTACTGGTATTTCCCACTTTTTTGAACACATGATGTTCAATGGAGCAAAAAAATATGGCCCGGGCGAGTTCGATCGTGTTATGGAAAACTTGGGTGGCAATAACAATGCTTACACCTCTAATAACATTACTGCATACCAGAATTGGTTCCCGTCCGGTAGTGTAACTCTAGAAAAAGTGTTTGAACTGGAAGCGGATCGCATAGCAGATCTCTCCTTTGATCCGCAAGCAATCGAATCTGAAAGAGGCGTAGTTGCCAATGAGCGGAGAATGAGTGTTGACAACAACAATGGTGGCATTCTGTATGAGCAATTCGAGGCAACCGCATATACGGCACATCCGTACATGTGGCCGGTAATCGGCTGGATGAGTGACATACAGAGTTGGACTATGGACGACCTAAAAAATCACTGGAAGATGGGCTATGCTCCCAATAATGCAACTCTGGTGGTTGTGGGCGATGTCACAGCAACGGAAGTAATCCGTTTGGCCGAAAAATACTTTGAGCCAATCCCTGCACGTGAACTTCCTCCCAAGGTGACAACAGTGGAACCACCTCAACTGGGCGAGAGGCGCACCACTGTACGTAAGCCTGCCCAATTGCCGATATTACTAATCGGATACCACGTACCTCAGACAAACCATCCCGATTATTATGCTCTGGATCTTTTGGATAGCATCCTCAGCTATGGAAATAGCTCACGACTACACCAGCGTTTTGTGGAAAAAGACCAGTTGGCTCTGGCCATCGGTTCGGGCACAAGTTCCAATTTGGATCCTGGCCTGTTCACCTTTAGTATTCGCCCCAGGGCTGGCGTAGACCCTGCAGACTGTGAAAAGGCTCTCTATGAAGAACTTGCAAAAATTGCTGAGGAATCAGTAACTGAGGCAGAGCTTACCAAGGCAAAAAATCAAGCTATGGCAGATTTTTATAGGTCTACCCAGACCATCAATGGCAGGGGAAATACTCTGGGAACCTATGAAGTATTTACAGGCGACTATAAAAATTTATTCAATGTCAGCGCAGAAATGAACAAAGTTACCATTCAAGACATCCAGCGGATTGTTAAGGAATATTTCAAAGATACAAACCGCACTGTGGCAACACTGATTCCTGAAGGGACAGGGAAATGAAAAATATTATTAAAAACCTAGCTACGGCACTTTGCATAGCAGTTATTAGCCAAATCATCATCTCTGTTCCAAGCATGGCGCAGACCCAAGGTGTTAAATTGCCTCCATACAAAAAAGCCATCCTCAAAAATGGCATGACGGTAGTAATGATGGAGCAACACAAGGTGCCGCTGATTGATATCCAATTGACATTTAGGACAGGTTCTACCTCCGATCCTGTTGGCAAGGAAGGCGTGGCCGCCATGACAGCGAATCTTTTGCGCAAGGGTACAAAAAACAAGAATTCCTTGCAAATTTCGGAAGCACTTGACTTTATGGGTGCTCGTTTTGGTGGTGGAGCCGGTCAGGAATCCATAGTCAATATTGCACAGTTTATGTCTAAGGATATTTCTAAGGGTTTGGAACTTTGTGCAGAGCTGATCATGCAACCTACTTTTCCGGAGGACGAATTTACAAAACTCCAGGCTCAGACACTCGATAGCATCAAGGCATCGAGAGACAGTGCCCAAGGGGTTTTAGGTCGTTATTATAGCGCATTCTTATTTGGCTCGCATCCTTATGGCCGCAATACAGATGAAAAGTCTATCGCTTCGATTACACACAGCGACATCATTGAATGCCACGCTTCAAACTATGTGCCTTCCAACGCCATTCTTGTAGTAGTCGGCGATTTCAAGACCGCGGACATGGAAAAGATGATTAATGCCTCCTTTGGTTCCTGGAAGTCCTCAGGCAAGCCTCCGGCAGTCAATCTGCCACAGCCTACGCCTGTCAAAGGCAATAAGTTGTTACTGGTAGACAAGCCCGATGCCACTCAGACCTATTTCATCATCGGCAATACCGGAGTCGCCAGAAATAACCCTGACCGCGTGGCGATACAGGTGGTTAATACATTGTTTGGCGGGCGTTTCACTTCGATGATTAATACCGCACTAAGGATCAAGTCTGGCCTCACCTATGGCGCGAACGCTGGTTTTGGCATGAATGGCAAAGTGGCGGGAACATTTTCCATCAGTAGCTACACGGCTAACGCTACTACAGAAAAGGCTCTTGAGCTAGCCATCGAGACGCTGAAGGAGCTACATGATAAAGGTTTCACTGCTGAAGAGTTGGAATCGGCTAAGATATATATCAAAGGGACATATCCAACATCCAACTTTGAAACTAATGGTCAATTAGCTGGACGGCTGACAGACTTAGTGCTACATAATCTATCTGACTCGGATGTGAACGACTACTTCAAGAAGGTTGACGCTGTAACACCTGCAGATGCCAGGCGCATAATCAATACCTACTACCCTTTGAATGACCTATGCTTTGTATTGGTTGGTAAAGCTGAGGAAATTCGCCCTGTCGCAGAAAAATTTTCCAGCAATATTACTGTCAAATCTATCTCTGGACCAGGGTTTTAGGAATATTTTTTGGGGCTAGGTGTTGCCAGATGTGTTTTGGCACACGTGACCGTGCTTTTCATATATGTGAACAATAATCAGAATTGTAGAAAGACACAAGAAATCGAGACCGTTTTGGAATACCAAATTAACTTTCTCTCCCACCCATGGTGGGGGCATTTTACAGTATTTTTCTACTGCAGAAAGGACAAGCACAATGGAAAACTTTATCGAAACGGTAAAGAGGCATTACAAGGAGACAAATGAAAAGTGGGCAAATCACGCCCTTGGCATTGCCTGTATATTTATGATTTATGGACTTGGCAGACTCATAACACATTGCATACTCAGAATATCCTTTGGGTCACAGGAAAAAATAGCATGGTATTTCGTCTTAATCGTCACCATTGCCCTTATATATTTCCCATTCATGCTACTCATCAAAATCCTGTTCAAGGAATAGGCAAGATATGAAAGAGACTGGCAGTCGTTGCAATGCCCTATCTTGGATTTTGACAGCAAAATTTTTTTTGCATTTCTTCTTTCTGCCCTGCCTACTGGCTCAATCCAGTCCCACTAGCACCAATTACAAGCCCCCGATTTGGGATTATGCTGTCGGAGTGACATCATCAATATTATCAAAAGCTTTTTTGGGAGACATCACAAATAGGTCCCCCAGCCTTGGGGCGTTTTTTGAGGCTCGCCAAAGCATTGAGCGAAATGTGGTTTGGTTGCGCTATAGAACAAGTTACGATAATTGGAGAAACCAGCCATTAATAGGTAATCCAGCAATCAGGAGTGATGTTACACGATTTACAGCAACTGCAGGGTTGGTCGTCGATGTTTGGAATGGGAGAGGGGGCAAAGCTGGTCAGAGTTATTTCTGTCTGGATGTAGGCGGTACTCGCTGGGATATTACATCACTATGCCTTTTGTCAGGACACTACACCGCAACCAAATTTGTTACATCTCTTAGTTGGGGATGGGAGCTTTACGAGCATTTGTTTTTGGAGCTTGGGTTTGGAGTTGGGGGGTATATTAACAAAGAACAGATCGATGAGGCAGTTTTGGTCGACTATGATGGTATCCCATCTATCTACGGCGGGTTTTCATTCATTGTCGGCTGGAGGTTTTGAAATTAGCTCGACTATAATATACCAGTAATAACAAGTCACTGAACCCTTACGGGTACTGCATCGTAGCCTAAAATCTGGAGCCTGGAGATACGTGAGTCTAGTTCTGCTCTGGTTCCAGCCCAGTCAAGCTGTACTTTAAATAGTCCATCAGCAGAGACAATTTTTGCGGGCATTCCCTGTGCCCTGAGTTGGTCAGAGATTTGTTTTGCCCTGTCCCTGTCCCCAGAAGCGATCACTTGGGCAGTGTACCTTTCTCCAGTTTGTTGAGAGATAGGCGTTTGCGGGGGTGTTGATGTAACTGCTGGTAAGGTTGCAGAAACAGTAGATGGCGTTTGTGGCTCTGATGTTGCTTGCTTTGCTTGAGCATTTTGTTGAGTTTCAGGTTTGGACCGGTCGTTGCGCTTTGACTGGTCGCTATTTTCTATTGATTCAAACAACTTAAGCTGTTGATCCAGTGGCTCGCCAAGCTCTTTCAACTGCTCATCGAGGCTTTTAACCTTAACGTTATTACGTGTCAGACTCTTTTTGCCGACTTGAACCCCGATTACATAGCAAAATGTCAACAAACCCACTCCCATCGCAGTGGCAACATAAATACTTTGGCGACTCATGGTGATGAAATGGGAATCTCGATCAGGCATCTTGAAATTTTACCTAGTAATATTGTTGAAAAATAAAAATTGCAACCCGTTACCAAAATTATTTGTTTTCGACACCATGTAGGCTAACCGCTGTTGCCTGCTTTTCTCTTTGCCAGAACCGAGTCCAACCCGCCTTTAATCTGGCCATGTAGAGATAGACTACAGGTGTTGTATATAGGGTAAGCATTTGGCTAAACACTAGGCCTCCAACTATAGAAATACCAAGTGGTCGCCTAAATTCTGAACCTGTTCCAGTTCCCAATGCAAGCGGAAGTCCGCCCAGTAATGCGGCGGTGGTGGTCATAATGATTGGGCGGAAGCGCAATAGACAGGCTTTGAATATCGCCTGTTCGGGGGTGGCGTTTTCATTCCTCTCAACGGCTAGGGCAAAGTCCACCATCAAAATTGCGTTTTTCTTTACGATTCCGATCAATAAAATAATGCCGATAAGTGCTATTACGCTTAGCTCTGTCTTGAAGGCCAGCAAAGCCAAGAGTGCCCCTACACCTGCAGAAGGTAAGGCTGATAATATAGTTAGTGGATGTATCAGGCTTTCATATAACATACCCAACACAATATATACAGTCAATAATGCGGCGGCTATTAGGAGGGGCTGGTTTGATAGTGAGTCCTGAAAGGCGCGTGCAGTACCCATGAAGGTGCCTCTGATAGTGCCTGGCATCATTTCGTGATCCTGTGCCTTTTGAATAGCGTCTACCGCATCGCCGAGGGAATATCCTTGGGCTAGATTAAAGGAAAATGTAATTGCAGGGAGCGTGCCCTGATGACTGATAGATAGAGATGTGTTTTTTCGTTCTAGCTTAGTAAATGCACTCAGGGGAACAAGTTTTCCATTAGTTGAACGCACGTAAATGTAATCTAGACCATCCGGCGTTTGGGCATATTCGGGCGAAACACTCATCACTACTCGGTATTGGTTTAGGGCCATGTACATGGTTGAAACATATCTCTGTCCAAAAGCGTCATATAGCGTAGCGTCTATGGACTGTGGAGAGATGCCCAGCCTAGCGGCAGTTTCACGGTCGATCACCAAGCTAGCTTGGAGGCCTCTATTTTGCTGATCTGTATTTACGTCTGTAAGCTCCGGCAAGGATCGGAAAACTGTCAGCAACCTAGGTGCCCACTCAAATAGCTCATTGGCATCGTCCCCTTGGATGGTGTATTGGTATAGTGCACCTCCGCCCATACGTCCACCAACCCTAATGTCTTGCACGCTCTGGAGAAACATGTTTGCCCCTGGTATCGGTGCGGCCTTCGCCCTCAACCTCGCTATTACTTGGTCAGCGGTTGCAGTCCTTTCTTTTTTTGGTTTTAGAGCAATTGTCACCCTGCCAGAGTTACCTGTGCCAGCAGTAACAGAAACGTGTTCCACCGCTGGGTCAGCGGCGATGATGTCAACATATTGAGGTAGCATTTTTGATAGCGCGGCAAAGCTGATGTCTTGAGATGCCTGGATATTGCCTTGCAAGCGCCCAGTGTCCTGTTGCGGGAAAAAGCCCTTTGGAACATAAATATATAGCCCAACAGTAGAAAACATCGCCAAAACCGTGACGGAAATGATAATGCGTTGATGGCGGAAAACCCATGCGAGGGAGCGTTCATACCTACCTTTGATGTTATTCAACAATGACTCTGTTGCGCGAGACAGTCTACCACGATTTTCAGGCGACTTGCGGCGGAGTAGCCTAGAGCAAAGCATTGGTGTTGTAGTAAGTGAGAGCGTCATCGAGATGACAATGGCAATTGAAAGAGTAATGGCAAATTCGCGGAAAAGTCGTCCTACAATTCCTCCCATCATCAGGATTGGGATAAAGACCGCTACAAGAGAAATACTAATTGATACCAGTGTGGAACCAATTTCTTTTGCACCATGGAGTGCGGCCTGCATGGGAGACTTGCCACCCTCGATGTGTCTGGTAAGGTTTTCAACAACCACGATGGCATCGTCCACCACAAAGACAATAGCTATGGTCAGTGCCATTAACGAGAGATTGTCGATGCTGAAACCAAATAGATACATTACCCCAAAGGTACCAACAAGTGTTACAGGAACAACAACCATTGGAACCAGCGTTGACCGCCAATCCCTTAGAAAAATAAAAACGACAAGTATCACGAGAGTAATAGAGAGCAAGAGGGTACGTTGCACATCTGCCACAGATGCCCTAATGGTGCGAGTAGAGTCCATAAAAACCTGTAAGTCTACTGATGGGGGAAGCACCGCCTGTAGCTCCGGCAAAATTGCCCTAATACGGTCTACTGTCTCAATAATATTGGCTCCAGGCTGTCGGAACACAGTCACTGTTATAGCAGGGCCACTTTCTGTCAGGCCAATATTCCTCAAGTCTTGAACCGAATCAGACACTTTGGCAACCTGGTTCAAACGTAGTGCGGCACCATCCTTATAGCGAATGATAATGTTTCCATAATCTTCGGCCTTAAAGATTTTATCTGTAACATCAATTGACCATGTAGACTTACCGTCTGAAATATCTCCCGTTGGTCGATTAATATTTGACATAGAAATGGCAGAACGCACGTCTTCCAGCGATAGGCCGTGACTATTAATCACTGTAGGATTTACCTCTGCCCTTACAGCAGGGAGTGCTCCGCCCATGATGAATACACGGCCAACTCCCGGAACTTGGGAAATTTTCTGCTGGAGGATATTGCTTCCAACATCGTACATTACGGTTCGGGGTATAACGTCTGAAGTAAGCAACAGCATCATTACAGGTGAATCAGCCGGATTTGCCTTTCTATACCCCGGATTGCTGGGGAGATTTGCCGGAAGTTGACTCCTAGCCGCATTGATGGCCGCTTGCACCTCGCGTCCAGCGGCATCAATATTGCGATCCAAGTCAAATTGCAGGGTGACGTTGGATGACCCCAGCGAACTACTGCTGGTCATTTCAGATATACCGGCAATTCTGCCAAACTGCCTCTCCAGTGGAGTAGCAACAGAAGATGCCATAGTCTCTGGGCTTGCACCTGGTAGGCCTGCATAGACTTGGATGGTCGGAAAATCCACTTGGGGTAGTGGCGCAACAGGCAAAAATCGATATGAGATTATTCCAGCGAGGGCAATCGCTACAGTTAGTAGCGAAGTTGCAACCGGACGCTTGATGAATACAGAAGAAAAACTCACCCTTCCTCCGTCATATGCCTGTCAGCGATAGTCCCATTACTAAACAGTGGCATACCTTCGTCGTCATATTCCTGTTTAACTCTATTGTTACTCAGCTTCCTTGCTAAACGGTCGAAGTAAAGATAGATCACCGGGGTTGTATACAAGGTCAACACCTGACTGAAAATCAACCCACCAACTATCGCTATTCCCAATGGTCGTCTCAATTCCGAACCAACACCACTACTCATGGCCAGTGGCAATCCGCTCAGAAGGGCGGCCATCGTGGTCATAATGATTGGACGGAATCGCAATAGGGCGGCCTGATAGATAGCCTTTTCGGGTTCCAGATGATCCTTCCGTTCGGCTTCGAGGGCAAAATCAATCATCATAATTGCATTTTTTGCCACGATGCCAATCAGAAGGATAATCCCTATCAGAGCGATGATTGTAAAATCTGTGCGGCAAATGATCAGGGAAAGAAGCGCACCCACACCTGCAGAAGGCAGGGTAGAAAGGATTGTTATCGGATGGATGTAGCTCTCATATAATACGCCCAGCAATATGTAAACTGTCAGGACTGCGGCCAGTATTAGCCATGGAGTGTTGGCTAAGGCTGAGCCAAAGGCTTGGGCGGTGCCTTGGAAGGATGCCTTGAAGCTGGCCGGTGCATTTAAGTTATCGTATGCCTCTTGGATAGCCTTAACTGCACTACCTAGGGATGCACCGTCGGCTAGGTTGAATGAAACTGTAGCGCACTTAAATTGATCCTGATGATTAATAGCTAGAGGAGTAAAATCTGTTTCAACTCTGGTGAAAGCACTTAATGGGATTATTCCGCCAGTATTTGACCTTACGTATAAACCAAGCAAATCCTCAGGTTTTGTCAGCATTCCAGGCATCGCTTCCAGCACGACGCGATATTGGTTCATCTGGGTAAACATGGTTGAAATCTGACGTTGCCCAAAGGCATCGTACAGAGCATCATCAAGGATTTGAGGTGTGATCCCCAATCTAGAAGCCGTTGTACGGTCGATGACCACCCTCACCTGTAGGCCATTGTTTTGCAAATCGCTAGTGACATCCCGGAGAATAGGGATTTGCTGGAGACGATCAACTAATTCGGGGACATATCTGGCAAGCTCTGCCGGATCAGCATCCTCCAGCACATACTGATATTGGCTTCTGCTTATCTTGTCTTCTACTGTCAGGTCCTGAACAGGTTGCATAAATAAATGGATGCCACTAATGTGGGAAACTTCAGACTGTATTCGATGAATAATGGCTGATGCCGATGTTTTACGCTCATTAAGTGGTTTTAAGTTGATTTGTATTCGACCGCTATTTAGTGTGATATTGGTTCCGTCAACGCCAATAAAACTAGAGAGGCTTTCAACCGCGGGGTCCTTAAGAATGATGCTTGCGAGCGTTTGTTGTCGTTGAGCCATCGTATCAAAGGAGACCCACTCCGGTGCTTCAGTGATAGCAACTATAACCCCGGTATCTTGTACGGGGAAAAACCCCTTGGGGACAACAATATATAACAAGATAGTGGAAACAAATGTTGCTACAGCGACAATCAGCACTGCCCTTTGTCGCGCCAGTGCCCATGAGAGCGTGCGACCATAAAAACTAATGATGTTTTGAAATACTTTTTCTGATGCTCTATAAAAGCGGTTTTGTTGGCTCTCGCTTTTATGTTTCAGAAGTTTTGCGCACATCATCGGGGTTAGAGTCAGAGATACAAAGGCCGAAACCAAGATTGCAACGCTAAGAGTTATAGCAAATTCCCTAAATAGTCGACCCACTACATCGCCCATAAAAAGCAATGGAATTAGCACTGCGATAAGAGAAACAGTGAGTGAAATAATCGTAAAGGCAATTTGTTCAGACCCCTTGAGTGCCGCCACTAGAGGATTTTCGCCTTCCTCTATATAGCGCATAATGTTTTCAATCATCACGATTGCGTCATCCACCACGAAGCCGGTGCTGATAGTCAGAGCCATGAGTGTTAGATTATTTAAACTAAACCCAAGAGCATACATCACTGCAAAAGTTCCCACAATAGATAGTGGCACTGCAAAGCTGGGAATGATTGTCGCCGAAAGCGTCCTTAAAAATACAAAAATCACCATCACCACTAGGGCAATGCAGAGCATCAATTCAAATTCCACGTCCCTGACAGAGGCACGAATAGTGGTCGTCCTGTCAGTAAGGATATCGACCTCAACAGAAGAAGGAAGAGAGGCAGTGAGCTGAGGCAACAATGACTTTACGCGGTCTACAACTGCAATGATATTAGCCCCTGGTTGGCGCTGAATATTGAGAATCACGGCCGGAGTTGAATTCATCCAAGCCGCCTGCTTAACATTTTCTGCATCGTCGATTACGGTTGCAACGTCTGATAGATAAACCGGCGAATTATTTCTGTAAGCAACCACCACCGACCTATACTCGTCACTGCTTAGTAGCTGGTCATTTGCACCAATAGCGAAGGCTTGGCGCATTCCGTCAAAACTGCCCTTGGCTTGATTTACATTACTAAGAGCAATGGCTTGGCGTATGTCAGCCATCGTCATCCCATAGGAAGACAACTGCTTTGGATTTGCTTGGATGCGCACAGCGGGCTTTTGTCCACCGCTCAGACTCACCAATCCAACTCCTGGCAACTGGCTGATTTTTTGAGCCAGTCTTGTATCAGCAAAGTCTTGGACTTTTGTTAAGGGTAACGACTCAGACCTAATGCCTAAACTCAGGATCGGGGCATCAGCAGGGTTTGACTTGCTATATATAGGTGGGTTCGGAAGGTTATTTGGCAAAAAAGTGCCCGCGGCATTGATCGATGCCTGCACTTGTTGTACGGCTATGTCGATATTTAGATCTAGATCAAACTGGAGGGTAATCAGAGAACTCCCGCCAGAGCTTGACGAATACATCCTAGTGAGTCCGGGCAACTGTCCGAATTGTCTTTCCAGTGGTGCAGTAATGGCAGAGGCTACAACGTCAGGGCTGGCACCTGGATAAAAGGTGGCTATCTGGATTGTCGGGTAATCTACTTGGGGGAGGGCAGAAACAGGCAAAAATCTAAAGGCAAATCCACCTACCAGAAGGACTCCTGCCATTAATAGAGATGTTGCTATAGGCCGGAGAATAAATGGCTTGGATGGATTCATGAGCCTGACCGCCCCTGCCTCTGGTTGCCACCGCCATTTGGAGATTCCTGACCTGGAATAGTGACTTTAGAACCAATACGCAACCGCTCGATGCCCTCAGTAACAACAACCTCGCCAGCCTCCAGACCGGCACTCAGAGCAGTCTGGTCGCCTTGACTGGCCTGAATTTCGACCACTCTCAACTCCACAGCAGATTCATCATTTACCACATATACAAACGTTCCCTGAGGCCCCCTTTGAATTGCGGCACTCGGTATCAGAATTGTGTTTTTAATAGTATCTACAAATAGCCGCACATTGACAAACTGGTTGGGAAATAGTGACGAATCGTTATTTAAATACAGGGCCTTCAGCTTAACTGTCCCTGTTGAAGGGTCAACTTGATTATCAATTGCCCATAGTTTGCCAGTGGCCAGTTTTGTCGTGGAATCCCTGTCCCATGCCTCAACATTCAAGTCATGGTAGTCCCTGTTATTCTTCATAATCAAATTTATGAAATTATCTGTGATCGAGAACACAACATGGATCGGAGCAAGAGGAGTAATAACCACAATGCCATTTGGGTCGGATTGATTGACTAGGTTGCCTGGGTCAACATTACGAAGCCCGACTCTGCCAGCGACAGGAGCAGTTATACGACAGTAATCCAGATTGAGCTTCGCGCTTTCTACTGCACCTTGGTCACTCTTTAGCGCGGCGGCCAACTGCTCTGTCTGGGCATTCTGTGTATCCAGCAACTGGCTGGAAATAACCCCTTGCTCGCTCAAATCTTTATATCGATCTAGGTCTTGGCGCGCATTTAGGTATAGGGCGTTATTTCGGGCTAGTTGGCCTTCTGCCTGCATTAGCTGTACTTCGTACGGCCGAGAGTCGATTTCAGCCAAAAGGTCCCCCTGATTAACCATTTGGCCCTCTCTGAAGCCAACACTGATCAAATGGCCATTAACCCTAGTCTTTACCACTACAACGTCAGTGGGGGTGACAGTTCCCAGAGCCGTGAGGACTACCGGGAGATTGCCAACGGTCGCAGTCGCCGCTACTATTGGAATGGCACGAGGTGCCCTGTTTTCAGCACTTTTGTTGCAGGCACCGAAAATGGTTGCCATAGTTACCAGAGCCGCAACCCATGCAAACATGTTGCCGGTTTTCGAGTCTGAATGTCTGGTTTTCATCGATCTATGAGCCATTGTATTCCATCCAATGCTGGAAAAATAGTTGTTCGTAACAGTTTTGAAATCACCCCACAACTCATTATAATTTTTGGGTGACGTATAAGCAACAAGCCATTAATATAGACCCAGAAAATGGTAAAAAGTTTTGTCTATTCTTCAATAGTTTTGTTAACCTGTGTATTAACTTCACTTGGATTTCCGGCGGCCTTTATTCCCAAGGCAAGTATGGGGCTTCGTGGCCCTTCACCCCACATTCCCTGACCGCGGATTAAACTGCTGTTAAAATATCCCCAAAACACAAGACCATCCGGTGCCCTTGGGTCTAAAAGATAAAATGCTAATTTACCCATCTTCTGCTTTACTGGCACGTATAGAGCCTTGTCTAGGTCTTCTGGTTCCCAAGAATATGCCACCCGTCTGGCAGGCATTTCTGGTTTCCATGAACCACTTAGAGAGAGGGTAAATACCCCTTGATAGGCCCCATTAGAAATTTTCCGCTCTGATTCATGAAAGTGCAGAAGGGTTTCATCTTTCGGACGCTGAGTGCCTGGCAAAACCTTTACCCCATGAGCCTCCAGAATCGGTTTGATTTTTTCTGCATAAGCACAGTCAACCAAATATCCTACAGGTGCAGTTACATAGTCTGCCCATTCAAATGTGACACGGCTTGGAAGGGTCATCACCTTTGTGGTTTGTTCATCAATCTGATAACGCCCATTGGCATCCCGCAGTGGTCTACCCTCTTCGTTTCTAGTAAATTCGTAGGTTTCAAAAGTATAAGTTTCTGTTTCCACCAGCCTGGCCTTTAACGGAATTTCAGGGTCTCCCTTTGTATACTCATACACCCATCTTTGGTCTGCCTCTCTTCGTTGCTGTTGCACCTGCGCTTTGTTGCGAACCATCCAGTTGAGCGTTTCCAGGACAAATTTAATATTGTCAGCAATGCGGTCTTCATAAGACCTATACACCAAGGTTTCTACCAAAATCCCCAGCCTGTTTTCCAACAAAGCGTAATTACTCACCATGTTTTGACCCAAGGAGTCCGTCTCCCAAGAGGTAGGCTGACGATCGCTATTCATTCTTACATTCCCATAGTCATAAGTGGGTAGCCCTTTTGCCTTCAGGTTTTCTCGTATTTCAACCAGTAATTTCTTATTAAAGGCCGCTAGAGCTAAGTCTCCACCGGTGGCGTGGGCAGGAGCATGGGTGATGTGAAACTTGTGGCGAGTGCCATTTGTTGAATGTAGGTCGATAACGCAGTCCGGATCAAAGTCTCTGTACATAGCCAGTAGCCACCTGGTATTTGCGGCGGCGGCCTTCATCATATCCCTGTTTAGGTCAAGGCCAAAAATATTTTCGCGGGGACCTACTCCGCTCTTTGGATTAGGCTGGTTGAGACGATTGGCCGTGCTGAGTGCGTCTGTACCGTCTGCGTTGTATGCAGGACAAAACACTAAATCAATGTTTTTTCTTATTTCAGGGTGTTTGCCCTGTAGGATTTCTCTAACAACAAATTGAATGGCCTCCTTACCCTCCACTTCCCCCGCATGAATATTAGAATTAATGTAAATTTTCAAGGAATTATCACCCGTTGCCGGTATGCGCCAAGCCAACATAGGTTTTCCTGATTCTGTTGCCTTAGGACCATTTGGAGGTTGATAAGCCTTTAAGTCAGGGGCGAACTTAGCTAGTGCATCCATGAAGGCGCGAATATCTGCAACTTTAGATGTCTGCTCAAAATTGGATGTTTCAACCACAGTCTTTGGCCAATTCTGCACATTTTGAGCCAATAACAGTGAACTGGAGGTAGCAACTAGGAAAAAAAACGATCTATACATGGTTTAATCCGAATTAGGTGACTTAACAGTTGAATCAGGTATTGGCTCTTGTGTCTCGACCCGTGGGGGTGGTGTGTCTGCTTGCTCGTTAGTATTTGCGTTGTCATTAGTCTTTTTGACGAAAGCATTGCCGTTTGTCGATACAAATGTGATTATCAGGATTAGCACCACTGCCAGCATTGCCGCCCCCCTCTTAGCATTGCCTAAATTCTTAGTTGCTGTTTCGCAAACAAAGATCAAGATTGGGGTCAACCCAATCTTCAACATCAAGTGTGGCTGGCTAAAAGGCTTGCCCCCCTTGGCTAAATACATGATTAATAGAATTATGCCAAAGGCAACAGTAAACCGCATCCCCCAGACGGCAAGTTTTTTCCAGATGACAGCAGAGATTCCGCGGACATCCTCATGGCTCTCCTCAAAGCCAGAAAGGATAAGGCACACAGGCATTGTTCCTCCCGCCAATACCATGGAAATGATGTGAAGCCACTTAACTATGGATTGGATTTCAAAATCTGGCATGTGATTTACTCCTTCATATCAGAATACAACGTGGTACAGTTAATTATCACATTTTTATGGTAGAACAAATAATGGCCAATGAGACAACAAAATCCCCCCTGAAAGAAATAACTCAGCCATTCATCGACCTGATGAGGGCACCCCGGACACTTTGGGCACTAAACCTGGTCTATCTCATCGAAGGATTTGCCTATTTTGGCACCTTGTACTACCTTGCCATGTTTTTCAACGAATATGTCCACCTAAATGACGTGCATGCAGGTTGGATGGTTGGGGTAATGACTTCCGGGATAACCTTCTCAATGCTATTTTTTGGTAGCCGTGTGGATGCTTGGGGGCTTAGGAGGACGCTCTTTACAGCCCTGGGGTTGATGCTCCTAGGTCGTATCATCCTCAGTATTTCTCCCAGCCTAGGGCTTGGCACGTTCTCTCTTTTTATTAACTCAGGGCTTGATTTAGTCTCCCCCCTCGACTTTTCCAATATTGGTTCAAGCTCATTCCTGACTCTTTTTTCGCCCCTTAATCTAACTGCTGTAGCCGGCATACTATTGGTCGTCATGGGATTTGGGATGTATCAACCTGCTATCTATGCAGGAACCAGAATGGTGACAACCGTCGCCACTTCCGGAATGGCTTTTGCGATGCTATATGCAGTAAATAACCTTGGAGGATGGCTACCGACCTTTATGAGTCCCGTAAGGAACGCCTTCGGCATTCAAGGTGCGTTGGGTTTTTATGCCATAGTCACGGTCTTAGGTCTTACCTGCCTAGCCACACTCCTGACCAAAAAAACCTTGGAAAAAACGCTGGCAGAAAAAAAAGAGGCCGAATCCTCCACCGCCTCACGTACTGAAAAAAGCGAAGAGGCACACAGCGAAGACAACCACCAACCTCATGGTATAGCAAGGTTTAGGCAATGGTTGAAAAAGCATCCCCTGGCCGACCCAAAATTTAGCTTTTTTATTTTTTGCCTAATCCCCGTACAAACGCTCTTTGCATATAGCTGGTTCATAATGCCTCAGTACGTTGCACGAGCTTATGCAGGAGGATGGGTAGGGGAAAACTTTGAAACTGCAACCAGCCTTAATTCCCTTCTCATCTTCATTCTGTGTCCAATAGTGGCGGCCATCAGCACAAAGGCAAAGGTATACAACATGATGATCTTTGGGACGGCCATAATGGCCTCTTCAGCATTTCTGCTGTCGGTAGGCCCAACAATTACAGGGCTTTTTGCGTACATACTTGTGCTATCAATCGGCGAGGCCATGTGGCAACCAAGATTTTTGCAATATGCCGCCGAAATCGCGCCACCGGGCAGGACAGGAGCCTACATGGGGGTTGCCCAGTTCCCATGGTTCCTGACCAAAATGATAGTTCCACTCTACTCAGGCATCGCCCTATCCAAATGGTGTCCACCTCACGGAGCCACCTCCACCGGAACAATGTGGCTCACTTTTGGCTTTGTCGCCATACTTTCCCCCATTCTCCTCATATCAGCCAAAGGTTGGGTGGGCAAAGACTTCAAGACCGCCGCTACATAGCTACAATACCTAACACAGCCTAATGATCTTTTGGCCGTTTCCCATAAAAGGAATGGAGGAGAATTTCAACATGGAAATCAAATCACTCGAACATACAGACCAACTAACAATATTCAATGCGTTTGCACAGGCTTTCAAAGACTACGAGCTTCAACTCGATCACGGCCAATTTCAGGCGATGTTACAAAGGCGTGGCTTTAATCCTACCTTATCCTTTGCGGCATTTGAGGGAGATGAGATAGCTTCTTTTACGCTAAACGGCATCGGCCAATTTAACGGTAGGAGCACCGCTTATGACACAGGCACAGGCACAAGGGAAGAATACAGAGGAAAGGGCTTGGCCGCATCAATATTTGAGCACTCTATTCCCTATTTGAAAGCGGCGGGCATCGAACAATATCTACTAGAAGTTCTCCAGCACAACACAAAGGCCGTTTCGCTTTATAAAAGACTAGGGTTTGAGACTAAGCGCGAGTTCAACTATTTCATGCAAACGAAATCAGAAGTTGTCGTTGTTGAATCTAATTCCGACTTCCACATCAAAGAAATAGAAATTGACGATATTAGCCTGGTTTCGGCGTTTTGGGATTTCCATCCTTCATGGCAAAACAGCATTGATTCCATAAAAAGGTCACTAAACTGTTTTACCTGTTTGGGAGCCTATAACAAATCCAACCTTATTGGGTACGGCATTTTTGAACCTACTACAGGCGACATAACACAAATGGCAGTAGATAATACCCACAGAAAAAAAGGCGCGGGAACTGCTCTACTAAATAAAATCCTTCTGATGACAAATAGCGACAAACTAAAAGTGTTAAACACAGACATTTCCTGCAAAGCTATGACTGATTTCCTGATAAGCAAAAACATTAATGTGTCAGGAACTCAATTTGAGATGATAAGAAATTTCAGGTAATGACTGTGACAGAGCTGATCTTTTTGCACAAAAAAAGGAGAACGATGAAAAACACACCCAAACTCAAAGCCTACAGGGTAGAGATCGTTGAATACTACCAGAAGCAGGGATTTGTAAAAATATTGGCTACCAACGAGGAATCAGCCCGCGAAAAGGTTTCCGATATGTACGAACAAGACATGGTTCCAGAGTGCATCTTCGAGGATGTACCCCACTACAGCGGCGAAGCCTGGAATATTGGGGCATCAAAAGAATATCCCATAGAATTATTCAAGACCGAAGAGCGAAAGGGCGATGAATCCATACTAGACTATAGGCAACTGGAGGAAGAATGACCTGCCCCTGCAACAATAAAATAAAATGCCCCTGCACCTACTCCTGCCCAAAGCGTGGGAAATGTTGCGACTGCGTAGCATACCATGTTGGCTCCGGAGGATTTCCTGCTTGCTTTTTTAGTAAGAGTGCCGAAGCTACTTATGACAGGGGCTATGCCGCCCTAAAGAAGGATAGGGAAAGCTAGTGAAATTGGGTTATATAGCCCCGTCAAACCGAGGCCAAACCCTTATCACATGCCTTCAGCAACACCAGACTCATTCTCGCCACAAGTCACTCACTTGGTTTTCTTTTGTCCCAGAGTCTTTCCTATCAGATATGCCTGGTTAGGATAATCCGTCTTTTCGATGTCCATCCTTACAGCGCACCCCATAGCGAGCAAGGTGCCAGCCAACTGCCATCCCAAATATCGCAGGATGGTACCATAATGACTATCAAGGGCTTCAACTGTCCATGTCTCCGAATCGGCGGCGGCAGTCAGTAGTATTGCCTGTTTACTACTTTGTAACTTGGAATTATTTGCATAAAAGCGGTCTATGACTGTCTTTAGCTGAGCAGACATACCAAAGTAGTAAAGCGGAGTTACAAACACAATGCAATCAGAGGCCAGTAGTGATGGATTCAGCTTTTCCATGGAATCATGCTGGACGCATTGTGTGCCACTTGTCCTGCAACCATCGCAACCGAGGCATGGCGAAACCTTTTCAAAAGCCGCATCAAACCTAAAAACAATGTGCCCTGCCTCTACCGCGCCCCTGATAAACTCATCTGCCAAAAGTGATGTGGTGCCTTTTTTGTGCGGGCTACCGGTAATTACTGTTACCTGCATCGAGTCAACTCCATTTGTGAATTGACCATCATCAGACAAAACCTAAATTTTTGCAAGAGTTGAAAAATAGTGATAGGAAAAAAAATCAATTTATTGCAGATGAACAGCTATTCAATGAATTTTGTCCGATCCCTGCTTTGCGATGCAAATATAGTCGTTTAACTTGTGACAAGCGACGCTTGGAGCAAGTTAAACCAACGGAGTTGTAGACTGCGTTGCAAGCGTAATGAGCGTCTGGAGGGCGGGAGTGAAGCGAAAAACGCAGTCGTATCTCCACAATTCTGTACTGCTTTTTAGATTAATTCACTATACCATCTTGCCATCAAAAGATTTTTTCTGCCCGTGTATAAAAAATTTCGACCCAAAGTGCATCAATACATATTCTAACCTTTGGTCGCCGGCCAGTCAGACATTAAACCAGTCCCTTGGTACATTTCTGGTTTACCATATAGGTATGTCGGCAACCAGAAACATCCTAGCCCCCCACGAGGCAATATCGGTTTACCTATCAGAGACCAATCGCCAGTATCAGACCGGTCGGGCGACCGAGCATACATACCGATCTGCCCTACAAGTCCTGCTTAGTGCCCTGCTACCCAATATTACAGTATCCAACGAGCCCTCCCGTCAGGAATGTGGCGCACCCGATTATGTATTACTTCGCCAAAAAGACAATATCCCAATAGCATACATAGAAGCCAAAGATATAGGCGACCCAGACCTGGAAGGGAAAAACAAAAACAGAGAACAATTCAATCGCTACAAAAACGCCCTAGACAGCATAATATTTACCGACTACCTTGACTTTATTTTTTGCAAAGGCAAAGAAATAGTTGAAAGAGTTCGCATAGCAGAAATAAGAAACCAAAAGATAGCTCCAAACAAAGACCAGTTTGACAAATTTCACAGTCTGATAACAGCCTTCGGCGAATCCAGCCCTCAGACAATATCAACCCCCGACAAGTTAGCCCACATAATGGCAAACAAAGCCCGTTTAATGGCAAAAGTCTTTGAGGAATCATTAATCAGAGAGAATGGTGACAGCACACTCACAGGGCAGATGATAGCCTTCAAAGATTTTCTTATCCATGACATCACACCCAAAGACTTTGCCGACCTATACGCCCAGACAATAACCTATGGAATGTTTGCCGCTCGCATCCGTGACACATCCATAGACACCTTCAGCCGCAAGAATGCCGCAGAGCTAATACCTAAGACCAACCCCTTTCTGCGGAAACTATTCCAGAGCGTAGCTGGCTATGACCTAGACGAGCGCATAAGCTGGATAGTCGACGACTTGGCAGAAGCATTCAGGGCAACAGACATCAGAGCCGTAATGAAAGGTTTTGGCCACTTCACGCAACAGACTGATCCCATAATCCATTTCTATGAGGATTTCCTTTCAGAATATGATCCTAAGCTGAGAAAAAACCGCGGTGTCTGGTACACCCCCCAGCCAGTAGTCAATTTTATAATCAGGGCAGTGGACGAGATATTACAGACCGAATTTGGTTTACAACAAGGATTAGCCGACACATCAAAAGTAGACATAGAAATAGAGGGTCAAGGCAAAGGAAAAACCAAAGCAAAAGTCCACAAAGTTCAGATACTAGACCCAGCATTGGGTACTGGGACATTCCTAGCAGAGACAGCGCGTTTGATACATGAGAAATTTATTGGCCAGCAGGGTCAGTGGCAGAACTACGTTGAACAGCATCTCATACCAAGGCTAAATGGGTTTGAAATTCTAATGGCCCCTTATGCAATGGCACATCTAAAGCTAGACATGCTTTTGGGGGAAACGGGCTACACACACAATGACAATCAACGTCTGCGGATATTTCTGACAAATTCCCTGGAAGAACATCACCCAGATACAGGCACCCTCTTTGCCCAATTCCTGGCCAACGAAGCCAAAGAAGCAAACACAGTCAAACGGGACACCCCAGTCATGGTAGTCATGGGCAACCCGCCATACAGTGTTAATAGCTGGAATAAGGGGGGGTGGATAGCAGACAAGTTAGAAGACTATAAAAAAGAGCCAGACTCAGGCGTTCGGCTGATGGAACGCAATAGCAAATCTATCAACGATGACTATGTAAAATTCATTCGCATGGGACAACACTTTGTGGACAAGAACCAAAGTGGCATCCTGGCTTACATTGCCAATCATGGGTTTATTGACAATCCTACCTTTCGGGGTATGCGTTGGAGCCTGCTACAGAGCTTCGATAAGATTTACATCATCGACCTGCACGGCAACGCAAAAAAGAAGGAAACCGCCCCAGATGGAACAAAAGACGAAAACGTCTTTGAAATCCAGCAAGGAGTCTCCATCAACATCTTTGTCAAAACGGGCAAAAAGAAAAAAGGCGCACTGGCAGAAATCTATCACTTTGACCTTTTTGGATTACGGCAAGTCAAATATGATTACCTGCTAAAGACAGCCCTGTCTGATATGCCATTTACCAAGCTTCAGCCAACAGCACCTGAATACTTCTTTGTGCCAAAGGACTATAGGGGCAAAAAGAAGTATGAAAGTGGATTTTTAGTGACAGAACTGTTTATCACTAACTCTATGGGTATTACTACAGCTAGAGATGAATTCACTATACATTCTAGCCCCGAGGCAGTTGCCGATTTGATCAAAGACTTCTTTTCAATCACTGACGAAGAAGCTCGCGAAAAATATGCCTTGGGAAGTGACGTACGGGAATGGAGTATTGCAGGGGCAAGGGTGGATTTACAGGCATCAAAGCACAACATTGTTCCCATAGCCTACCGGCCCTTTGATACCAGATATACAAACTATTCAGGAGTTACAAGGGGCTTTCACTGCAGACCAAGACAGGAAATAATGAAACATCTAATCAATGGAAAAAATTATGCTTTTTGCTCCATACGCATTAATAGAGACGATTTATGCACCGTATTGGTTGTAAATCAAATAGTTGACAAAACAGTTTTGTCTTCGTTAGACAATGCAAATATTTTTCCCCTTTACTTATATCCTGATACAACTGATGAACCTCGCACACCCAATCTTGCCCCTGAAATAGTCAATAAAATTGCAAAAAATCTAAACCTTGAATTTGAACCCGAAAAGACCGGTAATAAGAACAGCTTCACCCCAATCGACCTATTGGACTACATCTATGCCATGCTTCACTCCCCAAACTACCGAGAGAAATACAAAGAGTTCTTAAAAATAGACTTCCCACGAGTGCCATACCCCACGGATGCCATTGAGTTCCGCCGTTTGGCAAGATTGGGAGAGGAACTGCGCTTACTACACCTCATGGAGCACCCCGCGCTCAACAAGCTAATTACGAAGTATCCAATCAGTGGTAGCGACATTGTAGAAAAACTGCGCTGGGAGCCAAATAAAGATGGTTCCGTTGGCAAAGTCTGGATCAACGACACACAATACTTCGACAAAGTACCACTCATTGCGTGGGAGTTCTATGTAGGCGGCTACCAACCTGCACAAAAGTGGCTAAAAGACCGTAAGGGGCGTAAGCTAACCTTTGAGGACATCAACCACTACCAGAGGATAATCGTCGCGTTGAATAACACTGATGAAATAATGGCCATGATTGACGGCAATCTATAGCAATTCGGCTAATTTGGCTAAATTGCTATAAAGCCGAAACCGCTAAATTACGCTTCAGTATCTTCAACTACACTCAGTCCGTGGATTTCTTCTATCTGGGCGGCGCGGAGGCTGTATTCGTCTTCAATCTCCTCGCTATCAATATCTGATGTATCCAACCTCTCAGGGAATTGTCCTTGCTCAATCTGGACGTTTCTGTAGCGTGCCATGCCAGTGCCGGCTGGTATCAGGCGACCCAAGATAACGTTTTCTTTGAGACCCCTCAGATAGTCGACACGGCCTTCGAGTGCGGCCTCAGTGAGAACTCTTGCAGTTTCTTGGAAGGATGCCGCCGAAATAAAGGATTCGGAAGTAAGGGCGGCTTTGGTAATACCGAGCAACTGTGGCTCACAAGTGGCGGGCTGGCCGTCTGAGGCCATTGCGCGGGCGTTAATTTCCTTGAATCTGTGCTTGTCTACTTTTTCTTCAACGATTAGTGGTGTGTCACCCACATCTGTAATTTGCACCCAGCGCATCATCTGGCGGATGATTGTTTCGATGTGCTTGTCGTTGATAGTAACACCCTGCGCGCGATAGACCTCTTGAACCTCGTTGAGCAAAAATGCCTGAAGGGCCTTTTCACCATGTATTTCAAGAATGTCGTGTGGACTAACAGCCCCCTCGGTTAGCTTTTCGCCGGCGCTAATTTCATCTCCATCTTGAACCTGTATCTGCTTGCCACGGGGTACTAGGTATTCTTCTCTCTCCTCGTTGTGGCCTTCCACAACTACTTTTTGGTTGCCACGTACCCTGTTTCCATAACGAACTATACCAGTAACTTTGCTGATGATTGCAGGTTCTTTTGGCTTGCGTCCTTCAAATAGCTCCGTCACCCTTGGCAGACCGCCGGTAATGTCTAATGTTTTGGCTTGTTGTCGCGGGGTTTTGGCCAATACGTCCCCAGGTTCTAGCTCTTGGTCGATGTCAACTTCTAGATATGCTCCAGTTGGAATGTTGTAGCGTTGCAGGACTTTGTGGTTTTCGCCCTTAATATTGATGTGGGGATATAGCTTGTCATCAATTGCATCAATGATTCTCTTTCGGAAACGGCCTGTGATTTGGTCTTTTTCTTCCTGATAGCTAACGTTTAGTTCAAACTCCTTAAAGTCAGCAGTCCCTGCCCTTTCGTTTATCAGGTAGTCGTTGTAGGGATCCCATTCAGCCAGGGCTGTTTTGGGTTCAACCTTTTCGCCATCCTTTACGTGAATAGTTGCTCCTGGGGGAACCTTATATCGTTCTCTTTCATTGCCATCGTTGTCCAAGACAAGGATATTCCCCGTGCGACTGAGGGCTATAATCTCACCGTCTCGGTTCTTTACAAACCTTATTCCTTCAAGTTTGACGACCCCCTGTATCTGGGCTTCATGCAGGTTCTTTTCAGATGCTCTACTTGCGGCACCACCAACGTGGAAGGTACGCATAGTGAGCTGTGTACCAGGTTCCCCAATACTTTGAGCGGCAATAGTACCAACTGCTTCACCCAAATCAACGATGCGCCCTGTTGAGAGGTTGAGGCCATAGCACTTGGCGCAAACACCACGCCGTGATTCACATGTAAGTAAAGAACGAATCCTCACGCTTTGAATACCACTAGTCTCAATTGAAAAAGCCAGATCTTCTGTGATGAGAGTTCCGGTATCAGCGAGTACTTTTTTGTTATAGGGGTCTATTACATCTTCAGCCACAACACGCCCCATTATGCGGTCTCGCAGTCTTGCCCTAATGGTACCATCTGTGTTGACGATTGCCGCTACTTCGATCCAGTCCATAGTTCCGCAGTCATCTTCATTGATGATGACATCCTGAGCCACATCAACCAATTTTCGCGTCAGGTAGCCAGAGTCGGCTGTCTTGAGTGCCGTATCTGCCAATCCCTTGCGAGCACCATGGGTAGATGTAAAATATTCGAGAACTGTGAGACCTTCTTTGAAGTTAGACCTGATCGGCGTTTCGATGATGTCGCCACTCGGCTTCGCCATCAGTCCACGCATACCAGCAACCTGTCGAATCTGAGTCTTTGAACCGCGCGCCCCCGAATCGGCCATGATATATATCGAATTTAGGTTGCGACTGGTCTCGTTTTGGTACTCTAATTCCTTCATCATGTCAGAGGCAACCTGGTCGGCAGTTTTCGACCAGACTTCTAAAATTCTGTTGGTGCGAGTGGCCGCATCTAGCTTGCCTTCATTGTAATAATCATGCTCAATCCCGCGCACCTCATCTGTTGCTGTACGCAGTAATTCTGCCTTGGTCTTTGGAACCACCAAATCATCAATACCCACGCTCAAGCCTGCTCTCATTGCCCAAAGGAATCCAACATCCTTCATCATATCAAGCATTCTGATTGTGGCTTCTGGCCCAATAAACTTATAGGCTCTATTCACTAACGAAAGCAAGCCCTCTTTTTTGAGTAGCCCGTTTACAAATGGGACACCTTCCGGCAAAGACCTGTTAAAGATAATGCGCCCGACGGTCGTAGTAATCATCTCATTTGTAACGCTACGGGCAGGGCATTCAAATACTTCCTGCTCGCTCCGCTTCTTTGGATCGCTCTTATGCCAAGCCTCTGTGTCTACCAAGTCACCCGTATAGCGCAACCTAACTGTTGCGTGGGTATCAATAGTTCCTGCATCATGTGCGAAGATGACCTGGTCGATACTACCAAAGGCCATGCCTTCACCTTTGCGCCCCTTGCGCTTGATGGTCAGGTAATATGCACCAAGAACGATGTCTTGGCTGGGAACAACGTTGGGCTTACCATTTGCCGGATTGAGGATGTTTTGTGTAGACATCATAAGCACCTTGGCTTCAATCTGAGCCATTGGGCTTAATGGAATGTGAACCGCCATCTGGTCGCCATCAAAGTCTGCATTAAAAGCAGTGCAGACCAGCGGGTGTAGCCTAATGGCTTTACCTTCTACCAGCACTGGTTGGAATGCCTGAATGCCCAAGCGATGGAGAGTTGGTGCTCGATTGAGTAGTATCGGGTGGTTTTGAATAACTTCTTCTAAAACATCCCATACCTCTGGCACGCCCTGCTCTACCATTTCTTTGGCTTGCCGGATAGTTGCGGCATGTCCCTTATGTTCTAGTCGGTTAAAAATGAAGGGCTTGAAAAGCTCCAGAGCCATCTTTTTGGGCAACCCACATTGATGTAGCTTGAGGTCTGGCCCCACCACTATGACAGACCTTCCTGAGTAGTCCACACGCTTACCTAACAAGTTCTGCCTGAAACGCCCCTGCTTGCCCTTTAGGGCATCAGAGAGCGACTTGAGCGGCCTATTGCTGACACCGCGAAGTAATCGCCCTCGTTTTCCATTTTCAAATAGCGCGTCCGCGGCTTCCTGTAGCATACGTTTTTCATTTCGGACTATAACCTCAGGAGCCCTTAGTTCTAGCAATTTCTTCAGTCTGTTATTGCGGTTGATAACGCGGCGGTAAAGGTCGTTTAAATCTGAAGTGGCAAAGCGGCCACCGTCTAAGGGAACCAATGGGCGCAATTCGGGAGGCAATACTGGGATTACATCGAGTATCATCCACTCGCACTTATTGGTAGAACGCTGGAAGGCTTCTACAATTTTTAGACGCTTTGCAATCTTAATCCGCTTTTGGGCAGATTGTTCTGTCCTCATATTGGCTCGTAGCTCAACCGCCATCGCTTCTATGTCAACTCTCCTCAGTAGCTCCTTGATAGCTTCTGCTCCCATCATCGCCCTAAAGCCATCGGGCTGTGTATCTTTGATTTCTCTATACCTTTCTTCTGTGAGAATATCCCTATCCTTCAAACCCGTATCGCCTGGATCAATCACTGCGTATGCTTCAAAATAGAGTACTTTTTCTAGGTCTTTGAGAGGAATATCAAGCAGGTATCCAATTCGGCTTGGAACTCCCTTGAAAAACCAAACATGGCTCACAGGGCTTGCAAGCTGAATATGCCCCATGCGCTCGCGCCTGACTGCTTTTTTTGTAACCTCAACCCCACACTTATCGCAGGTGACTCCCTTGAATTTTTGTCGCTTGTATTTTCCGCACAGACATTCCCAGTCATTAATAGGCCCAAAGATGCGGGCGCAGAAAAGACCATCCCGCTCAGGCTTTAGGCTTCGATAGTTGATGGTCTCTGGTTTTGTCACCTCTCCAAAAGACCAAGAGCGAATTACATCCGGAGATGCCAAGGAAACTCGGATACATTCGTAGGCGTTTATGTTCTGCTGCTCGTTAAACAACATGTTGGGCCTCATAAAATCAATAGCGTTCAATAATTCAAAAAGAAACCGTCAAGTATTCAAACTAGCCTTCTATAGAAAAGGCTGGCTCTTCCTCAACTTCCGTAGATGTGAGTTCATCACTGGTAAGCATTTCAACGTCAACGCAAAGGGCATTTAGTTCTTTCCTAACGACGTTGAAGCTCTCCGGAAGGCTTGGCTCCTTGATAGCCTCGCCCTTTATGATGGCTTGGTAAATCTGTGTTCGGCCATACATATCGTCTGATTTGTAAGTCAGCAATTCCTGGAGAATGTGTGCGGCACCGTATGCTTCCAGTGCCCATACTTCCATTTCCCCAAATCGCTGGCCACCGAATTGAGCCTTACCGCCAAGGGGTTGTTGCGTGATCAAGCTGTATGGTCCAATGCTTCTAGCATGAATCTTGTTATCAACCAAATGGTGTAACTTCATCATGTAGCTACATCCCACAACCACTGGTTGCTCAAAAGGTTCACCAGTCATGCCGTCAAAGAGCATCGTTTTTCCGGAAGTGTCTGGGCCTGTTTTTCCGTTTTTTTCCCAAGCCTTTTTCAGCCAGTCTTTAATTTCATGCTCTTTTGCACCATCGAATACCGGTGTTGCAAAGTGGACACCCATTATACGACCTGCCCACCCAAGGTGAGTCTCTAATACCTGCCCAATGTTCATACGAGAGGGCACGCCCAACGGATTCAGCACAATATCCACAGGTGTTCCATCTGGTAAGTAGGGCATGTCTTCAGCTGGCAGAATACGACTAACAACGCCCTTATTGCCATGACGGCCTGCCATTTTGTCGCCAACCTGTAGCTTGCGCTTAACGGCAACATATACCTTAACATTTTTGAGAACTCCAGGCAGTAGCTCATCACCCTTTAGCAGACGGTCAACTCGTTCACCCAGGTTTTGACTTAGTACTCTAAGTTGGCTATCTGTTTTGTCGATAATGTCTAACACATGGGCTTCCAGTCTTTCTTTGCCCGCAGAAACGCTTATTTGACGGAATCTGCCATAGGGAACTGCTTCCAACATGTTTTGAGTAAGTTTTTTATTTGCAGGCAATAATTCTTTGCCAGAATCATCAGAAAGAATCTCAGAAAGTTCTTTACCTTTTAGTAGTGCAACGATTTTCTTTTTGCTCTCTGCGCGGATGATGCGCTCTTGGTCCTTCAAGTCCTTTTCCCACTTGGCTATTTGTTCTCGCTCAATCTGTTGAGTGCGGAGATCTTTTTCTTGTCCCTTGCGCGTAAAAACCTTTACATCTACCACAGTGCCTTCGATACCAGGTGGAACAGTTAGGCTTGCATCCTTAACGTCTGATGCCTTTTCACCAAAAATTGCGCGGAGCAGTTTTTCTTCAGGAGAAAGAATCGTCTCACCTTTTGGAGTCACCTTGCCGACTAAAATATCGCCGTGCTTAATTGTGGCACCGATGCGAATAATTCCGGATTCGTCAAGATTTTTTAACATTTCTTCACGAACCTGCGGAATGTCGCGAGTAATTTCCTCTGGGCCCAGCTTAGTATCGCGAGCCTGAACCTCAAATTCTTCTATATGGATGGTCGTATATAAGTCCTCTTTGACCACCCTTTCGCTAATGAGAATGGCATCTTCAAAGTTATATCCACGCCAGGGCATGTATGCGACTATCAGATTTCTACCAAGAGAAAGTTCGCCATGATCGCAACAAGAGCCATCGGCGAGTATTTGGCCGGTAGAAACATACTCACCTCGTCCGACGAGGGGAACCTGGTTGTAGCATGTATTTTGGTTTGACCTAACATATTTAACGAGAGTATAAATATCCACGCCACTTTCCACCCCTTCAGTGTCAGGATCATCTTCTACTCGAACCACAATTCGATTTGCGTCCACCGATTCGACAATTCCAGACCTACGGCACAAAACGCAGTTGCCTGAATCTCTGGCGGCAAAATATTCCATCCCTGTGCCAACTATAGGAGCCTCTGTGCGAATCAGTGGCACGGCCTGGCGTTGCATATTAGCACCCATGAGGGCACGGTTAGCGTCATCATTTTCAAGGAATGGTATCAGGCTGGCGGCGACAGAAACAAGTTGCTTGGGGCTTACATCAACCAACGTAACCTTGCCACATTCCACAACTCTTGTTTCTCCTGCCACCCTAGCGACAACGGATTCATCCTTTATGTAGTCATTTTCATCAACTTCAACATTAGCCTGTGCAATGATGTGTTCATCTTCTTCCCATGCCGAAAGATACCATGCATGCATTTCAAACTTAGCTGGACGTTTGCCACCCTTTTCAAGTTTGGCGTTTTCTGACTTAACATCCTCCAGCTTAACGACATCCATGTAGCCAAACTTGGAGTCACCCACGTGTGTAATAGCGGCATAGTGGATAACTCTTCCATTGTCTACCTTGAGGTAGGGACTTTCGATAAATCCAAACTCGTTGATACGGGCGTAGCATGAAAGTGAGCTGATGAGGCCGATATTTGGGCCTTCGGGAGTTTCAATAGGGCAAATACGCCCATAGTGAGATGTATGCACGTCTCGAACATCAAACCCTGCTCTATCTCTACTCAAGCCTCCAGGCCCAAGGGCGGAGAGCCTTCGCTTATGAGTAATCTCAGATAATGGATTAGTCTGATCCATGAACTGGGAGAGCTGGCTTGATCCAAAAAACTCCTTCATAGCCGCGATTACAGGCTTACTATTTATCAGGTCATGGGCTTGCAGGGGATTGTTGGGGTCTTGTGCTATCGAAAATTTTTCTTTGATCGCACGTTGCACACGAACAAGCCCGACCCTAAATCCGTTTTCTAGTAATTCACCAACACTACGGACGCGCCTGTTGCCTAAATGGTCGATGTCATCTTTTCGTACGGGTGCAATCTCATCTGTCCGGTCTTGACGTGTTGTGTCATATTTTTTCAGGCGAAGCAAGTAGTGTATGGCATTAATAAAGTCATCAATTGTTAGCGTGCGGTTTTCCAGGGCAATGTCTTGGCCAAGTTTTGCATTTATTTTATGTCTGCCCACTTTGGAAAGGTCGTATTTTTGGGGATCAAAAAACATCGAATAGAGCAACTTGCTACTGGATTCAAGTGTTGCCGGTTCCCCAGTGCGAATCTTTTTGAAAAGCTCTTTTGCCGCATCTTCAGGGTCTTCAGTGTGGTCTTTGCTTATTGTTTCACTAAGCACCTTTCCTGTTGGGTCATGTTCTGGAAAACCAACAGCGATGGTTTTAATGTTATTTGCAAGGAACATCTCCAGATGGGTCTGAAGGAATGGATCATTTGCTTCCAGCAGTACTTCACCAGTGTTTAGGTTTACTATATCTTCTAGAAGAATGGCTCCATCCAACATATTCCGGTCGACTTGTATGGCCTTTACCCCTGCCTTGATTGCATTTTCTAAGAGGCGACGTGAGATGAGTTTACTCTTGGCAATTATTGTATCGCCGGTCTTTGGGTCTTTTATGTCTTCTAATGACTTTTGTCCAACGAGCAGATCGCAGGGAGTCAAATATATTTTTTCCCCTTTCAGGGTAAAGGTATAGGTCGTATAGAACTTAGAAAGCATCGACTGGTTTTCGCTCATAACTTCATGGAACAAGCCCAGTGCGCGAAGAAATGTAGCTCCGAGAAATTTTCGCTTGCGGTCTATCCTTGCATATAAAAGCCCCTTCGTGTCGATTTCAAACTCTACCCAAGACCCGCGATATGGAATGATTTGCGCACTGTAAAGGCTCTTATCGGGTGCTATGGAGAAAAAAGCTCCAGGGCTACGGTGCAACTGGCTGACGATGACGCGCTCGGTGCCATTGATGACAAACGTCCCCCTATCGGTCATTGTTGGCAGATCACCAAAATATACTTCCGACTCTTGGCTTTGCTTATACCTTCTGTTGCCCTTGTCGTCCTTATCAAATTGGTTTAATCGGATGCGGGTTTTCAGGGGAGCGGCCATAGTGGCTCCGCGCTCAACGCATTCCTCGATAGTCATTTTTTGGTGCAAGCCAACAGGTTCATTGCAAATATCACAAATGGTGGCCGCATTTTTATTTCGGGTGCCGCACTTAGGGCAATCGACTGATGGATCCTTTGGATGATCAATGACTATGTTATGGCTACACTTTTTGCATTTTGTGCGCAAGTTTTGCAAGCCCTCATGCTTTCCACACTTGCAGGCCCAATGCCCAACTGTATAGTCGATAAATTCGATTTCGAGAGTAGCATCAGAACCATCCGGATTTTTTCCATTATTGATTGGGAACATCCCATCAAAAACTGCCTTTAGCCCCCTGCTCTCCCTCTCGGAGTGGAGGAGATTCAACTGCAAAAACTCGTCATAGCTTCGTTTTTGAATATCAATCAGGTTTGGGATCGGCACTAGAGAGCGGATTTTGGAAAAAGAAACACGCTGTCTATAAATGTTCTGTTGAACACTCATTTTTTAACTCCTACCATGACCCAAGCCAAGCTGGATACAAATGAACCCGATGCTTTCTGGCGTGGAAATTACCGACTTGACACAAATTACTACTCACCCGACAGGCAACCATAAGTTTGCCCCGATGGGTTTGGAAACCGTATTCTCTAGCGCGGGAAAGGTCTTGCAACCGAAGCCTTCTTGTAAAAGAGAAATCAAAAGCCCGAAAGAAAACAGGCATAAGGAAAAATCATACCATTTTTTATAAAATTAGAAAACAAAAAAATCTAGGCACTCAGGCACACCAAAAATCTTGAGAGGTGCCAACTCCATCTCCGGGCGGTTTTTTCAATGAAAACCGCCCGCAGGCATGGATGTTTATGCCGCCAAAGTCAAGTATCACTACTTGATTTCGACTTTGGCTCCGGCGGCTTCTAGCTTCTCTTTTAGCTTTGTAGCCTCTTCTTTGCTTACACCTTCTTTAATGGTCTTGGGTGCGCCATCGACCAAGTCCTTTGCTTCCTTCAGGCCGAGACCAGCGACCACTTCGCGGACTGCCTTAATGACATTTAATTTGGCGGCCCCTGCTTCGGCAAGAACTACGTCAAACTCTGTCTTTTCTTCAGCGGCGGCTGTGGCACCAGCGGCAGGGCCTCCAGCAACTGCTACTGCGGCGGCAGAAACGCCAAACCTGTCTTCGAGAGCCTTGACCAAATTTGCAAGGTCTAGAACAGTCATACTTTCAATTTCTTGGATCAAATTATCAGCTGTAAGAGCCATGGTTTATTCCTCACTAGGTAATTGTTTTAGTGTTAAAGGGAAATAGGGTTGAGCGGTTAAGCACCAGCTTCTTCCTTTTTTTGGCGAATTTGGTCTAATGCCCTTACCAGACCAGAAATTGGGTACTGCATGAGATATAGCAGTTTACCAATGACGACCTCGCGGGTTGGCAATTCGGCGATCACCTGAAAATCCGTCACTGATGTAGGTTTGCCGTCCAATATGGCTCCCTTAAACGTGACAGTGGGGTTTTCTTTCAAAAAGGTGTGGATTGCTTTTGCCAGACCAACCACTTCTTCTTTAGAAGTAGCGACTGCCGTTGCGCCCTTGAAATGCACTGTCAAAGACTCAAAATCTGTTTCTTTTACAGCAAGGCGAAGCAGGGTATTTTTTGAGACTCGGTACTGTGCATTGTTTTCGCGAAGAACGCGGCGCAGTATATTATCTTTTTCAACCGATAAGCCCTTAAATTCGAGGACTACAGCGGATTTTGCTGAGGCAAAAGTACCTTTAAGTTCGTTAATTTCTTTTTGTTTTTGTATCTTGTCCATGGCCACCTCACTTTTCAAGGACGCTTAAGGACACAGTTATGCTGGGTCCCATTGTCGAGGCCATGTGGATTGCTTTCACGTACTTTCCCTTTGCGGCAGATGGTTTCGCCTTTTGAACAGCGTCCATCAGAGCCTTGGCATTTTCGGCCAATTTGTCAATGCCAAAGGAAATTTTGCCTACCGGCGCATGAATAATACCCGTCTTATCAACGCGATACTCCACTTTACCAGCCTTAATTTCCTTGACAGCCTGAGCGACATTAAGGGTCACTGTGCCTGTTTTCGGGTTAGGCATCAGACCCCTTGGGCCGAGCACCTTCCCCAATCGACCAACACCCTTCATCATGTCAGGTGTCGCTACGAGGGCATCAAAGTCAAGGAACCCGCCAGCGATTCGCTCAACGAGTTCATCGCCACCGACGATTTCCGCACCAGCGGCCTCTGCCTCTTTGATCTTTTCTCCCCCTGCAATGACAGCAACTTTCATCGTCTTGCCAGTTCCGTGTGGCAAAACAATCGTGCCTCTCACCATCTGGTCTGCATGGCGAGGGTCAACGCCGAGTTTCATGTGAACTTCCACGGTTTCATCAAACTTAGCAAAAGCATTGCTTGATATAGTAGAAAGTGCATCTTTCAACTCATAAGGGCGATCTTCGATTTTGGAGGCGGCGGCCCGGTACTTTTTGCCAGGTTTTGCCATTACTTCTCCTGTATTTTCAGATCTTCCGCAATAACGGTCGCGGTGGCCGGGAACCCTACACTGCGCAGGTTTCCACTAAATAATCTAATCGACAACTTCGACACCCATCGAGCGGGCACTGCCCTCGATAGAACGCATAGCGGATTCAATGCTAGCCGCATTCAGGTCAGGCATCTTGACCTTTGCAATTTCCTCAATTTGTTTTTTGGTGATGCGTCCCACCTTCACCTTGTTAGGTGTCGGGCTTCCTTTTTCCAGGCCGATCTTTTTCTTTATCAGCACACATGCAGGCGGAGTCTTAAGAATGAAGCTAAAACTCCTGTCCGCATATACAGTGATAACCGCCGGCACGGTTGTGCCTTTTTCAACTGCTCCAACGGATTTAGCGTTGAACTGCTTTACAAACTCCATGATGTTTACACCATGTTGCCCAAGTGCAGGGCCAACAGGCGGTGCTGGAGTAGCTTCACCGGAGGGCAGTTGTAGCTTGATATAGCCAGCTATCTTCTTTGCCATTTTGTCTATCCTCTTCCCGTAGCTGATTCAGGCAAATACCTGCGACTGCTACCTTAAAGGGCGGGCGGAAAGGTATCGCCTACCTGGTTTTCAAAAACCCTCTATCGCTTTTCGACCTGGATAAAGTCTAACTCGACCGGGGTACTGCGTCCAAAGACCGTCACCATCACCTTGATGGTGCTTCGCTCTTCGTGTATCTCATCAACATCCCCTTCAAAATTAGCAAAGGGGCCATCTATTATACGAACTTTTTCGCCCTTTTCAAAGCTAAATTTTGGCTTGGGGCGCTCCTGAGTTTCCTCAGTGTGGTTCATAATCTGCCGCACTTCCTCATCTGTGAGGGGAGAGGGCTGTTTTTTATTCGCGCTTACAAAACTTGTAACCTTTGGGGTATTGCGGACAAGATGCCAATCAGTATCAGATATTTCATAGCTACTACCCTTCTTTGTAACAGCTATCTGAATAAGCAAGTACCCAGGGAAAGACTTTCGCTTTTTAAGTACTCTTTCCTTTTTGCCAGTTTTAGCATCTGTTTTCATTTCTTCGTAGGTTTCTTCTGGGATTTCGATGTCCCCAAAGTACTCACTACGTTCTTCTATAACTATTCGCTGTAGCAGACTCTCTTTTACCTTGCCCTCATACCCTGAATAGGTATGAATAATGAACCAAGCCAACTGCTTAGGCTCGTAGGATTCACCAACATCAACGGTAGCTTGGGATACTTCTTCAAACTCAGCCATCATTTCCCCTTACCTACTCGGAAGCAGGTATTTAGAAGCCCAGCTAAAAAACACGTCTGCGCCCCACAGATAGACACCGACAAATATAGAAACAATTAGCACCGCGTAGGTAGCATTCAATACTTTATCCTTTGTTGGCCAATCTACCCTATTTAGCTCGGCGGCCAAGTCTTTTACTTGTCGTTTTATCACAGAAATCACTGGTGTCTTCCTTCAGCAAACCAAGAACATACTGTCGATGTATCCCTTGTCGTTGTCAACACATGAGCCATTTTCAAAACCCTTTGGTATTGAAACAACGGAGTTGGTAGTCTGCGCCTATAACAAAGCCGGAGGCGACTTTGGAGCATACGGCCAAACGGAGGGGGCAGACATACAACATGGTTTTGAAATTACCTCACATAACAGAGAAAAAATGGCAGGGGAGACAGGTTTCGAACCCGCGACCTGCGGATTTGGAATCCGCTGCTCTACCAGCTGAGCTACTCCCCTACTGTTCACTCAAAATCATTTGGGGGGAGACTGCTCACCCCCCCCCCCAAACGCTTAAGCTACTTTGTTTCTCGGTGGACTTTATGACCGGCACAGGCGCGACAGAATTTCTTCATTTCTATCTTGCCCGTAGTGGTCTTTTTGTTCTTTGTAGTGCTATAGTTCTTGCGTTTGCACTCAGAACATTGAAGATGAATAATATCGCGCATGGCGCAATTCCTTTATGCAGTGTCTCTATTCGATTACTTCGTCGACGCGACCAGACCCAACGGTACGGCCACCTTCGCGGATAGCGAACTTAAGTCCCTTTTCCATAGCGATGGGGCAAATCAGTTCGACAGTAAGGGTGACATTATCGCCCGGCATAACCATCTCACGTTTTTCATCCCCTTCGTTGCACAGGGTGATAGAACCAGTCACGTCTGTGGTGCGGAAGTAAAACTGTGGGCGGTACTTGTCAAAGAATGGGGTATGACGGCCACCTTCTTCTTTACTCAAGACATAAACCGCGGCAGTAAACTTGGTATGAGGCTTGATGCTACCTGGCTTTGCCAGCACCTGACCGCGTTCAACGTCTTTGCGGTCAACGCCACGAAGCAAAATACCTGCGTTATCGCCTGCTTCGCCCTGATCAAGTAGTTTCTTAAACATTTCGACACCGGTGACAACCTTTTTGACTGTCTCGCGGATACCTACAATTTCAACCTCTTCGCTAACCTTAACAACGCCCTGCTCGATACGACCTGTAACAACAGTGCCGCGACCGGTGATTGTAAAAACGTCTTCGATTGGCATCAAGAAAGGCTTATCTTTCGGGCGAGCGGGATCGGGGATGTATGAATCAACAGCGTCCATCAGTTCATAAATACACTTAACGTCCTCGGCTTCGATGTCGCCGGACGTGGCCTTTTCAAGTGCAAGACGTGCGGAGCCTCTGATGATTGGAATGTCATCGCCGGGGAATTCGTATTTGGAAAGTAGGTCTCTCAATTCCATTTCCACCAAGTCAGCCAGTTCTACATCCTCTTTGGCAATGAGGTCCATTTTATTCATAAACACTACAATTGCAGGCACACCAACCTGTCGGGCAAGCAGGATATGTTCGCGCGTTTGTTGCATTGGGCCATCAGTTGCGGCCACAACAATTACCGCACCATCCATCTGTGCCGCGCCGGTTATCATGTTTTTGATGTAGTCAGCGTGGCCAGGGCAGTCGACGTGTGCATAGTGGCGACGCTCTGTCTGGTATTCAACATGTGCAGTATTAATCGTGATCCCACGGGCTTTTTCTTCTGGAGCAGAATCGATTTCTTCGTAGCTCTTAGTTGAACCACCAAATTTTTTGGAAAGGACGTAAGTGATAGCGGCGGTAAGGGTAGTTTTACCATGGTCTACGTGTCCAATAGTCCCTATATTCACGTGGGGTTTGGATCGATCAAATTTTTCTTTGGCCACAATTGCCTCCTAGAGTGTTGTTGTTATAAACCGAAATTGGTTTTGAATACTTTTTTTGGTGGAGCCCACAGCCGGGATTGAACCGGCGACCTCATCCTTACCAAGGATGCGCTCTGCCACTGAGCTATGTGGGCCTGTCCAGAAAGCCCGAGAGCGCAAAGCCTACCCGGGATTGGAGCGGGAAACGGGGTTCGAACCCGCGACATTCAGCTTGGAAGGCTGACGCTCTACCAACTGAGCTACTCCCGCCTGGAACATTTTCATAAGGTGCCCAAGTTTTAATGGTATGTTGCACCTCAGGTGCCGGTTCCAAAAAGGAAACGGTATTGGGAAACCTGACTTATCAAGATAACTCCCAAAATCCAGCCTTCCTCAAAAGTGCTGGGTGTGGTGCCGAGAGAAGGATTCGAACCTCCGTAACGCGTTGCGTGGCAGATTTACAGTCTGCTGCCATTAACCACTCGGCCATCTCGGCATAACTAATTGTCAAATCAAAACCCGGCGGAAAAGCAAAAAGTACATGCCTTTCCTAAACCAGAATTGGAAATATATCACAGGAGAAAAGATAATTCAATATTTTTTTTCTCTGGCCGCCAATACCCTGAACAACGCAATTGCCGCAGTTGCCGATACATTTAGGCTCTCAGTTTTGCCCGGCATTTCAATTTTCAATATTTTATCGCATCTTTCAAAAATTTTCAATCGTAGGCCATCACCTTCCGACCCCACCACAATAGCCGTTGCCGTGTCAAATGTTTCCTCAAGGTAGTTTTGGGACTTGTCGCCGGAGGCAGACATCCCATATACCCACAAGCCAGCTTCTTTTAGCTCATCTATCGCCCGCCCAAGGTTTACCACCCGAACCAGAGGAACTAAGCCTACGGTGCCAGCACTGGCTCGCACAGCAGATTCATTGACTTGGGCAGACCTCCGCTCTGGAAATATCACCGCAGAAACATTTGCCGCCGCGGCAGAACGTAAAATCGCCCCAAAATTATTAGAGTCAGTAATGCCATCTAGTAGTAGCACTAGCCCAGTTGAACCTTGTAAGCTAAGTATTTTCAGCAATTCGGGCATTTGAATAAAAGTAGCAGACCCCCCCTCGCCGACAACACCCTGATGACGCTTGCCCTCAGACCTGCGATCCAGGCTTTCTAACGGTTCCTTGTGGACAGTCACGTCTGCATTTTTGGCCATTTGCCTTAAAGCTAGTGTTCGATTCCAGGCAGGATGAGCTATTCGCAGTACTTGGAGTTGGCCACGTTTAATGGCCTCCTCGCATGCGTTAGGCCCTAAAAATTTCACCTAAAAGCTCTTCTTGAAGCCAACAGACCAAATATGCCCCATACCCTCTACCCTAGTTTGGGTTCCTGTAGTCGCAAGCCCGTAAACACTCCAAACACCCTCAACGCCATTAGCCTCTTTATTTTGGGCCTGGCGATATTGATAGCCCGCAGACAATTCCCCACCAAGCAATTTGTAGCTCAAACCTGTTGAAAATGATGCAACCTTGGCTCCACCCAGCATTGCTTCTACTTCTTCTCCTGAACGGAGTGCCGGGTCATAGGATACACCAGCCCGCGCAGTCCAGTCCTTGTTTAGGGTCAGTTCCAACATGCCACAAAAGCCCAGTCCATCCATAAATTTATATGTTCTTTCCATAGTCGCAACAACACCACTAGGGGTATCAATAGTTGGTTGCCCAGGTAATTCAATGACCGAAGCCCCAACGTAGCGGAGATCAAATTCCCAAGTCATTGCCTGACTAAATCGCTGACGAACACCAAGCTGGATCTTGTGTGGCAACGCAACATCGCCACTCCCTGGCTTAACATTCATGGTATTAAGTAGCACTAAAGCTCTTTCTTCGCTCCCATGAGGCGGCGCAGGCGTACTAAACCCCCTTTCATTAAAGAGGTCTAGGCCACGTTCTGGCATGGATGTCGATAAGTTTGGTCGCCCCTTCAATCCACTAGTAAAACTACCCGCCAGTGTCCACCTGCTGGTAGCGGCATACCTAAACCCAACTGCAAAACTAGGCACCGACACACTGCCTTCCTGCCGAGCTGTAGTTTCTAAAAGCACTTCAGCCGGATTTAACTCACCTGCCGGAAGTTCGGGATTATTTGGCACGAGAGAGCGTAACGACAGTTGCGAAGCATAATCAATTTTAGTCATCCCCGCAGAAAGTCCGAGGCTGAAGGCAGGGGTAACAGCATAGCCAGCCTGCAATTCTGTCCTCAATGTCGTCAGGTCTATCCCTTGGCCAAAAAACCTAGAACTACTTTCCATCGGTAGCTCTGCATGTCGCAAAAATGGATTGTCGACCTTTAAGCCAAAGGTGAGTTTTGGTGAGTACCGCAAAGAAACTCCCAAGGCAGGCAGAAAACGATTTCTATCAGAGCTATATAAAACCCTTTCATTTGAGGGCAATGTCAACTGAGTGGCCTGCAGTTCCATCCCTACAGACAAAAAGCCTGATTTTTGATCCTGTAGCGTCACCAAGAGAGCAGGATTTAATGAACAAGCCTCAAGGCTCCTGCCAAAAGCCACCCCAGTTCCCGACCTCCCGATAGTCACAGGATCAGAGCCTGGTAGCCAAATGGCTTGCCCCTGCACCGCAGTGTGGACTAAACCAATCCCAGCAAGCATCAACAGCGTTTTTGGCAACATGCACATTTTTATATCCTTCACTTTTTTCTCCTGGCAGAAAAAACCCTAACAATATATATTGCCCTGAAAAGGATATAAGTTCAAAGGTTGTAAAAAAGTAAGCCAAATTTTATGCACCAGGTGCTTGAAAATGCCTTTGTTGTTAAGTTTTTAGACCCCTGATTCTCAACAATCATCTGGCTCTGGCCTTTGCCGCTGTGGCCTTCTCCAGATTGTTCTTTGCAAGTGTGTAATCTGGGTCTAACTTTAGTGCTTCGTTGTAATCATCAATGGCCATTCCGAAGTCGCCTTTGCTGGAGTAGGCGACCCCTCTGTTATTGTAGGCACGGGCATTATTTGGGTCTAGCCTCAATACTTCGTTGTAATCTAGTATAGCAGAGTCATGTAACCCAGAGTAATCCAAAGCAAGTCCCCTGTTGAAGTAAGCAAGGGCATCATTTTGGATTAACGATATGTATCGATTATATTCTGCTATGCCTTTGTCGTAATCACCTCTATCAATATGTCCTTTCCCGCGGTCAAAATGGATTTTTGCCTCCTCTTCCTTTTTTGCCTGGAGATGTAAAGTGTCAGCTTTAGCCGTGCGTTCCAGAGCGTCATACCTTAGGAGCATGACAAAAAGAACAGCCGTAGAAACTACAAAGAAACCGGCGACTATCCATGGCAATATTACTTTGCGTGCACCATATTCCCTGGGCAGGACTGGCCGGATAACTTTGGTGCCACAATATTCACAATAATTGCTATCAGGTAGCAATAACATCTTGCAGGAAGTACATTTAAGGGGTTTGTATGGGGATGACATTTGCACAGTTTCCAGCTAAGGCAATACCAGCTTTCATTTTAACACATTGTTCGCAAAATATCTATTCGTTCTGCTTACTTTCGCTAAATGCTTTCGTGATAAAAATTACAGCTTTACAGCAGTTTAACTATTTGTAGCTGAACTGCTATAAAGTTTTCGTTGGGTCGCAAGGGGTATCAATAGCATGGAATGTGCATCCTCGCTGTAGACAATTAGTAATAGTCAGTAAAAATATGATATATTGCAATTGTAAAGCTGGAAAAACCATGACGAAGCACAAGCAACCATCCATAGCACTTAGACTGGGGTGGGTTGCCTTTCTGAATGACTGCTCTTCTGAAGTCATTGCCCGCATCTTGCCGCTGTATCTCACTGCCATATTAGGTCAAAGCCCAGCCTTTGTGGGGGTGGTGGAAGGAGCCGCTGAAAGTGTGGCAATTTTGCTAAAAGGCATCAGTGGATGGCTTTCAGACAGGGCAAAGAGCCGAAAGGGGTTTGTTTTTTCTGGCTACGGGCTCTCCGTTGTTGCCAGAACGCTATACCTATTTAGTACCTTCGCATGGCTACTCGGGGTAGCGCGGGTTTTAGATAGGGTCGGAAAGGGACTCAGGGGGGCACCCAGAGACGCTATGGTTGCCGATGCCGCAAAAGGTGGCAGTGCAGGGAGGGATTTTGGAATCACGCGATTTCTGGACACCTTGGGTGCGATGGCCGGACTGTCGCTAGTGCTTTTTATCGGGGTAGGTAGAGGACCAATCGGAGAATCCCTGTTTAGGTTATGTGTCTGGATCGCCCTGCCCATAGGATTATCTGCCCTAGCTGTTATTTATTTTGGAATTCCAAAAATTCCGAGAAGTGTTTCGGTTTCAAAACGCTTGTCTTGGCACATTCCTAAAGAAATTCGGGGATTTTTAGCGATAGTTTTTCTTTTTTCCTTAGCAAATTCCAGCGACGCTTTTCTGGTGCTAAAAGCTAGTGAAGCAGGTTTTAGTATCAGGGAAATCTTAGTTGTATTCCTTGTCTTCAATGCCCTTGCCGCAACCCTGGCCATTCCGGCTGGCAAATTGTCAGACAAATACGGCAGGCTACCTTTTCTCCTCACTGGCTGGACGGTATACGCCTTAGCGTACGCCGCTATGGGTTTGGCAGGGGGGAAAATGGTATTCACAACGTCTCTGCTGGGGTATGGTGCATTTTACGGATTAACCGAAGGGGTCGAAAAAGCTCTGCTAGCCGACCTACTACTCCCCGCACACCGAGGCGCAGGTTTTGGAGCCTTTCAAACGGTGACAGGGGTTGCGGCACTCGTGGCAAGTCCCCTAATGGGGTTGTTAATGACTATTGCTGGCACAAAAGTAGCGTTTTTGACCACATCCGGAGTAGCCCTCCTGGCCGCCGTATTACTCGGTTTTTGGGGGAGTCATACCAAGTTGCAATCAGGAAATTGCACATCGTAGTGGCCAGTAACAAGTACCGGTAGGTAGGATAAGTATAGGAATTCGAGTTTTTGTAACTGAACAGCTATCTAATCCTGACCTACATTTGCCTAAGACTTTTCGGGCTTTTTAATATCTAAGGCTTTTATTTTCTCTATGGCCGCATCCAACAATTCTTTCCCTTTTGTGACATCTGCTTCTGCTTTTTCTTTTTCTCCCATTAATTCATAGACTTCGCTCCTTCCGAAATAATTGACCAAATTTTTTGGATTAAGCCTTATAGCTTCAGTATAGTCCTCCAGAGCTTTCTCATATTCTTCAATCGATATAAATGACTCCGCCCTATCAGCAAAAGCCTCTGAATTGTTGGGGTCGAGCCTGATGGCCTCAGTGTAATCCTCAAAAGCCTCATCGAAGTCCTCGAGCGCATGATATGCCTGACCACGATTTACGTAGTCATTAGATGAATTTCGATTTAACCGAATTGCCTTTGTAAAATCATCTATCCCAAGCTCATATTCTCCATTTTCGCAGTAAGCACATCCCCTTGCAGAAAATGCAAGGTAGGATTTGGGGTCAAGCGCAATTGCTTTTGTCAGGTCTTTAATGGCTCGGTCTAATTCCTCTACCATACGAAAACAAAAACCACGCATGCTGATGGCCTCGATATTATTAGGGTCGAGCTTTAAGGCTTTGGTACATTCACTAATTGCTCGGTTATAGTTCTCGCCCTCCATCTGCTTATTAGCGCGCATGATGTGATCGTCTGCGGTGCGAATTGCAGTTTGTCTAGAGTTTTTCATGATAACTTTCCTTTCGATATGGTGTTTTCAAACGGTATTGCTATCGTCAATTGATAATGAGTTTTTTATCAGGATTATTTCAACCTCCCCTCCTGCTGGAATTTCTATAGCATCTTCTGGAACCATCGCCAGTGCATTGGCCACACAGATAGATGAGAGTTGCGCACTCCCCTGAGGGCCACTTAGCCGGGCAACCCAACGGCCCTGTCGTTCTTCTGCCACTACCCGCAAAAAGTGTCTCTTAGAATCATTACTAGACTTGCAGAAACCACTTTCCAAGTTTGCTCTGATTGGTTGCGGTTGAAAATTTTGTCGCCCCATCATTTTGTAAATCGCTGGTCTTAGATATAACTCTGCCATTACCATTGCTGAAACTGGGTTGCCTGGGATACCAAAGAATGGTTTTTCCCCCAATGTCCAAAATCCGAAGGGCCCACCCGGTTTTTGATCTACTTTCCAAAAGTGCAACTTTGCACCCACAGAATCAAGAGTTCCTTTTACAAAGTCATAATCTCCTACAGAAACTCCGCCTGTAGTGAGCAATAGGTCGCATGTCTCCAAGGCATCATTAACTGCAAGTTCAACTGACTCTCTTGTGTCGCATATTCGGGGAAAGGGCATAGGTATAGCACCCCAGCTACGCACCTGGGCTGATAGGCTATGGAGATTTGCATCCCGAATTTGCCCTACTCCTGGCTTTTCAGTGTGGTCTACCAACTCGCTACCAGTCGTAATTATCGCTACCCGGACTTGGGGGAATATAGGTATTTCAGAAATGCCCAGAGCCGCCAGAAGACCTATATGAGAAGGCTTTATTACCTGCCCAACCCGCAAAATTGACATTCCTATATCTATATCCTCTCCAGCGAAGCGCACATTTTTTTTAGGTTTTATCGCTTTTAGAATGTCTACAGTCTCTTTTCCGGATCGCGTATCTTCTACAGGAACAACTGCTGAGCTACCTATCGGCATTGGCGCCCCAGTCATAATCCGTGTGGCTGTTCTAGGCGTTAGGCTATGATTTGGTGCGCAACCAGCTGGCAAGTCTTCTAAAATTCGGAGTGAAACAGGGCTGTCAAGCGAGGCATTTTCGCAGTCGACAGCTCTCACTGCAAAACCGTCCATTGCTGAATTATCGAATGGGGGCAGTTTTTCGGGCGAGACTATTGTCTCTGCGGCCACCATGCTGAGCGCAGAATCCAGTCCAACAACTGCTCTCCGCCTAGGCTCAACCTGACTGAGAATAATTTCAAGTGCCTCTCTCCAGAGAGTCATACGTTTTCTCCCAACCTCTAGTTTATAGCAGTTCGCAGGTGGGCTTGACCCAATAAAAGCAATAACAGCTAGTGCAGTGTAACACTTAAATGTTACACTGCACTAGGGTCGGGATTTGCTCGCAAATCACGACCGCTAGATGCTTGCAAGGCGGACTTGCTACGCCGTTAAGCAAGCATCTAAAGCGTTAC
>Ga0082212_10000910_pt1 | contig 43538 bp, 38 predicted proteins | sample TergutNt197P3_FD_71548 | JGI IMG/M metagenome (GOLD analysis project Ga0082212, IMG submission 71548) | Neocapritermes taracua P3 segment gut microbial communities from Petit-Saut dam, French Guiana - Nt197 P3 | ecosystem: Host-associated > Arthropoda: Insects > Digestive system > Gut ...
TACCGCCCTATCCGCTGCGTATAGTTTTTTACTGATCTCAACTACGCTTGACCGGGATTTCACTCATTGCAAATCCGGCAAGCGCATCCCCGGATAACCTGTATGTCGTCCAGCCGCTCATCGGCGCCGCGCCAAACGAACGGTACAGCTCGATACCCGGCGTATTCCAGTCAAGGCACGCCCATTCAAAGCGCCCATACCCCCGCTCGACCGCAATCCTTGCCAACTCGCGGAGTATATAAGTCGCGACGCCCCGCCTCCTGAAATCCGGTAAAACATACAGATCCTCAAGGTACATTCCCGCCCGCCCAAGGAATGTGGAGAAGTTGGTGAAAAACAAGGCAAACCCAGCCTCCCGCCCATCGATCACGGCAAAAATCACCTCGGCCGCTTTTTTTTCGAACAACCAGTACGCAAGCGATTCCTCCCCGGCGACGACTTCATCCGACAAATGCTCGAACTCCGCGAGGTCGTTTATAAAGCGCAAAATCAGGGCGCAGTCGCCGCGCTCCGCAAAACGAAAAACTATATTCTGCCCCACACCTAATTTCCTCTCGAATCATCCGCTTTTCGATCAAACAGAACCTGTCAAGATTATAACAGGGATACGGCGCTGTGGCAAGTCCAGCCTGATAAAGCTGATGGCGCGTCATCTGCGTCAAAACGGCGTTGCCGATGAGCAAATCATCGAGATCAATTTTGAGTCGATGGAGTTTCGGGGCATGAGCGTTGAGGCGCTGTATCAATATGTGAAGGAACGCCTGCCTGTTGGCAAGCGCGTCTATCTGTTTCTCGATGAGATACAGCGGATCGATCAGTGGCAGGATGCTGTAAACTCTTTCGTAGACTGAGCCTACGATGTCGCCAATTATCGCTCCGAGCATACCTTATGTGAAGCAGGGGACGGTTCATTTGCTTCCTTGCCTTAATACTTCAGAAAGTTCAAATACTGATCCAGTCGTTCTTTCAGATATTCAGCGACCATACTTACCATAGGTGCTGAGTTACTCTCCCGGTAGTAGCTGTCAAAACAATCATAGTACCTTTTTCGGTCTGCGAATTTTATGTTGACCGGCGGATATCCGCATTGCATAAGCATTAGGTTCAGGATCAGCCTGCCAGTGCGCCCATTCCCGTCAATGAATGGATGGATACCCTCAAAATTCAAATGGAGTAACGCTGCACGCTCGATCGGATGCCGCTTGTCTTTTGAAAGATCATAAAAAAGTCCTTCCATCTGAACCGGCACAAGGTAAGGTTGCGGCGGCTCTTTGAACGCGCCCATGATCCGCACAGGAATGGAACGGTACACACCTTTATCTTCCGGTCTGTCCATCAGTACGAGTGAATGGATGTCTTTTATTATTCTTTCCGACACCGGTGTTTTGTCAGCAATAAGCTGCTGCACATACAAAAACGCGTCGCGATGTCCTACCGCTTCCAAATGGTCTTTGAGAGGTTTTTTATCAATCGTAACTCCCTCAAGAACCAGCGCGGTCTCCCGGAGCGTTAGCGTGTTTCCCTCGATGGCATTTGAGTTGTAGGTAAACTCTATAATAAACTCCTCTTGTAGACGCTTTAGCTCTCCTTGTGTTAACGGGCGGCGTTTATCCAACTCTCCTTTAAGTGTATCAACGCTGGAAAAGAGCTTAACATATTCTTCCGAAATATCCATCCCGCGCAAAACCCGGCCATCTATCGGCTTAACAGCATTTTCCGGTATGAGATAGGCGCGGCCTTGCTTTCCAATGCCATCGATTTTCCCTTGTTCACACAGCAGGCGGACACGCCGGTCTGATATGCCCCATTTTTCCGCAGCTTGTTTTACTCTGATATATGCCACAAAAATCACCTGTCCTTCCTCAAAAGGATACCACATTATCGGAATAATATCAATAATATTTCAGCCAACTCCAAAAGATATTGTTCCGCATGTTATTCCGGTTATCTCCATATTGGCTCCGTACTGAACGGATGGCGACATATTGCAGAAATTCTCATAGGCCTGAGGAAAAGTCAACAGCTTCGATGTGAACGCTTCTATTTGCTCGTCGCTGACCGTTTCTGAGGATTTATTGCGGTGCTGCAGCAATCGTGGTAAACTGACAGGTATCTAAAATAAGCGGATAAGCCGCTCAACTTGGAGGCAGAAATGAAAAAATGCAGGATCAGCGTTATCAGGACAGCTCTTTTCGAGGATTTACGCGACGAGTATATGCGCGCGGACTTTGGAACATGCCCGGTCATGAATGAAGGCGACGTTTTCACAACGGGCGGGATGTTCGGCAACAGCATGCCACAGGGTTTTTGCGAATACGCCTGGCAGGCGGTGCAGAACATAGCGTGCACGCTTGCGGGCGGCGGAAAGGTCTTTGGCGAAGACTTCAATATCGCCTGCTGCAATGACGGCGTTCGCCCTGTCATACTAAAACTTGAAGCGATCGACGAATAGCAAACGGAGATTGAAGAATGGGATGAGAAAGCATGGGGACGGTCTTGACATGAAAGCATGGGGACGGTTCATCTGCTTGACATGTGAAAGCTAAAATTAAAAGCATGGGGACGGTTCATCTGCTTGACATGTGAAAGCTAAAATGTTACTCTGGGCGTGGGGGTGGTGAATATGCCCAGAGCAGCAAGAAAAAAGAGTTCAACAGGAATCTATCATGTAATGCTGAGAGGGATAAACAGACAGTCAGTATTTTTAGACGATGAAGATAATGAAAAGTTTCTGCAAACACTTAAGGAATGCAAAATCGTAAGCGAGTTCGAGCTATATGGCTACTGCCTGATGGGAAACCATGTGCATTTATTACTAAAAGAAGGAAAAGAAGACCTTGCGCTTGTGTTTAAGCGCATCGGAGCAAGATATGTATTCTGGTACAATTGGAAATATAGGAGAACCGGACACCTATTTCAAGACCGATATAAAAGCGAACCCGTTGAATCCGATCCATACTTCACAGTGGTATTAAGATACATTCATCAGAATCCAATAAAAGCGGGATTATGCGGAAGCCTCGGCGAGTACAAGTGGAGCAGCTATAAAGAGTATATCCATAAGAATGGGATCGTAGATCATGAGTTTGCACTTGGTATAATTGGAAATGACAGTTTCGAGAAATTCATGAACGAAACAATCGACGGACACTGCCTTGAATACACCGATTCAAGAAAGCGGATGACAGATGAAGATCTGATGGCGGTAATAGAAGAAACCATCAAGATCACAGCAACAATGATCCAAAGCGAGCCAAAGGAGAGCCGAAACCATATTTTGGAGTCCATAATGAGGATGGAAGGAGTTTCAACAAGGCAACTATCAAGAGTGTCAGGGATTTCAACCAACATTATCTGGAATCATCAAAGCAGATGAACCGTCCCCTTGCTTTCAAGTACGGCTCCGCCGTCTGCTAAAGTAAAATCTTCATTGCGCTCTTTACATTTTGCGTTGTTTCTTCGCCGAGTATATTCGCTTTTGATGTTCCCGAAATTATCATTTCCCGAACATCATTTTTATGCGTTTCATAAAATGCCCTACGTTCACGTATCGGGTTCAAGGTATTATTCAGTTTTGTGTACAGCACCTTTTTACAGGCAACGCAACCGATTTTCGCGTTACGGCACATATCGCATATGTTTTCATATTCATCAGCGTAAAAAGACTTTTGGTACTGGCTGACCATACAAACATCCGGGTTCCCTTTATCGGATACCGCTATCCTGTTTGTGTCTGTCAAAGCAGATTTCACTTTGTTGGTAACGGCACTCTCATCGTCAGATAGGTAGATTGCGTTCCCTAAACTTTTTCCCATTTTGCTATTTCCATCAAGTCCTGCGAGGCGGGGAGTTTCGCTTAGCAGCTCCTTTGGAATTTTTATAGTTTCACCGTACAAATCATTAAATCGACGAATGATTTTTCTGGCTTGTTCCATATGCGGTAACTGATCATCGCCTACCGGAACAAGATCGGCATTACAAAAGGTAATGTCGGCGGCTTGGCTTACAGGATAACCTAAGAAACCATACGATAAGTCATTGTACCCGTATTGTTTTGCTTCTGTTTTTATCGTCGGGTTATGTCTAAGCACGTTTACCGAAACGAGCATTGAATAAAAAACCGTGAGTTCAGCGATGGCAGGTACTTGAGATTGTTGGACAAACGAAACCTTTTCCGGCTCAAGTCCAACGGAAAGATTGTCAATCGCCACCTCAAAAATGCTCTCATTGATAAGCTCCGGATTGTTGAAATGCGTTGTAAGCGCCTGCACGTCCGCGAGCAGGATAAATGTTTCGTATTCATTTTGTAGTCTTACGCGATTTTGAAGGCTTCCAACAAAGTGTCCCAAATGAAGCCTGCCCGTAGTCCTGTCGCCTGTTAAGATTCGCTTTTTCATGGGTATTATCCTTTCATAACTTAGATTGCAACCACCACCAGCCATCGATCACGCAACCAACTCCTTCAAATAAAAAACTCCAGCCCCATAAGGACAAGAGTTTTCAAGCCACCTCAATGAGTACGCACCATCATGCGCTCCCCGCGTAACGACCAGGGTTTTCGTCAACACCTACTAAGCAAATGCCTTTTGGGTTGCCCTCATAAGCCCATTCATCAAAACACGAAATACCGCACTCGCACCATCGGCGGTTCTCTGAGAATTCATTGTAATGACTACTTACACTTAATCATCGGTTTCAATATTCAGTTTTCAGTATTGTACCACGGACTGCTCTTACTTTCAAATAAAATATTTCGCCATCATTTCAGCCAAATAACATAGCCGAACCCTTCGCCGACGAGTTTTATATCGTCGGCGAAGGGTTCGACTACGTTTAAGGGATGGTGGACCCGAAGGGGATCGAACCCTCGAACCTCACGGATGCGAACCGTGCGCTCTCCCAGCTGAGCTACGGGCCCATGTTTTCAGTGTCAGACAGCAGTCAAATGCCCGATACGCCGCATGCGGCGCGACGTGGGGAAATGCGCCGCCAATTATTATAACAGACATTCTGCTTTTGTAAAGAGGTAATTTAGGCGACGGTTTTGAATATCAGATAATTGAGTATGCATTATTACGTTATGTAAACCAAAACCTTAGTGAGCCTAAAGGCGCGATATTCACCGGCGCGTAACTGCTTTTTTTGCCCGTTTGGTCGGAAAATACTTCAATCACAGAGAGAAATCGTTGTGGATAACTCTGTGGAGAATGTTGACAACTATTTGTACTCTGTGCTGTAACAGATACTTATGTAAACCGAAAGCACATATTAAAGGTCTTTTCTTTTCTGAGAATTTTGTCAATTACGTGGAAAATTTGTGTAAAGAATATGTAAAATATGACAGAAGAAGCCTTGCTAATGAATAATAAATGATGAATATTCAACGCTAATATTCACACGCATTCATGGGTATACAAACTGTAATACATGCGAGGTCAAATGCGCTGACTATTAGCTGTAACCTAGGAGCCTGTGTAGAAAGTCGCGTTATTAGATAAGTGCCGATTGTTTCCGCCTGTTTTGCGGGTTTTGAGGGCGAATACTCGGCTGTATTTAACCGAAAAACGCGCAAAACAGGCGGAAAGAGGCGGTGCTTAGATGATGGCGGGACTTTTTACACAGGCTCCTAGCCGGCGCCCGCTTACGGTTGCACTTCAGAGGGGTGTCCGGGAGATGCTTTTTTAAGGCTTCTACAAATGTTCCGCCTCCTGCTTCGCAACCACCCTTAAAAAAGGCAGTCTCCCGGACACCCCTCTGAAGTGTAACCGCTTACGATTCGATGGGTGTTTGGATGGGCGTTTGGGGCTTGAACAGGTGGTTCAGATGTGTTAGAATACTGATATATTACAGAAAACCTTTAGGTCAGGATGTTGACTATGGATAGTACTGGTTTCAAGATACTTATCGCAGACGACTCGCTGCTCAATCAGGAGATGCTGCGCGTTATTTTGACTGCTGTCACTTCCGAATTAGCGCAGGAGGGGCAATCACCGTACATTCTCGACTTCGCAAACTCCGGGCCGGAAGCTTTGGTCAAGGCAATCGATTTTAAGCCTGATCTGATTTTACTGGATATAATAATGCCCGGACTGAGCGGTTTTGAAGTGCTTGAGAGATTGCAGCGTGAAGTTAAGACAAAGGCGATTCCGGTAATCATCATAACAGGGTTATCGGACGAGGCGAATGAAGAAAAAGGGCTTGAGTGCGGCGCAGTGGATTATATCAAGAAGCCATTCCGCAAGGCGGTTGTATTGGCGAGGATCAGGAATCAGCGAAAAATCATCGAGCAAATGCGGCTTATTGAATCACATAGTCTGATAGATCAGCTCACCGGCATTCCGAACAGGAGAAATTTCGATATCAGGATCGAAGAACAGTGGGGGTACGCGAAGCGAAAGAATCATCCAATCAGCGTACTAATGCTTGACATCGATCATTTTAAGCGTTACAACGACACATACGGCCACCAGCAGGGTGATGAGACACTTAAGGCTGTCGCAGCGTCGATTTCGAAAGCGTTGTTTCGGTCGTCGGATACAGCCTATCGGTGGGGCGGCGAGGAATTCGCTATCCTTTTGGTGGATACGGACATTGAAAGCGCAGCGATTGTTGCTGAAAGAGTGAGGAAGAACGTCGAAACAACGCTGGTTCCGAACCTCAACGGAGGCGACTCGCTCAGTGTGACGGTGAGCGTAGGGGTAGTGTCAGCGCGACCCGGAATTGACGCCGACATCGCGCATACGATCAAGCAGGCGGATATCGCGCTTTACGCCGCAAAGGAGTCGGGCAGAAATAGAGTATGCACAGCGCCCTATGATGAATCGTAATGCTTGAGTATGGCGCCATCAGGATTGATACAGTGTTTGCGTAACGCCTCTTATACGAGGCGTTGCAATTAGTTTATTTGCAATAAAACGCAGGTTAACATAACAAGGAATGAGTACTGAATGAGAACCGGAAAAAGAAGCGCCACAGCAGCAATGCTCATAGTATTATCGTTTCTGACGTCTTACACAGTATATGCTTTTGGCAGGGACGTTTATACGAACACGCGGATGCTGGCTGATAACCTTGAATACACAAACACTGTGTCATACAGCGACGCCATTGGGCGAGGCGAAAGCTTTTCACTGAGGATGACAGGGCCGGGAGATGCGTATCCTATCGTAACCACGAGCGACACGATTTATGGAACGACGACTATATCCAATATCGTCAGATACGCAGAAGAACAGGGTTTGAACGTCCTCGCTGCTGTTAACTCAGACTTTTTTTCAACTCAGACCGGCGTACCTCTTGGGATAGTCATAGAGGACGGAGAATATAAATCGAGTCCAAGCGGCAGGGTCGCAGTATGCTTCGAAGAATCAGGTGTTGTCAGTTTCGTCGATGCGCCTTCTATCAGAATATCACTTCGCATAAATGGCGATTCCGATGAACCGGGCGACTCAGGTAACCCCGGAGGCGCAGGAGACCCCGGCGGCCCGGGCAGCCCCGGAAGCCCGGGCGACCCCGGCGACCCCGACGACCCCGGCGGGGCAGATAACCCCGGCGGCTCGACCGCGCCCAGCGACCCCGGCGACTCAGGCGACCCCGGAATCCCGGACAACCCCGGCGACCCTGGCCACCCCGGAAACCCGGACAACCCCGGAGATTCCGGAGACCCCGGCGACCCCGGCGGGGCAGATAACCCCGGCGACTCCGGCGACCCCGGCGACCCCACCGAAGGTATACCGGATACTGTGAGTCCGGAAAAAGTGGTAAACCTGAGTAACTTGAACAAATTCCGCGTCGACACAGGCGGAATGTACTTATTTACTGAAGCTTTCTCGACTGTTTCGACCCGGACTTCGACTCCGGGATGGTTCGTTGTTTTTAAGATAATCGAAGGCGTTCCTTCTGTTTCCGGCGAAATGCAGCTTCAGGTAACCGATAAACTGACGTCGGATGGCGCACTGAAAATTGAGAAAGGTTACATGATACTGACTGCCTCGACCGGGGCAGGGTACATCGAAGAGTATGACAAGTTCGAGGTTGGTGACCGCGTAACTCTGAAAACCACCTGCTATAACGAGCACCTGATAAACGCGAGATATGCGACAGGCGGCGGTGATATATTGATTTCCGATGGATCCATCTCCGATTCAGCCGAATGGGACAGCGCTCTGCTGCAAAGAGCGCCCAGAACTGCATTCGGAGTGCGCGAAGACGGAACCGTTACTTGCTTTGTCATCGACGGTCGAAACTCGCAGCATTCTGTCGGAATGACGCTTAGCGAGCTTGCAGGCGAACTGCAAAAGCAAGGGTGCGTATACGCGGTGAATTTTGACGGCGGAGGTTCATCCGCCCTGAGCGTTAGGCTGCCGGGAGAGAAAAACAACGCTGTTGTAAGCATGCCGTCCGATGGATCGGAGCGCGGCTGCGCGACTTATATACTTTTCGTTACCGACGCCGTATCAGACGGGGCCGCGCGCAATCTCGCCTTGAAAAATGATGGCGCTATCATTCTCGCGGGCTCTTCGCTCGATCTGATATACACAGCTACTGACAGCGGGTATTTCCCTGCGGCTGTTCCGGATGATGTTCGGGTGGTATCTTCCGTTGAAGACGCGTCTGTTACAGGGCGCAGATACACAGCCGGAAGCGGCGCAGGTATTGATAATTTGCAGCTCTTCTCTGCGTCTGCGGGAGCACACGGAACCGGAAGTGTTTTCGTTATAACCCAGCCGACTTCTATCACTCCGTCAAAGAAAGGCTCGACAGCGCAACTGACGTCCGTTGTTCTGCAGCCCGGAGAGACGCTTGAACTAGCGGTAGCAGCGACGTATTACCGCCGTACAGTTACTGCGCAACTCCTGTCGTTTGAGTACTCGATAACAGGTGAAATAGGTGAGATGACGTCTCCGGGCGTTTTCAAAGCCGGATCGCTGATGTATCAGGAGGGTACGCTGACTGTTTCAGCAGGCGGAAGGTCTGTAGACATAAAAGTCGAGATCGGCGGGTTCAGGGATATGACGAATCATTGGGCGAAGGACTTCGCCGCGTACCTCGCTTCCATTGGAGTAGTTAAGGGTATAACTCATACTGAGTACGGCCCGGAGCTTCTGATGAAGCGCTGCGATTTCGTGCTTATGCTGTACAGGGCAGCCGGTATGCCTGCTTCCGAAGGCTCTCCATCAGCAGATGATGTAAATAATACATCCGCACTGTTTGCTGATGTGCCGGCAGACGCGTATTATTTTGACGCTGTGGCCTGGGCAAGGAAAGCAGGGGTAACCGATGGCACAGGAGGGAACAACTTCAGCCCCGAGTCACCGCTTTCAAGAGAACAGGCCTTTACATTCGTGTATCGAGCGCTGGGCTTGCTCAATGTTCCTTTCGCCGATGGTTCTGCAGAGGACGTCTCAGCGTTTCCTGACGCCGGGGAGGTCGCGGACTTTGCGATTCTACCGACTGCCACGCTTATAAATCTGGGCGTCGTTGCCGGCTCGGATGGTATGCTCTTGCCGCGCGAGAGTCTGAGTCGGGCACAGATGGCAAAGATACTCACAGTGACATTACAACTTGCGGATGAACGCGGCGGCGCTGACGATCTTTCCGGTGGGAGTGACGTATATGCTTCGGATCACGAGACGGGTTTCGGCTATGCTCTGATAACAGGGAGCGGTTCCGGAAGAAGAGGCCTGGGGTGATGAGCGGGCCCGGGGTTATGAGCGGGCCTGAGGTGAAAAAAAGTGTTTGTTGATCAAGCTGTAATACTGGTTCAGGCCGGCAACGGCGGCAATGGCGCAGTTTCATTTCATCGCGAAAAGTATGTCGCAGCCGGAGGCCCGGACGGCGGAGACGGAGGCCGCGGCGGCGATGTGATTTTTGTAACTGACTCAAACATGTCGACTCTGATGGATTTCAGGTACAAAAGCAAGTATTCTGCTGAGAATGGCGCAGACGGGTCAGGCGGCAACAGGTCCGGTAAAGACGGAAAGAGTCTCACAATTCGCGTCCCTGAGGGTACAGTGATTCGTGACAATGAGAGCAAGGCAGTTATTGTGGACATGTCCTGCGCGGAGTCATTCACCCTTTGCAGGGGAGGCTCCGGAGGGTGGGGCAATAAGCATTTTGCGACACCTACGCGTCAGGCGCCGCGTTTTGCGAAGAGCGGCCTCGCCGGAGAGATGCTCGAGGTCATCCTTGAGCTTAAGTTGCTTGCCGACGTAGGGCTGATTGGTTTTCCCAATGTCGGAAAGTCAACTCTGCTATCTGTCATATCAAAAGCAAAACCGAAAATCGCTGACTATCACTTTACGACGCTCTATCCTAATCTTGGCGTTGTTGAAGCGCCCGACGGAGCCGGGTTTGTTATAGCGGATATTCCGGGACTTATTGAAGGCGCGTCCGCGGGCGCAGGGCTTGGGCATGACTTCCTCAGGCACATTGATAGATGCAGGCTTCTGATCCATGTGGTCGATGTTTCAGGCTGCGAAGGCAGAGACCCGACAGAAGACTTTACGGCAATAAACGAAGAACTCCGGATGTACGATCCGGAGCTCGCTGCGCGCCCGCAGCTTGTGGCCGCGAACAAATGCGATATTGCTCAAAATGATGAAATGGCAAAACGCTTTAAAAAGCATGTTGATTCACTCGGGTATAAACTTTTCATGATATCTGCGGCAACTAATAAAGGAGTCCGCGAACTGATATCCGCCGCTATTGAAATGCTGAGCACGCTTCCGCCGGTATCGGTGTTTCAGCCTGAGTACACCCAAAAGAAAGACCCGGAAGGAAGCCCGGACGACCTCACAATTCAAGTTTATGACGATGTGTGGGCTATTGATGGCCCGTGGCTGGAGAGGCTTGTCAGGAATGTCAACTTCTCCGACTACGAGTCCAGGATGTTCTTTGACAGAACGCTGAGGAACAACGGCGTGTACCGGCGGCTGGAGGATATGGGTATTAAAGAAGGCGATACCGTAAGCATTTATGATCTTGAGTTCGAGTATATGGTTTGATCACGTTTCGATACCAAGGCTGGTAAGAAGCTTCTCAAGTGATGGCATATCCGGCAGCATTATAACATTTGCGCGCGCTTTTTTACCGGCGATCTCAAGTTCGTTTTGCACAAGCAGCAGCGTATCGCTTATATGCGCGAAATAGATAGACGGTACGCTCATTATCGAACCGAGCATATCAAGCGTCGCTTCAGGCGGTGAAATATCTATCGGCATGCCTGTCATCGAAGAGATAGCGCCTACAAAAGACGCGGACATGATATTCGACACTTCGCTTATTGCCGAAAAACCCATCTCGTCGATTTCCTCATGGCTCTTAATGTCGGTGTACATCAGCATATTCACCATATCGCATGTGATATCTATCGGTAAAAGGAACATCATCATACCGCTTATACTTCCGGAAAGCATCAGCAGCGTTCCAACCATGACTGCCTCGGGGCCTCCGAGCGCCGCGTATGTTTCATCGAAACCCTTGATACTGATGTCCGGGATCGAGATGTCAACCGGATGCCCAAGCATGCGCGACAGCGACGACGCGGCATTGCCCGAGCCGATGTTTGCGATCTCCCTCAGCACATCAATATGGAACTCGTTAATATCATTGTATGATTTCAGAGCCATGTCCATCCTCCGATCTTGTTCCCGCTAACGGTTTGTGTACATTTTCCTCAAGATATACTCGATGAGCCTGTTTGGCAGTAATCTCCGCATAAAAACAAGCAGTTTATATTCAAAACCTATGACCCGGCGAAGAGGGGGAGATTCTCTCCCGCATATTCGGAGTATCTCTTTCGCAACCGACCCGGGAGCGCGCCCGTTTACTTCGTCATTCTCCATTTTTCTGACAGCGTGCAGACAGGCTTCGTAATACGGAGACGTCTCTTCGACATCGTATGTGCGCGAAGCAGTGAAACCGGTAGAAGTGTCGCCCGGCATCACCAGGCTGACCTTCACTCCCGAACCGTGAAGCTCCATACGGAGCGCCGCTGCGTATGAGTCAAGCGCTGCTTTTGAGGCGCTGTAGTGAGACTGAAACGGAACAGGGAAAACTCCGGCGACAGAACCGATCACTATGCAAAGCCCGCCGCCGCGTTTTCGAAGCCGCGGCAGAAAGCGGCTGTTTACAATAAGGACGCCGTCAAAGTTCGTTCGCATTTGCCGCGCGACAGCTTCCGGAGGGTATTCTTCACCGGGGCACGCAATACCGAGACCGGCGCAGTGTACTACTATCCCGATGTCATCCGGTAGGCTGTCCGCTGCGCTGCCGACGGAAGTAAGGTCGCACACGTCGACTTTTATAGGGCGTATCGCGCCTCCCCCGGGAAATGTCAATACGTCAGCCTGCGGGTTCCTTGAGCCGGCGTAAACAGAATATCCGCTCTTTGCAAGCAACTCCGCGGTTGCCAGGCCGATACCGGATGAACCGCCTGTCAGGAATACATTTCTTCCGTATGGAAACTTCATTGTCCGGCACGACCTTCGATTACTTCTGTTTATTCAAGTGTTGTATAACGACTATATCATACGGCACAGGTAAATACAAGTATATCTAACAGTTTTACACATCAGTTTCATCATAATGTGTTACACTTCAGAGGGGTGTCCGGGAGATGCTTTTTTGAGGCTTCAACAAATGTTCCGGGGTATATGAGCAGTGGCTTCCGCCTCCTGCTTCGCAACCAGCCTCAAAAAAGGCAGTCTCCCGGACACCCCTCTGAAGTGTAACCATAATGTCGTAGATGGAGGTAAGCGGTTGAACAATACGTTGTATCTTGTTGTACCGTGCTACAATGAGGAAGAAGTTCTGCCTGAAGCAGCGCTTAGGCTGGATGCGAAGATGAAGGAACTCATGTCTGACGGGAGAATTTCGGCTGCAAGCAGAATCCTTTTCGTCGATGACGGATCGGCTGACAGGACATGGGAGCTGATTTGCGGGCTGTGCGGCACTGATGATCTCTTTACCGGCGTGGGCCTCAGCAGGAACAGAGGGCATCAGTATGCGCTGTATGCAGGCTTAATGACCGCCTTGAGTAAAGCCGGTATGGCTATCTCGATAGACGCGGATCTTCAGGACGACGTGGACGCGATAGGAAAAATGGTTGATGAGTACAATAACGGCTTTGACATTGTATACGGAGTGCGGAGAAAGAGGGAGACGGACAGCTTCTTCAAGCGTGTAACAGCGGAAAGCTACTACAAGCTGCTGCGCAGGCTTGGCTGCGACGTTGTTTTCAACCACGCAGATTATCGCCTTATGAGTTCAAGGGCGCTTGAAGCGCTGGCGGACTATAAAGAGCAAAAACTCTTTCTGCGAGGGCTCGTCCCGCTGCTTGGGTTTAAAACCGCCGTAGTGGAGTACGACCGCGCCGAGCGTTTCGCGGGAGAGAGCAAATATCCGTTGAAAAGGATGCTCGCTCTCGCGTTTGACGGAGTCATGTCCTTAAGCCTGCGGCCTCTCCGGATCGTGACCGCGATTGGCGGGATAGTGGCTGCTGCTGCACTTGCAATGTTGGTTGGATTGATTGTCCTGCTTTGCATGGGCAGGACGATCCTTGACTGGAAAATAGTTGTTTTTTCTGTCTGGGCAGTCGGAGGATTGATTATGCTGAGCCTCGGTATCGTGGGTGAATATGTCGGCAGGGCGTATCTCGAGACGAAGCGAAGGCCAAGGTACGTTATTGACAGGACCGTAGGTGGGGGGAGCGCCGGAGAGATGACCGGAGGTTCCGGAGAGAAAACCGGAGGCTCCGGAGAGAAAACCGGGATCGACGGAGAGATGACCGGGAGCTCCGGAGGGGAGTCCTGATGGAGTTACGAGGCGCGCGAGCGGTCAGAGAATTGCTGGACAGCAACGGGTTCAGCTTTTCTAAGTCATTAGGGCAGAACTTTCTGATTGACGCAAATGTGACGGAGAAAATCGCGAAAGCATCCGGTGTCGATAAGTCTTGCGGAGTGCTTGAGGTCGGCCCGGGCGCAGGGGCGCTGACATGGTATCTCGCAAAGGCTGCTGCAAAGGTAGTTGCGGTAGAGTTGGATAAAAGGCTTGCTGATATACTGGAAGAGACAATACCGGACGACGCCAATGTCGAGGTCGTGCGGGGCGACATACTAAAGCTGGATATAGCAGGGCTGGTTGGCGAAAAAATGGACGGGCTAAAGGCGCGCGCTTGCGCGAATCTGCCGTACAGCATTACGACGCCCGCGCTGACGGCGCTTATCAGCGCGTCTGTTTTTGAAGAGATCACCGTCATGGTGCAAAAAGAGGTTGCGAGACGTATATGCGCGCCTTCGGGAGCACGCGAATATGGCGCTCTTTCGGTTTTCATACAGTATCACACTTTTCCCGTGATACTGTTCGATGTACCGCCGGAGTGTTTTATGCCAAGGCCAAAAGTTTACTCTACCGTACTCACAATGAAGACGCGTCCTGAAAGCCTGCTTTCGTCCGAGGCTGAAACTCTCTTTTTCAAGATTGTCCGCGCTGCTTTCAATCAGCGCAGGAAAACTCTTGCGAACGCGCTTTTCGCGGTTTTCGGAAACGAAATGAGTAAAGACTGTCTCATAAAAGTAATCAAGGATTGCGGCTTTGATGTGAATGTGAGAGGCGAAACGCTGGGCATTGAGGATTTTATAAAGCTGACAACCCGCATTGCCACATAACGCGCCGGATGTCACGGTATACCAGAAAAACAGTCAAACTGTCTCGTCATTGCGGGCTCTCAAGGAATCCAAGGATTCCCCGCAATCCCCATCGGACAGGTACATTATTCATGGGATTGCGGCGCGGAGGCCGCAATGACGATGGGACAGTGAATAGTAACCGCCGGATTAAAAAAGTAACAAAATTTTACAAAATTAGTTGACGACTCATGAATGATGTTGTAAAATCAGTACAGCAAATGAAAGAGGTGATGTTTCCGTGAGTATTATTGCAGAAGTCAAATGCGCAAGATGCGATCGAAAATATTCAGGCGTCCGCAGCAGATGCCCTTACTGCGGAGCCCGGCGCATTGGGCGGGGGAAGTATTCTGAAGAAAATGACGACTCAAAAGGGAAGATGCTCGTAGGGATACTGATACTTGCCGTACTGGTAGTCGCTGTGGTCGTGCTGCTGGTTATGACAGATAAGCCGGAAGACAGCAGCCTGGCTGCCGGAAGCGAAACAGGCGAACAGGCTTCGGACATGCCGGGATCCGGTTTATCCGGCGAAGACGACATCATCACCATGCCCGGAACTTCTATGGATGATCCCAGCACGCCGCCTCCGAACAGTGAAACACCGCCGGAGACGACGACAGTAGAGGTCCAGTCGGTTATAATCACATACGCTAACGTTAAGAAGACGGACTTCACTGAGCACATCGGGATAAAAGTGCCATTGAAGGCAAAGGTCGAACCTCCGGGGATAGAAGTTGATATTGAGTGGACAAGCAGTAACACGGACATATTTGAAGTAGTTCCAAAGGATGTGAACGGCAACGCTGCCGACGTAATAGGCAAAGCTAAAGGCGACGCGACGCTCACTGTAAGAGCTGGTGATGTTGAAGCGACTTGCATCGTGAGGATCATTCCGTAGCCGGCGGCAGAGTGGCAACAAAACAAAATCAGCACAGAATCAAAATATACAGTGGCAACTTCCGGTCAGGTGCTGCTTACAGCCGCCTTATACAGCTTGTTTTTTGGAATGCCTGTTTCAGCTGAAACCTTCCCGGAGGCGTCTTTCAAAGAAAGCCCGGCGTCAGTGTATGCCCGCACGGCGTTGACTGCATCTACCAGGTTTATCTCTTGCGCTACCGTACTAACAGCTCCTTCTATAACGACTACGAACTCGCCCCGGGGCGGGTTCGTTTTATAGTATTCCGCAGCCTCGGATAACGTGCATCGCTTTGTCTCTTCAAACAGTTTTGTAAGCTCTCGTGATAAAGATACCCGCCTGTCGCCGAATGCTCCCAGCATGTCGTCAAGCGTTCGTACAAGCTTATGCGGAGCCTCATAGAATATCATAGTGCGTTTCTCGGTCTTGAGCTCTTCCAGGTGGTCGAACCTGCTTTTTCGGGCTGTAGACAGAAAACCTTCGAATGTGAACCTGCTTGCGCTCAAGCCTGAGAGGATCAGCGCAGTCACAGCGGCGCACGGCCCCGGAACAACCGTTATCGGGATCTCCGAGTCGATACACTGTCGGATAAGGTTCTCGCCGGGGTCGCTTATCCCGGGAGTTCCCGCGTCTGTTACAAGGGCGCAGTCCTCGCCTGCAAGCAGCCGTTTGATGATTTTCTCACCGCTTTCGCGGCTATTGTGTTCATAGTAGCTGACAAGCGGCTTCTTTATGCCAAGATGCGCAAGCAGCTTCCCTGTGACGCGCGTGTCTTCGGCAGCGACAAAATCAACGCCTGCGAGCGTCTGAGCAGCGCGGGCTGATATGTCGCCAAGGTTTCCGATAGGCGACGCAATGGGGAAAAGAGTCCCTGTTTTATTCTCGGCGCGCGAAACTTCGGATCCGCCGGACCTTTGCGAATCATTTGCAGACTCTTGTTTTGACATAATCTGTACCCAAAACCTTATAGTGATAACGATAAGAAAAATTATGTAACTGAACGGGAACCTGAACAGCTAAAAATGATAAAGCGGCTGACAAATAATCACATGAGAATTACTTGCCAGCCGCTTCTGATCACTGTTACGCTGATATTGCATCTACCGGGCAGGATTCCATGCAGGCGCCGCAGTCCACGCAAAGCTCCGGGTTTATCTCGTACTGCGTCGAACCGGCTGAAATAGCCTCGACCGGGCAATTACCCGCGCAGGAACCGCATGAAACGCAGCCGTCGCCGATTTTGTATGCCATTTATGCTACCTCCAATATAAAATAATACGAGTACATAGAAATCTGAAATGTATTCTACCATGGATTACGTAAAAATCAATAGCGAATTATACTTGAGCAAATTATATGCTACCGTAAAGTTACTGTTCAGCGGCCCGGAAGAGAACGGGTATCTCATAAGCCTATATCAGTCCTGTAGTATGCGTTAGTAAAGCTGATTCTTCCGACTCCCTCGTAAGCTCTCTGCGCGGCAAGACTCAGGCTGCTGCCCGCTGCTGTTACGCCAAGAACGCGGCCGCCGTTTGTCGCAAAACCACCATTTGAGCGTATAGTACCGGCGTGATACACTGTCACGTTGTCCGGAACTCTATCCAATCCGGATATCTTGAAACCTTTTTCATACTCGCCGGGGTAACCTCCGCTTGCAATTACTACGCAGCAGGAGAAGCCGTCATGCCACTCGATTTCAATGTCAGCGAGGCGCCCGTCTGCAATTGTCTCGAAAACGTCGAGCAAGTCTGTTTTTAACATGGTAAGCACTGCTTGCGCCTCAGGGTCGCCGAACCTCGCGTTATATTCAACGACTCGCGGCCCGTTGGGAGTGAGCATCAGACCGAAATACAGCACGCCGCTGAAAGGGCGGCCTTCCGCGCACATTGCGTCGACTGTGGGGCGGATTATCGTTTTCATGCAGGTCTCCGCAATCTCGGGCGTATACTTCGGGCTTGGGCAGAATGCGCCCATGCCCCCGGTGTTCGAGCCGAGATTGCCAGTGAGCGCGCGTTTGTGGTCTTGAGAAGACAGCATCGGAACAACGGTCTTACCGTCGGTAAAGGCGAGCACTGTGACTTCAGGGCCTGTCATGTACTCTTCGATTACGACGCTGCTACCGCTGTTTCCGAACTTCCTGTCGAGCATGATCATATCGACAGCTTCAATCGCAGCCTCTATGCTCTCTGCGACTACAACGCCCTTCCCCAGCGCAAGGCCGTCCGCTTTTACGACAATCGGTGCGCCGCGGCTTAGAATATGATCTCTGGCTGCAGCCGCGTCGCTGAACACGCTGAACTCTGCTGTGGGGATGCCGTATTTCCTCATAAAGTTCTTTGAAAAAACCTTGCTGCTTTCCAGGATGGCGGCGTTCCGGCGAGGACCGAAAACACGTATACCGGCAGACTCCATCATATCGACCATTCCGAGAGCGAGAGGGTCGTCCGGCGCGACTACTACAAAGTCCACAGGCGAATCTTTTACAAACTGCAGCATGCGTTCCAGATCGGTCGCGGCTATGTCAACGCATTCCGCCAGTTCCGATATTCCGCCGTTACCCGGAGCGCAATACAGTTTCTCAACGCGCGGGGATCTGCTTAGCGCCAGGCATATAGCATGTTCGCGTCCGCCGCCGCCGACTACCAATACGTTCATGTATTCATCCAATCAGCCCGCAAAGACGGGCGCGAGAGTTTAAGGACTTCTGACTTCTGACTTCTGACTTCTGACTTCTGACTTCTGGCTTCTGACTTCTGACTTCTGACTCCATTGCGCAAAGCGCCGCAAGCGGCGCACCGCGGTGCGCGTTAATGGTGGAACAGCCGCGCGCCGGTGAAAGCCATGATCATGCCGTATTTATCACAGGCTTCTATCACGTCGGTATCCCTTATTGAGCCTCCGGGTTGTGCGATAAATGACACGCCTGACCTGCGCGCCCTCTCTATATTGTCGCTAAACGGGAAAAATGCGTCGCTGCCCAGCGAGACTCCGGTAAGCCTCGAAAGCCAGTCATTTTTATCTACAGCCGAAAGAGGGTCCGGCTTTTCCGTGAACACACTCTGCCAGGCTCCGTCCGAGAGTAATCCGTCAGCCTCATCAGACAGGTATACATCTATAGCGGTATCTCGCTCCGGAGGCTTTATGTCGCTTCTGAACTGCAGACCGCTAACCGCAGGGTGCCTGCGCAGCCACCATTTGTCCGCCTTTCCGCCGGCGAGCCGTGTACATTGGATCCTGCTCTGCTGGCCTGCGCCTACGCCTATTGCCTGACCATTATAGACATAGCATACAGAGTTGGATTGCGTATACTTTAGTGTAATTAAAGATATAACAAGGTCGCGCAGCGCTTCGCCGGGAAGGGTTTTCGTTTTCGTTACAACATTCCCGAGCATGGCTGAGTCTATTTGAATGTCGTTTCGCAGTTGCTCAAAGGTTACGCCGTATACGTCCTTTCGCTCAACCGGCCGCGGGCTGTATTCTGGATCTATCTGTACAATGCTGTAATTGCCTCTGCGCTTACCGCGCAGTATTTCCAGCGCTTCTGCTGTATATCCGGGAGCAATCACTCCATCGGACACTTCATGCGCAAGCGCTGCAGCGGTATCTGTATCGCATATATCCGACAGAGCGGCCCAGTCGCCGTACGAACTCACCCTGTCTGCTCCGCGAGCCCGTATATACGCGCACGCGAGCGGCGATATTGTTGTTGAAACCGCTGTGCTCGAATCGCCGGTCGCTCTGTCAAAGCCTGCCGAGCCTGCAGAACCAGCCTCTCCCGCTGCGCCCGTAGGCCATGCAAAAAAAGCCTTCATATCATCGCCGTCCAGAGGGAGCCCTATCGCTGCCCCTGCAGGAGAAACGTGCTTGAACGAAGCAGCGGCGGGCAACCCTGTCGCGGCCTTGAGTTCACTCGCGAGCTGGTAACTATTGAGCGCGTCAAGGAAGTTAATGTAACCGGGCTTTCCGTTAAGTACTTCGATCGGCAGTTCCCCGGTGTCCGTGAAGATACGTGAAGGCTTTTGATTGGGGTTGCAGCCATACTTCAATTCAAATTCGACCATACTTGTGACCTTACCTGTTCTTGTTGATTATATGATCCAGATACTCGCCCGTGGAAATGCGAGTCTCACACGCATATACGGACACTTTGTTATCATAGTCGAGAGCTTGCCATATCGATTCCGCAAAGCTTTCAAGCCCGCGCGATACATCGATGCTCACCGCGAGAGGTTCACCTTCAAATGACGGCAGCGGATCGCCGTCGGAAGAATATGTGGAGATGAAGTGCCCCAGCCCCGGAAGCGCAGCGGAGTATTCGAAAAAACTGCGGATGCAGCATGAAGCGTCGCCCCCCGAGGACTTTAATATTGAAAGATCATAGCTGCCGTCGCTGTGAACAAGACCCGATATGCGCGGCGTGTAGTGCGGTCGGTCCGGCTCAAACTCCCTTGTCTTCAGTGCGCTTCGGAAGTCCAGACCTTTCTGCAGATAGCCGTTTATCGTATCTGTCTGATCTCCGTTAGTGACAATAGTTGCGCCGTCAAAACGGCGCAGCGGATGATAGATGACAAGACTTGGGTCAGCAAGCGCGGAAAAATCGTACGCTGCGGTCTTAATGCCGTCGTCTGTCCTTTCAAACACGCGATTCCTGCTGTTATCTGAACGCCCCATGATAAAGTATACTATAATACTTCGCTGCCCGTCTTCACTGCAGCCCAGAATGATACCGCGGCCGGGATATGAGTTCCCGCCAAGCAAGTCATGAATGCTGTTAACCATTGTTTTCTGCCTCAAGTACATGCACGATCCGTCCTTCGACTTTCAGGCGGCCTTCACAGAAAAGAGAAATTGCCTCCGGCAAGAGTTTCCATTCCGCCTCCTCCATGACCCTGCGCTGGAGAGTCGACGGCGTATCGTCTTCGAATATTTCCACCGCCTTTTGCAGGATGATCGGGCCATCATCAGCCGTCTCAGTCGCAAAATGAGCTGTGGCGCCGGAAACCTTCACACCATGCGCCAGAACAGTCTCATGCACGCGCAGCCCGTAGTAACCGGGCCCGCAAAATGAAGGGATCAGCGACGGATGTATGTTGATGATCCTGTTTTTATACTCGTCAATCAAGTGCGAACCGAGTATGTAGTTGAACCCGGCGTAAACAACAAGCTCGATCTCGAGATCTTTCAACATGTCCAGTATAGCTTTTGTAAAGCTGAAACGGTTTGGAAAAATAGATCTGTCCACGATGTAAACAGCTATACCCGCGTGCTGCGCGCGTTCTATCGCATATGCTTCCGGGTTCGAAGAGATAACGGCTGCCAGTTCGAAGTTCTTGATTTCTCCGAACAGGTCGGCGTCGATGATAGCCTGCAGGTTCGTACCGCCTCCGGATACAAGCACGGCAGTCTTCACCATAGAAATTCACACCTTTCTCACAAATAGTTCAGTATACATACATAGGTATAACCGGCGCGAAAACTGCTCCGGTTTTTGCGCTCTCTGAGTAGGTGAACCGGCTCGGCGATACCCTGCATGTACATGTTGCATGCAGCATGCTGCATGCTGCATGTTGTTATATGTTTTGCATTTTCTCCTGCAGAGCCTTGTCTTTTTCTATTGTTTTAATAGCAAGCGACAATTTGAAAACTGTCAGCTTCTCCTCAAGTTCGTCATCCGATACAGCCAGTATCTGCGCCGCAAGGAGTGCCGCGTTCTGCGCTCCGCCGATAGCCACAGTTGCGACAGGCACGCCGGAAGGCATTTGCACTATGGAAAGAAGACTGTCAAGACCGTCCATTGTCGACGATTCGATTGGCAGGCCTATGACCGGCAGTGTTGTATACGCGGCGAGAAATCCGGCCAGATGCGCCGCTTTCCCGGCAGCTGCGATGATCACCCCGAACCCGTTTTCGCGGGCGCTTACTGCAAACTTCTGCGCTTCAATTGGTGTGCGGTGAGCAGAGATCACATGGGCTTCGTGCGGAATGCCAAACTGCCTGAGCTGTTTAAGCGCATCTGATACGACGTCAAAATCACTGTCGGAGCCCATTATTACTGCAACCTTTTTCAAACTTTCTCCAATCCTTTCCGCATAGCGCAGTGAGCGGCGCAAAAGGCGGACGCCATGCAGCGGTTTGTAAACTCTCTAAACAAACTTTTTTGAGACTTTTTTGTCCATATTGATTGCTAATACATACTATATATCAATCCTGATGCGTTTTCAAGACAAAAGCGGATAGTAACACAGTAACAACTAACTGTCTTGTAACAGTAATGCGACTATGGTACAATCACCGCAAGAACTCAACAGAAATCAGCACTAAAGTCATGGAGTGATACCGGTGTCCGACGTCTATTCATGTGAAGTAACAGAAATCAGGGAGCTCGCCGAGAGTATCTTTTCGCTCGGGATAATATGCCCGTCAGCCGCCGAAAACGCCCGCGCGGGGCAGTTCGTCATGGTCAGATGCGGAGAAGAGCGTGTTCTGCGCAGACCGATCAGTATCTGCCGCGTTTACGGTGAAATGATCGAACTGGTGTTTGAGCGGAAAGGCGGGGGGACGCGCTGGCTTGCGGACCGTTCGCGCGGAGAAATGCTCAACATTTTAGGCCCGCTCGGAAACGGGTTTCACCTGCCGGAAGGCAGGATAATTATCATTGGAGGCGGTATTGGCTCGCCGCCTATGTTGTTTACGGCGGAATCTGTGAAAGACGAGGCGGACTGCATTCTCGGGTTTCGCAGCGCTGCAAATGTTATTCTTGCTGAAGACTTCAGACAAGTATGCGGGAAAGTTATACTGACCACAGATGACGGTAGCCTTGGACTGCATGGCACAGTGGCGGGCCCTTTGGAGGAACTCCTGAAAGAGGGCGGATATGAAGCAGTCGCCGCTTGCGGCCCGCGTCCAATGCTGTCCGCGGTTGCCTCTCTGAGCAGGCGGTATGAAGTGAAGTGCTTTGTTTCACTTGAGGAACGGATGGGCTGCGGAGTCGGCGCATGCGTCGTCTGCGCGTGCGAAACGATAGCATCCGGCGGCGAAAAGACGATGAGCCGTGTCTGCAGGGACGGTCCGGTTTTTGATGCGCGCGACGTAGTATGGGAGTGAACGGCTGCTTGGACGCAACGCCTGAACGAACTGCTTATCGGAGACTGCATGGGAGACCGTGTGGTAGACAGTATCGGAGGCTGCATGTGAGACTGCATAGGAGACTGCATAGGAGGCTGCATGTGAGACTGCATAGGAGTGAACGGTATATTGGAAACTAATGTAGAGTTTGCCGGAGTCTTGTTTAAGAACCCTGTAGTCACGGCTTCGGGAACATTCGGTTTTGGCGGGGAATACGGAGAGTTCTATGATTTATCTCTATTAGGCGGAATATGCGTCAAAGGACTTACGCTTAACAAGCGCTCAGGAAACGCTCCCCCACGGATAGCAGAGACGCCGGGAGGGATACTCAACAGCGTCGGGCTGCAGAATCCGGGTGTTGACCGGTTCGTCAGCGATGAGTTGCCGTTCCTCCGCGGCTTTGACACTGTTATAATAGCAAATATTTCGGGCAACACCGTACAGGAGTACGCTGTGATGGCGGAAAAACTCGCGGATGCGGGAGTCGACATGATAGAGGTGAACGTCTCATGCCCGAATGTCAAGGCGGGCGGCATGCAGTTCGGGACTTCTGCTGAGTCCGTAGCGTCGGTTACTGAGGCTGTGAAAAAGCATTCCAGGGCGCCTGTTATGGTCAAACTTTCCCCGAATGTCACGGATATCGCGGAGATCGCGCGGGCGGCAGAGTCCTCGGGCGCGGACGCTGTTTCGCTTATAAACACTGTGCTGGGGATGCGCATAGACATAAACACGCGCAAACCGGTTTTGATGAATAACACCGGAGGCTTATCCGGTCCGGCAATCCTGCCTGTAGCAGTGAGAATGGTCTGGCAGGTTGCAGCCGCAGTGAAGATCCCTGTCCTTGGAATGGGCGGTATAACGACCGCAGACGACGCAATTGAGATACTGCTTGCCGGCGCCAGTCTCGTGGGAGTCGGGTCAGCAAGCTTTGCAAACCCCTACGCGGCGCCGGAGATTGCAGACGGAATCAGGAGTTACATGGCGCAGGAACATATCGAAAGAGTGTGCGATATAACCGGAAAGGTAGTTTTGAATTGACAAAGATATTTCTGATCAGACACGCTGAAGCAGAAGGCAATATATACCGCCGTGCGCACGGACACTTTAACGGCCAGATAACTCGTAACGGGTTCCGGCAAATTGAGCTGCTAAAGCAGCGCTTTGAGAGCGTAAAAATAGACGCGGTCTACTCCAGCGATCTCTCAAGGGCAAAGACTACAGCTGCAGCGATATATGTCCCGCACGCGCTTGCGCTGTATGAGGATCAGAGCCTTCGCGAAGTCAACGTGGGGAGTTGGGAGGATACTGCCTGGGGGAATCTGCTTCACGACTACCCCGAGATGAGCGAGTGCTTTGGCAGCGACCCGGGCAGGTGGCGCGCAGAGGGCAGCGAGCCTTACGCGCATGTCAAAGAGCGTATGACTGACAGCATAGAGGGAATAGCCCGCAAGCATGACGGAGAAACTGTCGCGATCTTTTCACACGGGTTTGCGATACGTACTTTCCTGTGCGGAGTGCTGGGAGTTCTGTCGGAAGAGTCATATAAGGTCCCTTACTGCGATAACACAGCGGTTACCCTTTTGTCATTCGACCGCGGAGCGCTGAGCGTGGATTATCTCGGAGATAACTCGCACTTGACCGATGACAGCAGCACATTTGCATACCAGACATGGTGGCGTGATGAGAAGGACAGGCGGAGTGAAGACATGAGGTATGAGCTTTCGGGCGAAGCAGGCGGCGAAGCGGGCGGCGAAGCGGGAAGAGAAGCGGGTGGCTCACCGGAAAGCGAAGCGGGCGGCGAAGCGGGAAGAGAAGCGGGTAGCTCACCGGAAAGCGAAGCGGGCCGCATGGCGTACACGGCGTATCTTGAGGACGAGATTGCAGGGCAGCTTGAACTGGAATTTACCGGCGGCGCAGCGGAGAGCTGCTGCTGGATACGAAACATATACATCAGGCCTGATTTCAGGCGCAGAAGATACGGAATCCAACTGATCGGGCAGGCTGTCTCCGACAGTCGCAGACGCAGAAGGGAAAAGCTGCAAATGAACGTTCCGGTTGAAAGCCCCGACTTCGGGTTTTTTCTGAAATGCGGATTTACAGACACAGGCAATTCAACTTCATCTTGCTTGCTGCAGATGAATGTGCGCAATTGGTGATGTTCAGTACTGAGTTTCTGCCGGTCTCGCGTGAGGACATGCGCTCGCGCGGATGGTACTATTATGATTTCCTGCTGGTGTCCGGCGATGCGTATGTTGATCATCCGAGCTTTGGAGCCGCAATAATCGGCAGAGTGCTCGAGTCGGAGGGGTACAGGGTCGCGATACTTGCGCAGCCGAAATTCAGCGATATTTCGGAGTTTACTGAGATGGGGCGCCCCAGATATGCCGCGTTGGTCACGGCGGGGAACCTGGACTCGATGGTCGCGCACTACACAGCGGCCAAGCGTCCGAGAAGCGAAGATTACTACTCTCCGGGTAAGAGAGCGGGGTTGCGCCCGGACCGCGCTGTGACCGTGTACTCCGGGCTTGTTCACGAGGCGTATCCGGGCTTGCCTCTGGTAATAGGGGGCCTCGAAGCGTCGCTTCGCAGGTTTGCGCATTACGACTACTGGGATGACAAAGTACGTCCTTCAGTTCTTTTCGAAGCGGGAGCGGACTTTCTGGTATACGGAATGGGTGAAACCGCGATCATAGAACTTGCTCGCCGTCTCGCCGCGCGCGAAAAACCGGATAGTATTACCGATGTCCGGGGCACGTGCTTTGCGGCAGCGGACTCGTCGCGGTGCGCATTTCCCGCAGTCACCTGCGCGTCGTACGAGAAAGTCAGGGATGACAAGGAAGCGTATGCCCGCGCGGCGATGCTGCAATACGATGAGCATGACGCCGTTCGCGGTAAGGCGGTCATACAGGCTTGCGGAAGCGAAACGCTTATAGCGAACCCTCCGTCCGGTACGCTTTCATCAGAAGAACTTGACAGGATATACGCGCTTCCTTTTACGCGCGAAGTGCATCCTGTATATGAAAAAGCAGGCGGCGTGCCTGCTATCGATGAAGTCCGTTTTTCAATAATTCACAACCGCGGCTGCTTCGGAGGGTGCAATTTCTGTTCTCTTGCAATGCATCAGGGCAGGATCGTCGCCTCACGCAGCCATAAGTCCGTGCTTGAAGAGGCGAAGAGGATCACCGTCAGCGAGGGTTTCAAGGGGTATATCCATGACGTCGGCGGGCCTACGGCGAATTTCAGGCGCCCATCCTGTGCCGGGCAAATGGAAAAAGGCATGTGCAAACGGAGTTGCCTTGCTCCGATACCATGTGCAAACATCGACGCTGATCACACTGATTACCTTCTGCTGCTCAGGAAAATCGCTGCGCTTCCGGGCGTCAGAAAAGTTTTTATTCGCTCAGGCATAAGATTTGATTACTTAATGCTGGATAAAAAAGGCGAGTTCTTCACTGAACTCGTCAAGCACCATATTTCCGGGCAGCTAAAGGTCGCACCGGAGCATTGCGTGGATCAGGTCCTATACTATATGGGAAAACCGGGAAATGACGGGTATGAGAGGTTTACTGAAAAGTTCAGGAAAATCAATACCCGATATGGCAAGGAGCAGTACCTTGTGCCGTACTTGATATCATCTCATCCCGGCAGCACTCTGCGAAGCTCAGTAAAACTTGCCGAATACCTGAACAAAGAGGGGCGTCAGCCGGAGCAGGTGCAGGAATTCTACCCGACGCCCGGTACGCTGTCGACTTGTATGTACTATACCGGCCTCGATCCGCGGACAATGGAGAAGGTTTATATTCCGCGGACGAACGAGGAGAGAGCGATGCAGCGCGCGCTTCTGCAGTGGAAAAGACCAAAAAACAGAGAACTCGTCCGGAAAGCTCTGCAGAGAGCGGGAAGGGAAGACCTGATCGGATACGGAAAGCGCTGTCTGGTACCCCCGCGGAAGCGGGAGCGCTGATAACGAGGATGCAGCCGGATCGCCGCTGCGCTACGCTGTCCGGTACCCCCGCGGAAGCGGGAGCGCTGATAACGAGGATGCAGCCGGATCGCCGCTGCGCTACGCTGTCTGGTACCCCCGCGGAAGCGGGAGCGCTGATAGCGAGGATGCTTCATCTCTGTTCCGTTTTCCTTCGGACGAAAACAAGCTTAGTTTCACTTATTATAACTGCCGCGAAAGTCAGTGCGAAACCTGCGACAAGCCTCAATGTAATGACCTCCCTGTACAGGATGACAGACGAAAGAGCGCCGAACACTGACTCAAACGTCATTATAACAGCCGCCTGAGAGGGCGGCGTGTATTTTTGACCGTATACCTGCAGCAGAAGACATGTCGTTGTTGAAATCACAATGAGAAACGCCATCGTCCACATATCCGCGGAGGTGAGGCGCTGCGGGAACTGCTCGAAAATAAGCGCGGCTGCCAGCGCGGTAATACCGGCGGCGCCGAACTGAAGCATTGCAAGCGTAACAGGATCGCGTCCCTCGACATAACGCGCTGTCAGAATTATATGAAGCGCGAAGAAGAATCCGCATATGATTGTCAGCGTATCGCCAAGCCCGACGCTCAGATTTCCGTCAACAGTGATAAGGCCTATGCCCGCTATACAGATCAATGCAGCCGAAGAGTTATACTTATCCGGTTTTTTTCTTATAAGCAACCAGTATAAAAACGGCACGATAACACAGTAAGCGGATGTCAGAAACGCGTTTTTCCCGGGTGTTGTATACTTCAGGCCAAAAGTCTGGAACACGTATGCCGTCAGGAGCGCGATACCCATCGTAACGCCGCCGCGTAAGTATGATCTGTCGATGCTCCTCAACTTACGTGCGCAAGCCGGGAGCAGGATCAGCGCGCCGCCGCAGAACCGGAAAGCGAGAATGTACATCGGCGGGATATTTGCCAGAACATTTTTCATGGCAACGAACGACAGCCCCCATAATAAAGAGGCGAGGAACAGCGCGAGTCTTCCGAGGTTACTGTTTCTATTACTCATTCGGATTCATTCCGGACGTCCGTTTTGACCATAAAACGAGATGCAGAGTTTTCCAGCAGCCGCTTTATGCCGTTGACGCCGAAGTCTATTTCCAGCAGCGAATCGCCGCCCGCAGGTGTCGCTTTAACTATCACGCCGCGCCCGAATGCTTTGTGATCGACTGCATCGCCTTCTTTAAATGATATAGCGCCGGACTTGCCCGGTCCTGCAAGGCCGGATATCACTGACCTTTCATTTCCGGATATCCCGGCCCCTGTTGAGGGGGAGGCGCCGCTCCGTCCACGCCATCCTGAGCGGGATGCATACTGGTTTCGGCTGCTTGACGACGCGAAACCGCCTGCTGCGTCGAACTCGCCGGGGCTGTACTCACTAGCGTCCGGGCCGTTCCATGCGCCTGAGTCTGAGCCGTATGCGCCGCCAGCGCCGTATGCGCCGCCAGCGCCGTATGCGCCGCCAGCGCCGTATGCGCCGCCAGCGCCGAAAGTACTGCCAAATGAATATGGCGGGTAGTGTATATCGAGATTCCCGGCGCTGATTTCGCTCAGAAAGCGCGATGGTTGCGATGACGACGTCTTTCCAAAAAGCATTCTCTGGCGCGCGCTCGTGAAAAGCAGCCTTCGCATAGCCCTTGTCATAGCAACATAGCACAGCCTGCGCTCTTCCTCCATCTCGTCGGGTTCGCCAATCGTGCGGGAACTGGGAAACAAGCCCTCCTCAGCGCCTGCAATGAAAACTGTATCGAACTCAAGACCTTTCGCGCTGTGCATCGTCATCATCAAAACGCGGTCCGTGCTTTGATCATCCCTGTCGAGATCTGTGTACAGCGCTGTCTCGCTCAAAAAATCGAACAGGGAGCCGCCGTTTTCGTTCATGAAACTGATGACATTCGTTTTAAGCTCGTTGACGTTTTCGATTCGCGCGATGTTCTCCTCAAGCTTTTTCGCTTCGAGCATACGGATATATCCGGTCCTTTGAAGCAGGTTGTCATACAGTTCATCAAGCGGGGCGGACTCAGAAAGCTCACGCAGCCCGTTTATAAGATCGGCAAAAAGATGCAGCCGCCCCGCAGAGCTTTGAAGCGAGGCATGGTTTTCAGAATCCATGATAACGCTGAAGATCGGTGTGTTCAGTTCAGACGCTATCTCTGTGAGCCGGACTGCGGTCGTTTGACCTATTCCTCTTGCAGGAGTGTTCAATACGCGAAGCAGCCTTACGTCGTCAAAGGGATTGTGGATCAGGCATAAGTATGCGAGCATGTCTTTTATTTCAGCGCGCTCATAGAACCCGGTGCCTCCATACACCCTGTACGGAACTCCTGCCCGCTTGAACGCGGACTCCAACTGGTTTGACTGCGCGTTCATTCTGTAAAGAACAGCATGCTCATGCCAGCTCCGGCCATCAGAGACGCTTGAGATTATTGTTTCGGCGATGAACCTCGCCTCATCGCGCTCGTCAGACTTTATATGCAGAGCGGGCTTTATCCCCGCGTCTTTTTCTGTCCAGAGTTTTTTCCCTTTTCTCCCTGTATTATTGCTTATTACGTCGCTCGCCGCGTCAAGGATCAGCCCGGTCGAGCGGTAGTTCTGTTCAAGGCGAATCACGCTGGAACCGCGAAACTGATTTTCAAAGTTCAGTATGTTCTCGATCGTAGCGCCTCTGAACTTGTATATGCTCTGGTCGTCGTCCCCGACCACACAGATGTTCCCGTGTCCTGCTGCAAGTTTTGAAACCAGAAGGTACTGCAGTTTATTTGTGTCCTGATACTCGTCTACAAGGACGTATGAAAAGCGGCGCTGGTAGTATTCGAGCACATCCGGGTATTCGGTGAACAGTCTGACCGTCATTAGGATCAGGTCGTCAAAATCAAGCGCGTTTGAAGACTTCAACCTGTTTGAGTACTCGATGTATGCACGGCCGATGATCTTCCTCCTCATATCGCCCGTCTTTTCGACCGAAGCGTAAAACTCCTCGCCTGAAATCATGTCGTCTTTAGCGCGGCTTATATACCCCAGTACTGTCTTGTGCGGGAAATCCCGTTCTTCGATGTCCATATCTTTAAGAATACGTTTCATCAATGACGATGAATCCGACGAGTCATAAATTGCAAACGAACTGTCGTAACCGAGCCTGTCGATGTTGCGTCTTAGTATCCGTACGCACGCCGAGTGGAACGTCATCGCCCAAATGTCGCCGGAACCCGCTCCCAGCATACGCTCAAGTCTGCCCTTCAGTTCATTTGCGGCTTTGTTAGTGAAAGTAATTGCGATTATTTGCGACGGATACACCGGATCGACTGCACACAGGCTGCGTACCTTCGGCCGTGCTTCAGTAACCGGAGCGTTAACGTACGACTCAAGAAAATCAAGGTCGTCTTTCGTCGCTTCAGGCGGGATATAGACGCTGTCGGAGCCACAGCCGTATCTTATCAGGTTAGCGATCCTGTTGATCAGCACAGTCGTCTTGCCGCTGCCTGCGCCTGCGAGCAGAAGCAGAGGTCCGCGGGTTGTCAGCGCCGCTTCGCGCTGCATGTCGTTAAGGTGCAAAAAGTCAAGCCCGATCGCCGAGCGGCGGGCTGTTCTGTATCTGTTTTCAAATTCAGTTTTATTCATAGTGAAGTGATTATAACAGCAGTAAGCAAAACTATCAAGGCTCGGAAATAGAAAAGGTAGCTGTATAGTTGCTGTGTCGTTACACTTCAGAGGGGTATCCGGGAGATGCTTTTTTGAGGCTTCTACGAATGTTCCGGGGTATATGAGCAGTGGCTACCGCCTCCTGCTATAAGTTCAGCCTCAAAAAAGGCAGTCTCCCGGATACCCCTCTGAACTGTAACGGTCCGATGTTATTGTTCAGCAGATTATAACCTGTTCCCCTGCGATGAAGCGTACTTCTCCACTTCGCGTAAATACTCCGGTATGGCGAGATGCTGCGGGCATTTCTCCATACACAGCCCGCACTGAACGCAGTTCGACGCCTTCTCCTTCTCCTCAAGCGTGCTGTACCCGTTGTCAAACGGGATATGAAACCCCACAAGCTTCGCGTGGTTGTATATCGAAAACACCCTTGGGATATCCACTCCGCCGGGGCATGGGCGGCAGTAACCGCAGCCTGTGCAGGCTATAGTGCCCGACTTGCTGTAGATTGCGGCTGCTTCATCCAGGGTGTTCTTTTCCTGTTCGCTGACAGGCACTAAACCGCTCAGCGTTCCGATATTCTCCTGAAGCTGCTGCATGGAGTTCATGCCGCTCAGAACGGTAATCACTCCCGGTAGCGACGCGGCGTAGCGCAGCCCCCAGCTTGCGACGCTGTCCTCCGGGCGGGCAGCTTTCAGAACTGCGGAGGCTTCTTCATTCAGTACCGCAAGCGCACCGCCGCGCAGCGGTTCCATTACTACTACAGGAATATTCTTCTTTGCCAGCAATTCATACTGGCTTCTTGCGTTTGTCACTTTCCAGTCCACATAATTGAGTTGTATCTGAGCGAAATCCCATTCGTAATTATCAACCGTCTTTTTGAGGATATCAAGCGTCCCGTGGAAGGAAAAGCCAATACGGCGTATTTTACCTTCCGACTTTTTCCGCTTCAGCATATCGTACATGCCGATCTTTTTGAATCTCTCAAAGTATTCAGTGTTTCCGGCAGCGCGCTTTGACTCCTGCGCAAAGTTGTGGACAAGGTAAAAGTCAAAATAGTCCGTTTTGCAGCGGCTTTGCTGCTCCGCAAAAATCCGCTCAAAGTCACCGGCGTCGTTGACCATCCACGGAGGACATTTTGACGCAAGGTAGTAGCTGCCTCGTGAGTAGGCTGACAACGCGCGGCCCGCGAACTCCTCGCTGCCGCCGTAAGTGTAGGCTGTGTCAAAGTAGTTCACGCCGTTTGACATAGCGTTTTCGATGAGTTCGGCAGACGCCTCGTGGTCGATATCAAACGTTTTGCCCTGCTTTCTTGGTAAACGCATGAGCCCGAATCCCAGAAGCGGGATTTCATCTCCCCCGCATTTTCTTTTATCCATTAGAACCTCCATGTATAAATCTGCAACGCAGGAAACTAAAGGCCCGGCTTGCCGGAAACACAGCAGCCTCCACGCTTATGCTCCAAGACTATGACCCATGACCATGATCCATGACCATGCTCCATGCTCCATGATTACACTCCGGCAGCTCTCTATCCGAGCGAAAACGCAACGTTATTATCCGCGGGGTATAAGTCGACCCACAGACCGTCCAGAACGTATTGCTGCATCATTAGGACGATCTTCCCCCAAATGTTCAGACGGCTCTTATCCAGAGCAGGCTTCTCCGACGTTATCTCATCACCGGAATAATGCGCCGTGAAAGCATCGCCCACTGCGTCCGCGATGATTTCTGTGTCATTGTCGGATACCTTATACTTCTTGAGCGTCGCAGCTGCTTCGCGCATGACAGTCGCCTTAACGAAGTCGTCGGCGTTGCGGGCAAAATCAGTTCCGGGGTGCAGTTTATCAATTAACATAACGCTTTCTACAGCGAAATCACCATTGGCAATTGAGCAGTACCTGAGAGGAGATGGCGCGGTAACAAGCGAACCGGTCTCAACATCGTACAGATAATTGTCCCCAAAAACACCCTGCGTGATATCCTGCGCGTGGTAATGCCCGCTAAAAGCAAGCCGGACGCCGTATGAGGCTAGAAACTCGCCGAAGTGCTTATAATCAGAAATCAAGTAGTCCGGGTGCAGCTTGCGCTGCCCGTTCCAGTGCTCCACAATTCCATGGTGTTCCATTACCATGACTGCTTTGCTCTCCCTAAGCGCCTTTTTCAGAACTCCGGCGATCCAGTCCGCAGTCGCCTGGCTGACTTTTCCGCCAACCGTCTCGCTTTCGCCCGGTTTATTCTCCCTGTAACGGCATGAGTCTATGGCAAGCAGCCATAAGCCGTCCACGGGTTCAGCCACATAACTCAGCGAGTCCGGGTCGCGCTCAAGCGCGTCACCGTAACCGTAATCCGCGTATATCCGCGCGAAGTCATCCGCTTGAATGTTATCCACAGGCGTAACTGTGCTTCCGGTAAACGCCACCGCGTCCGGGTTATTTACATCATGATTTCCCGGTATGACATATACTTTCAATCCTGCGTCTGTCAACTTCGCAAGCCTCTTTGCGACTATGTTATGGCACGCGAGTTCCCCGTCCTTTGTCAAGTCTCCGCTTATCAGTACAAACCGCGCCCCGGACTTTAGTATATCTTCAATTGCGTAGTCCAGTAAGTCGATGCTGTCGAGCAGCAGCTTTCTGTCTGAGTACAGCACATTTTCAAATGCTGAGCCTGAATCACCAAGAGCAGGGTCGTACACATGCAGATCGCTGAGCACGGCAAAGTTCGCGTCGGGATATGCTGCGAACCCGGCGCTCTGCGTATTTGAGTCATAATTTAGTTTTGGTCTGCTGTTGATCCAGCGTGATATGAAGACGTACCCGGTAATTATCAAAGCAAGAAGAACGACTATACCGAGAAAAATCTTGAGTTTCTTGTGTTTCATGTTCTCTTATATACTCCTTTTCACGTTGCGCCGTTCCGGCGCATTGGAATACGCATCCTATGCGCAGCGTCTTCGTACACGAAGACGCTCCTCGTAGCGCTCCGGCATCCATGCCTCCGCTTTTCGGAACGTTATCTCAACGACCTCACCGAGGCACTGAGTAGTAACCTCATGCTTGGTACTTTTAGTATTGCCATTGTATCATATTATTCCCGGTTATGGTACAATGAGTCACAATTATGAGTGGAGGTTCATATGGATTACAGGGAAATAGGCGGCACGGGGCTTCGCGGCAGCATAATCGGACTTGGTTGCGAGCACCTTGACGGCAAACCGTATGCGCAGGTCAAAGATACGATAGATACTGCGATCGACTGCGGCGTCAATATATTTGACGTCTTTATGCCGGGCCGCGAGATACGCGAAAACATAGCCGCCGCGATCGGGTCACGGCGTGAAAAGGTTATGATACAGGGGCATATCGGATCTGTTGACGTCAATCAGCAGTACGATATAAGCCGGGATCTCAGCGTCGTTCAGAAGTATTTTGAGGATCTTCTTCGTATCTTCGGCGGATATATCGACTTCGGAATGATGTTTTTCATGGATTCGGAGGCAGATTACAAAGGCGTTTTTGAAACCGGTTTTGCAGACTACGTGCAGCGGCTGAAGCAGCAGGGGGATGTCGGGCATATAGGTTTCAGTTCGCACAATCCGGAGATGGCTGCCCGCGTGATCGAAACGGGACTGCCGGAGATGATGTTGTTCAGCATAAACCCGGCGTTTGACCTCTATCCCGCGGAGACATATATACTCGACACACTGCAGAACGAGATCGATCCGTCGGCTTTCCGGGGACTGGATCCAAAGCGGGCGGCGCTATACAAGCTGTGCGAGCAGAAGGGGATCGGCATAACCGTTATGAAGACACTCGGCGCGGGCAAGCTGATTTCACCTGAACACACACCGTTTCAATCGCCGATGACTGTCACGCAGTGCATACACTACGCTTTGACGCGGCCGGCTGTCGCAAGCGTAATGCTGGGCTGCAAGACAGGTGAAGAGGTTCTGGACTGCGTTCGATATCTCGAAACAGGAAGCAGTGAACGCGACTACTCGCAAGTGTTGAGCACTCTGCGCAATGACTTTCGCGGTAACTGCGTGTATTGCAGCCACTGTCAGCCCTGCTCCGCTCAAATCGACATTGCTGCCGTTAACAGATATCTGGATATCGCACGGCTCGACGCCGGGAATGTGCCGCCGTCCGTTCGTTCTCACTACGCAGAGCTCAGCCACGGCGGCGGGGAGTGCAGCAAATGCGGTGAGTGTGAGTCTCGCTGCCCCTTCGGCGTACAGATCAAGAGCAACATGAAGGAAGCCGCTCAAATATTCGGGCGGTAGCGCTCGGTTACGCGCCGGGCGCATCAGGCGTATCAGGCGCATCAGGCGCATCAGGCGCATCAGGCGCATCAGGCGCATCAGGCGCATCAGGCGCACCGGGCGTACCGGCGCGATGGGCTCATTGAGCGCGCCGGCATTGCGGGCATAACGGATGCGCCGGGTTCTGCTCACTCAGTTTCGCGCACCCAGCATATCATCTCTCCTTGTTCCCTGTTTCCCCAAAGGAAATACGGGATGAAGTTAAGCTGCGTATGCTCTTTCAGTTTTTCAGCCGCAGAGTATAGTTTTCCGTCTGAGTCTGACTCGATAATTCCTCCGACACTGACTCCGGTAAACGGAGTACCGGCAATGCTGCGCCTTGCAAGCGTGACATTGCCGTTTTTGCATATTGAGAGCCTGTGAAGGTTTGAGACATTGTCAGTTTCTTCGAGGCAATATACAAGCGGACCTCTTTTTACTACCGCTTTACCGGACGCATCGCGCAGAGCTGTGTTTGCGTGAATGAAATCTACGGTCATTGAAAATCCGGCGCAAATAACATCGCCGTCTGCGCATGCTCTGAAATACGCATAACCGTCGGTGACATCCGGAGTGACTTGCACATCGTTTAATGTGAAGCAGGTTTCACGGCTCCAATCAGGGATTCTGAGCGCCACTGTCACTCCTGCGCCTTTGCCTGCGTTGGCGCCCTTGCCTGCGCTAGCGCCTGAACCTGTGATTGCTTCTGCGGCGTTAGCGCCTGAACCTGTGATTGCTTCTGCGGCGTTACTACCGCTTGCTCCCGCGCCACCAGCTCCTGCGCCACCCGCTCCCGCGCCGCCGCCTGCTGCCGCACCGATCCGGACCCGTACATCACCGCTGTCAGGAAAGTTTGAGTTAATCTCTATAGTGTACTCGCCGGAAGGATCGTAATACTCATATTTTGATGATATGTACTGATGAATATAAACAACACCGTCATCACGTGAGTAAATGTATCTCTCCAGCGAAGCCAGCAGCCGGGCAATGTTGGGCGGGCAGCATGCGCAGCCGTACCACGGCTGCCTCACGGGCTTAACATGCGCCCTGTCCGGGTTCCTTTCCGACGCCTCGGGAACGACCTCCATCGGGTTGACATAAAGATAACTCTTTCCGTCTGTCTGTATCGAAGCAAGTACTGTATTGAACAAAGCAAGTTCTATCACATTGGCATATTTGGAATCTTTCTTCAGCTTGAGCATACTGTTTGCGAAGAATATAAGGCCGATAGACGCGCAGGTTTCAGAGTAGTTGATGCTGCCAGGCAAATCATAATCGAACGTAAAAGCTTCGCCGCGGCTTGTCGAGCCGACGCTGCCTGTGACGTACATCTGTTTTTGTACAATATTGTCAAAGAGTCTGACGCACACCCGGAACAGCTCAATATCTCCGGTGATCCTCGCAGCTTCCGCCATAGCCGTATACATATAGACGGCCCGTACGGCATGACCGACAGCCTCTTCCTGCTCCCTTACCGGTTTATGCGCCTGATTGTACGAAAAATCATCCGGCAGCTCTTGTTTTCGCTGCGAGTATTCCGAAAAGCCGTCTCTTTTTTCTGCTTCGATACGGAAAAAGTTCGGTTCGCGCCCCCGCTCGTTCAGGAAATAGAGCGCCAGCTTCAGATACCTGTCCTCCCCGGTTGTCTCATAAAGCTTGATAAGCGCAAGCTCTATCTCCTGGTGGCCTCCGTAACCCCGGATCTTACCGTCTTCTGTGCCGAAGCGCGAGTCAACCAAATCAGCAAGCCGTATAGCGACATCCAGCGCCTGCGTTTTTCCCGTCGCCTCATAATACGAAACCGCGGCTTCGATAAAGTGCCCTGCGCAGTAAAGTTCATGCGCCTCATACAGGTTGGTGAACTTCCTGTCCGGCGCGGTCAATTGAAAGTATGTATTGAAGTATCCGTCGGGCTGCTGTGCCTTTTCTATGTACCCGATCACTTCGTCCGCTCTGTCTTCGAACTCGCGCAGATCACCTTTCTGCATGCAGTAACCAAGCGCTTCAAGCCACTTCGCGAAATCGCTGTCCTGAAACAACCTACCGTAAAAATCACCGCGGGATACCCCCGCGGCGATCTTTATATTTTCAACTGCGTGACTCTTCTCCGCTCCGGGGATGTTGTCGTTCAACGCTTCCCACTGGTACGGCATCATTACTTTTATAACCAAATCGTAGTATCGCTTGAAAAACGAATCAGTGATATCAGTATCGCTAAATCTTTTCATATGTTTTACCTCTCTGCCTTTCGCTTTCCCGGTCTGCTTCACTTTCCTCACCTGCTCCATCTTGCGCCTTGTTCGCCCTTTTCGCTTTGTTCACCCTTTTCGCCCTGTTCACCCTTTACCTTCTTCGCGGTCTCAGGTAATAGTCTGCGTGATTTCAGACATAACATCGGATATCCCGATGTGCTGCGGACAAACTTTTTCGCAGGCGCCGCATTTTATACAGTCCTGAGGAACGGCGCCTGTCAGCCCCTGCATATAAAACAAGTGCTTAAGCGAAGCCGTGTCATTGTGTACCAGATGGTTGTTATAATGCGTAAGCGTCACCGGGATGTCTATCTCTTTCGGGCAGACGGGTACGCAGTAACGGCAGCCGGTGCAGGGGCTTGTTGGAGTAGAGTTGATGATCTCAACTGCTCTCCTGATGAGTTTATGCTCCTCCTCAGTCAGCGGCTTTGACTCGTTGAAAGTTTTGATATTGTCTTCAACTTCACTGAGAGCGCCCATTCCCGAAAGAATTGAATGGATACCCTCCAGCTCGTTTAGGAATCTGAACGCCCAGGATGCGACCGAAGCATCCGGGTTCGCAGCTTTAAGCAGCTTCCCCGACTCTGAATTTTCGCTTGCAAGCCAACCGCCCTTGCACGGCTCCATAACGGAAATCGGCACATTGTGCTTGCGGGCTGTTTCATACAACATGCGCGCCCGCTGTTTCGGGTTTTCCCAGTCCAGATAGTTGAGCTGCAAAAGCACCAGCTCTGTCTCCGGATGCCTGCGCAGTGTCTCGTCGAGTATCTCCGGAGTCTCGTGGAATGAAAACCCTATATGTTTTGCGAGGCCTTTCTCTTTGAGCATGCGCAGGAACCCCCACGCGTCGATTTCATCAGCCTTCTTTAGATAATCGACAGTGAGCGAATGCAGGAAATAGAAGTCGACATACTCAAGACCCAGGCGCTCGAGCGACGTCTCAAACCGCGTTTGCATTTCATCCGCGTCCTTTATCTTCAGAAGCGAGAGTTTCGTGTTGAGCTGGAACGTTTCGCGCGGATAACGGGGTACGAGCGTCTCACCCAGAGCTTTTTCGGAAGCTTCATAAACATAGCATGTATCGAAGTAGGAATACCCCGCCGCCATATACGCGTCGATCATTTTATGGATCGTTTCATAGTCAAGCGCCCCGTCTATCCTCGGCAGGCGCATGTTCCCGTACCCAAGTTTGCCTGTGTTTCCCAGATATTGCTCAGCCATTATTAGCCACCAACTTTCTCATGTATTAACGTGAGGGCTGCGCCCCCACAACCCATGTCGGGCTGCTTACGTCCTTTCGCGCTTAACGGACGAAATGAATCCGCCCTGCGCGAAAGGACACGCAGCCCTCACGCGCCTACGGCGCGCACCGCGCGTCCGCGCGGTGATAGTAACTTACGGACTGATAAATTTGTGTTTTTGCTAGCTTTTCTGGTCCGTAAATTACTATAATCGTCTATCCACAATAATGAATCATTGCAGTCCGTGCTTCATTTATCAAAGCTAAGCTGTTATAGCATAATTTTTGCAGTTAGTGCAAAAATTATGCTGAAACGCTATTGAATGAGTTTCGCTTCGCTGAAACCACGGGTAACTCTTGTTATAGCACATCATCCCGCTTTACGCTATGCTATCTATATAACCGCTTGAGTGGAAAAACGGCGCAAAGCCTTATATACCTTGACTTTGCGCCGTTTTTCATAGTATCATACATTCCATCAGAGTTTTCTAAAATACAAGCAGGGTGTGAGAAAAGTAAAAAAGAACGGCGTCACTGCCGAGGTGAAGGAATATGGAATCGTGAACGAGCATTACTCCATAATGAACGAACAGCCTTCTATAGGAACACTGGGAGAAAAGACCCTGCATGCAATGCTGAAGCGGTATATCGAGCCGGATACAGAGAAGCATGAAGTATCCGTCGGCTCATATGTCTCCGACATTGTCAATGACTACGGAGTAATTGAGATCCAAACCAGAGCATTTGAAAAACTAAGGAGCAAGCTATCCGGGTTATTGGAAACTTCCACTGTAACGGTAGTCTATCCTACGCCGAGGACGAAATGGCTTTTGTGGATCGATGCGGACACAGGCGAGGTCACGAAGAGGCGCAAGTCACCGAAACAGGGCAGTGTATTCGACGCGGTTCCGGAGCTGTACAAAATAAAGTCCCTGCTGTCCCATCCGAACTTCCGCCTTTGTGTAATGCTCATTGATATCGAAGAATACCGTAACCTTGACGGGTGGAGCGACGACAGGAAAAGAGGCTCGACGCGCCACAACAGAGTGCCTGTCGATATAGTGGAGGAGATACGCTTCAACTCAGTTTCCGATTATCTGCGGCTTGTACCTGATGCTTTACCGGATGGGTTTACATCAAAGGATTATAAGGGCGCCGCAAAGACAAGCTTGCGGGTCGCGCAGACTGCGCTCAATATACTGAATTATCTGGGAGTTGTGGAGCGTGTCGGAAAGCAGGGCAATCTGTTCGTTTACAAACGCGCTGCTTCATAATTGCTGATGAAGATCTGAAATTAGAAAGCCAATGTCGAGGTTGTGCGATGAGAGCTGGTAACAGGATATTTAGTGATATTATTAAGAGTCTATCAAGACCAGAGTTGTACGCGCCAAGCTCGGGCTCTTTCTGGGATGATCCGTATATATCTGAGATCATGCTTGACGTCCACCTTGACCCGGAAAGTGATTCTGCCACACGCAGACATGACTTTGTCGACAAGTCGGTAGCTTGGATATCTGAAATCGCGCCGCCGTCAGCATACCCAAATTTACTAGACTTGGGCTGCGGCCCCGGAATATATACAGAGAAGTTTCATTATAGCGGTTATAATGTTACCGGTATTGATTTCTCAGAACGCTCGATAAGATACGCTGAAGTGCAGGCGGTGCTCAGCAAAACCGACATTGAATACCTGCATCAAGACTACCTTACAATTGGCTATACAGATCGGTTCGATATAGTAACGCTAATATATTGCGACTATGCTGTGTTGTCTGCAACTGACAGGTGCGCCTTACTGGGGAAGATATTTCAAGCCTTGAAACCCGGTGGAAAGTTCATTTTTGACGTTTTTACACACAAGATGAGAAAAGAGGTAAGCCAATCATGGTACTACTCTGAAAATGGCGGGCTCTTCACTGAAGTTCCTCACGTTTGCCTTAACGCTGTTTATCAATATGAGGACGCCGATAGGACGGAGTTGAGGCAGAGTGTTGTCATTACCGAAAGATCTGTCCGGTGCTTCAACATCTGGGATCATTTTTTCAGCAGGGATGAGATAATCAATGAGGTCCGGCCTATAGGCTTCAGCGGGTATGAGATTTTTGGCGACATTGCCGGGAGCGAATACACAGAGTCAGGCGAAACGATCTGCTGCGTGTTGACAAAGTAACGCAAAAGCGATTGTTGAGCAAACCGAGAATAGCGAGGCGCTTTCATTACCTGTCGGCAAAGTGAACAGGCTAACGCTGTTCCCGATGGATTATGAGGAATTTCTAATCGCTATGGGGAAGTCCGATTTTGTCGCCCGAATCAAGGATTGCTGTGCAAACGGTATAAAGACAATCCCGCTCTACGCGACGTTCTGCATATAACGCAAGTCGCTGAAACAGGGCGGCGTGCGCGCAGCGCAGGGTGCATGTGGCGGGGCTGCGAACGCCGTGATCTCAGGCTGCGAAAATTTTCTGGAAATCCCGCAAATCTGCCGCAATTCTCTACATGTTTTGGCAAAGAGTCGAACCCGGCATGCATTGCAACCTCAATGCTTGCCGGGTCTGTTTTCAAATCCTGCTGTCAAAGTCAGGGTACTTTAGCCAAGCCCAACTATAGCAAAACATTTGCTTCATCGTAACACCTTTTTCAAATAATCTGCCTTTTCTGAAAAAATGAAATGGATTGCGATAATATGTTTATCGCTTCAGTTAATGGCAACATATTGCTAATAATGGTTGACATTTTGGCTTTTTTGCATTATAATTCAAATGGAGGGATTTGCGATGATAGGAAGAACCGAATATTTGGACCGGCTTTTAAGTTTCCGGGACAAACAACTTATTAAAGTCGTCACGGGTATCCGTCGATGCGGAAAATCCACACTGCTCGATCTGTTCAGGGAAGAGCTGATTAAAATCGGCGTCACGGATAGGCAAATAGTTTCAATAAACTTTGAGGACGCCGAAAATGAGCCTTTGACGGAACGCAATGCTTTATATGCCCACATCAAAGAACGCTTGATTCCGGATAAAATGAATTACATCATTTTGGATGAAATTCAGCATGTCGGAGAATGGCAGCGCGTTGTGGACAGCCTTTTCATAAAGAGGAACTGCGACGTATATATCACCGGCTCTAACGCCTATTTGCTATCCGGAGAATTGGCCACGCTTCTTTCCGGGAGATATATTGAGATAAAAATGCTGCCCTTGTCTTTTGCGGAGTACATTTCAGCCCTGGGAGGAAAAACGGAGCTGTCACGGAAATACACCTCCTATTTAACGAACAGTTCTTTCCCGTACGCGCTTGAATTGAGAAAGACGAAAGATATTAGGGCTTATCTGGACGGTATATATAACTCTGTGGTCCTAAAGGATGTGGTCAAGAGAAAAAAAGTCGCGGACGTCTCCGCTTTGGAAAGCGTAATTCGGTTCATGTTTGACAATATCGGTAACATCAGCAGCGCTAAAAGTATTGCGGACACGCTGACCTCCGCCGGGAGAAAGATATCCGCGCATACCGTCGAGAGTTATCTGGAAGCACTCTGCGACAGCTTCATCCTATATAAAGCCGGCAGGTATGACGTAAAAGGCAAACAAAACCTGAAGACAGGCGAAAAATACTATGTTGCGGACATTGGGCTGCGATATTATTTGCTGGGGGCGCAAAAAGCGGATATGGGCAGGGCTCTTGAAAACGTCGTTTATCTTGAGCTGCTTCGCAGAGGATGCGACGTCCGGATTGGAAAAGCAGGAAACAACGAGATCGATTTTGTAGCAACCAATGAAGATGGCCTTTTATATTTCCAGGTGGCGCTGACTGTCCGCGATGAAAATACACTTACCCGCGAGCTGAAGCCGCTTGACAACATAGCAGATCATAACCCTAAATACTTACTTACCCTCGACGACGATCCTGAATCCTCACACAACGGTATCCGGCAAATATATGCGTTGGATTGGCTGCTGGGTTGACGGCAATACTCGAACACATACCATTGCTTTCCTCTGTAATCTTTCTCAAATCTTTTTAGATAGTGCAGTCTGGCATAGTCGCTGAACTGCACTGTAAAGAGATTATTGTCATTAAACAGTAGGTGCGTAAACATGATTTGGATCTTATAGTTGCCCGCGTCCATGCGCTTGACACGGTAAAGAAGCCGCTTGATAATAACAAGAAACAGGCAGCTTTATGATTTTCGTATCTGACGTTGGGCTTTTGTGCGCGAAATGTGTGTTGTTAGCATAAGCCGCCGGGTATACAATGTTAAATACCCTGAAGCCACAACTATCGCAGCCTGATTTTTAGGAGGTTCAAAAAACATGAAACCAATTGGAACAAGAGAAGTGCTGCCGAACATTTTAGCAATATCCAACAAGCAAGTAAACTTCTACCTCGTCAGGCTCCCGAACCGGAATTATATAGCCTTTGACGCGGGCGCTTCTATGGAACTATCATTATCAGAGCTCGGGAAGCTGGGTATCCAAACCGAAGATATTACCGCTGTGTTCCTGACTCATACCGATAGCGATCACGTTGGAAGTGTCGGTCTGTTCAAGCAAGCGAAGGTTTTCATATCAAAGCAGGAAGAACAGATGATTGACGGCAGCACAAAGCGGGCAGCATTTTTGGGTTACTGCAAGCTTGACTGTCCATATGAAACTCTTGATGACGGCGAAGCAGTTAACATGGATGGAACAACTGTAAAATGCTTGTTGACACCCGGCCATACCAAAGGGTCTGCATGTTTTATCGTGGACGATAGATACCTGTTCTCCGGTGATAGTTTCAGCTTGAAGAATGGGAAGGTCAAACCTTTTATAGCTTTTTTCAATATGGATGGTAAAGAGCAGAGGAAAAGTATTCGCAAGATAGCCGGGCACAATGGAATTGACGCCGTATTTACAGGACACCATGGGTACACAGAGGACTTCTCCGGAGCGTTCGCGGATTGGCAGGTCTGAAGGTTCTTGTTGCTTGGCAGAATGCATGTGGCGGCGTTGGCAAATCGAACGCATACCAAAAGGCTTCTCATTACATGGCTAAGCGCTTCAAATAAATGACGAGCGTTTTGAATCTGTGTTTACAAATGTGGTTCATGCTAATTCACCTCGTATTCCCATACTGACTTTTTCGAGTTCGGTTAAAATACACTCTCCTCTGCCAATGATAAAAACTGCACAGCCCAAAACGTCAAATCACATTCAAAAGCATACTTGCGCCTATAATCAGGTTCAAGCCGGACGTCAACATACGCCGTCGGGTATTCAATATTCTTCGGTGAATACCGCTTGTTGTGCGGTGAAGATAGGTCTATCCGGAGTATGCCGTCTGTGCCGATTGCTTCCTCAACATTGGCGACGCTCTCGCGGATTACCCCGACATTCTTTCCGA
>Ga0082212_10000911_pt1 | contig 43528 bp, 43 predicted proteins | sample TergutNt197P3_FD_71548 | JGI IMG/M metagenome (GOLD analysis project Ga0082212, IMG submission 71548) | Neocapritermes taracua P3 segment gut microbial communities from Petit-Saut dam, French Guiana - Nt197 P3 | ecosystem: Host-associated > Arthropoda: Insects > Digestive system > Gut ...
ACGAGATGGACATAAAAGCCCATTTCCGCCAGGTCGAGAGCGGACTGCATGCCGGCGATGCCCCCGCCGACAACCATTACCGCGCCTATTTTCTGGGAGTCATTGGCCATTTGTTTTCACCTTATTCCGTCGGACCTTTTAAGAAGAACGAGGGTCATGTTTGGGTCCGCTGAATCCGCCTTTTTGAGGTCCAAGTGGCGAATTTAGCTGAAGACTGTCCAGACTGAAAATCCAAAACTGTGCCGCTCTTGTGTCAGGAAACGACTTCGAGTATATCTCACCGCGCGTCACTTGTCAACAATGCTTATTCAGAGGCCGGAGACGGGCCAGGCGGGCCCAGGCCAGGAGCGGCCGGCGGGCCGGGCAGGCCAGGGCGCAGGCCCCGCATTCCAGGCAATCCTCCAGGACTTCGGCCCCCGGCCCCCGGTCCGGGCCCCGGGCGAAATAATCGGTTATGGGCAGCCCGGCCGGGCAGGCCCGGAGGCAATCGCCGCAGCGGCGGCAGGGCCCGGCGCTTGATTCCGCCCCGACCTGGCGGACCAGGTGGAGCCCGGCCGTCTCCCGGCCAAGTCCCCGGGTCAGGCGGGCCAGGGTGCGGCCCCGGATCAAGCCGCCGGCCACCACCGCGTCCCCGGGCCTTGGCTCCAGGTGGGCCGAGGCCAGAAGATCCGTGGGCCGGGCTCCGGGGGGCACGAAATAAGTGGCTCCGCCCAGGGTCAGGACCATGTGCCGGAGAGGCAGGCCCGTGCGCCAGAGCCGGCCCAGGTCGAAGAGCCGGCGCAGATCCATCGCCGCGCCTCCGGATATGTTCAGGCTCCCGGCCCAATTTTTTCCGACCAGGGCCGGCAGAGTCCAGGGATAATCGGCCCGGGCCCGGCGGAATTCATCAATCCCCGGGGGGGCGTCCTCGGGTCTTAAGCCGGCCCAGATCAGGCGGGCGCCCGGGAAAAGGCGCCTTAAGGCCTCCAGGCCAGCGGCCAGGGTCTCCCGGTGTTCGGCCAGGAGGGGCTTGGCAAAGGCCAGCCCCGGCTCAGGGTCCAGGGCGCTGATGATGAAGAAGTTTTCCGGCCCCGGATCCGCCAGGTCCAGGCCCAGTTCCCTCAAGGCCCGGGCGAGTTCCATTGGCGGAAGGCCGTCCAGGACGGCGGGCTGGGGCGGCTCCCCCACCGCGGCTTCGTCTCGGCGGATGATTATTTCCTCGGCCCTGACCGCCTCCAGAAACCCGGCCACCGGGGCCTGGAGATGGCCCCGGTCCGGGCCAACGGCCCGGGCCAGGAGTTCACCGGCCGAAACGGGCCGCCCGCGCCCCAGGCCGCGGACCGGTTCGGCCCCGGCCAGGGGCAGGGACAGGACTTCAAAGGCCGCCCAATCTTTCACCACCTCGGCCATGCTTAAGTCCCGGCCCGGGCTTGAACCAGCAATTTATAAATCTCGCCCCGGCTCCGGCCCCAGCGCCGGGCCAGTTCCGCGGCCAGTTCCCGAGTGGGGCGGGGATCGGTGCGGGCCGCCTCTTCCAGGGCCGCCAGGTCCAGGGAGGCCGGCTTAGCCTCCCCCTCTTCAAACCCGCCCACCACAATGGTCATTTCCCCCTGGCGGGGCCGGGCCCCGACCTCGGCGGACAGGGCCGTGAGGTCGGCGGACAGGAATTCCTCGTGGAACTTGGTCATCTCCCGGGCCAGAAAGGCCGGGCGGGGGCCGAAGATTTCAGCCATGTCGGCCAGGCTGGCCACCAGGCGGTGGGGAGCTTCAAAAAAGACCAGGGTCCAGGGCCAGGCGGCCAGGCCGGCCAGGAAGGCCCGCCGGGCCGGGACCCGGGCCGGGGGAAAGCCGGCGAAATGGAAGCGGTCGGCCGAAAGGCCCGAGGCGGCCAGGGCGGTGGTGACGGCCGAGGGGCCGGGCAGGGCTGAAACCGGGTAGCCGGCGGCCCGGGCCGCGCGCACCAGCGCGGCTCCGGGGTCGGAAACGCCGGGTGTACCGGCGTCGGTCAAAAGAGCCGCCCGGCCGCCTTCGGCCAGGACCTTTTCTATTTGGCCCCAAGCCCGGCCGTGGTTCTGTTCCCGGTAACTTACGAGGCGGCGTTTGAGCCCCAGGTGATTCAGAAGTTTGAGGGCCCGGCGGGTGTCTTCGGCGCAGACCAGGTCGGAGGCGGCCAGGACCGTTTCGGCCCGGCGGGTCAAATCGCCCAGGTTCCCCAGGGGCCCGGGCACCAGCCAGAGACCCACGGCCTCCGGCCTTTTGCGGTCTCCGGTCATAAATCATCAGCCTCAAAAGCCCGCGGGATGTGGTTGAGCGCCGGGGCAACGCCGGGCGGGCTCACCACCTCCACCACATCGAAACGGACCGGCCGGTCCTGCCAGCGCTTAAGCTTCAGAAACAGGGAGGCGACCTGGACCAGTTTGCGCCTTTTTCGCAGACCCACCGCCTCGGCCGGCGGCCGCCCGGCCCGGCTGCGGCTCTTGACCTCCACCACCACCACGGTCTCGTTGTCCAGGGCCACCAGGTCCAGTTCGCCCAGTTGGTTGACGTGGTTGCGGACCACAATCTTATAGCCCAGGGCCTCCAGGTGACCGGCGGCCAGGTCCTCGCCCCGCCGGCCCAGCGCCTGCCGCCCCAGCGCCATAGGCGCTTCAATTCTTTTGGTCACTGAACGACCTTTCGACCACGGGCAACCAGCCTCGCGCCGATTAAAGGCCCGTCGGATATTGGTCCAGGGCTGTGCCCTGGTTAACTGGCTAGTTCGGCCAGGCGCTGGAAGCGGTTCCGCAAATCCTTGTACAAACCCCTGAACTCGGGATACCACAGGTCATAGGCCTCGGTCAGGACCGGCTCGGGTTCCACTGTAAACTTGGGCCGGACCCAGGCCGCTATTTCGCTCAAATCCCGCCCTTCCCCCAGGGCGGCCAGCATGGCCGCGCCGTAGGCCCCGCCCTCATCCACCTCGGGCAAGGTGACGGCCTGGTGGAAGTTGGAGGCCAGGATCCGGCGCCAGACCAGGCTTTTGGACCCGCCGCCGACCAGGAAGAGCCTTTTCACCTCGACCCGCTTTTTTATCAGTTCAAAAGAATCGCGCAGGCCGAAACTGACCCCTTCCATGACCGCCCGCAGGATCTGGGGCCAGCCGCTCCGGGGGGAAAGGCCGGCCAGAACGCCCCGGGCCGCCGGGTCGCGGTGGGGGGTGCGCTCGCCGTTGAGATAGGGCAGGAAGATCAGGCCGTCGGCCACGGCCGGCATTTCCTCCAGGGTCGGGTCCAAGGCCGCCCAATCGACCTTGGAGCCCATTTTTTCAGTGAAGAACCTCAGGGCCGAACCCGCGGCCAGCATGACCCCCATGTGGTAAAAGGCCCCGGGGACCACATGGTTGAAGAAGTGGAGCCGGCCGCCGGGGTCGGGTTTGCCGGTCTTGGTCACGGCCAGCACCGTGCCGGACGTGCCAATGGAAACCAGGGCGTCGCCGGGATTCAGGGCCCCCACGCCCAGGGCCGTGGCCGCGTTGTCGGCCCCGCCGGCGGTCACTTCCACTCCCTTTAGCCCGTAGCGTTCGGCCAGGTCCGGCCGCACCCGCCCCCTGGTCTCATGCGCGGCCTGGATGGGCGGGAACAGCCCGGGGTCCAGGTCCAGTTTCTCCAAGACGGTCCCGTTCCAGGAGCCCCGGCCGATATCAAAGGCGGCCGTGCCCGCGGCGTCGGAATAGTCGATACCCTTTTCCCCGGTGAGCCAATAGGCCAGGTAGTCCTTGGGCAGGAGAAAGCTCTTCATCATTTTAAAGGCCGCCAGCTCTTTTTCCCTCAGCCACAACAGCTTGCCGAGGGTGAAGCCCTCCAGGAGGGGGTTGCCGACCTGGCGGATGACCTCGGCTTCGCCGCCCAAAAGGCGGGTGGCGGACTGGCACTGGGCCGTGGTGCGCTGGTCGTTCCACAGGATGGCCGGGCGGACGACCCGGCCGGCAGAATCCAGGGGCACCAGGCTGTGCATCTGGCCCGAGAGGCCGATGCGCCGCACCCGGTATTTTTTCGGCACGGCGGCCAGGATGGATTCGGTGGCCGCCAGCCATTCCGAAGGGTCCTGTTCCGCCCAGGTGACCCGGGGTGTTTTCAGGGTCAGGGGCCGGACCAGGGTGTGGCGCACCTGGCCGGCCGTATCCACCACGAGGGCCTTCAAATTGGTGGTGCCCAAATCAAATCCCAGATAGACCTCCATGGCGGCTTCCTCTCTGTTTTACAGTCCCTAAATGATACGGGGACAGGCGGTGAAAGAACAGGTCTCGCAACCGGGCCGGCGGGCCCGGCAGACGGCCCGGCCGTGGGCTATGGCCTGGTGGGAGAAGAGGGTCCAGCGGGCCGGGGGTATGAGCCGGGCCAGATCGGCTTCGACCTCTTCCGGGTCCTGGCTGGCGCTCAGGCCCAGACGGCGGCTCAAACGGCCCAGGTGGGTGTCCACGGTCAGGCCGGGCAGGCCGAAGGCGTTGCCCAAAACCACGTTGGCCGTCTTGCGGCCCACGCCGGGCAGGGCCACCAGTTCTTCCATGGTCCGGGGGACATCGCCGCCGTGGTCTTGGCAGAGCCCCAGGCTCAGCTCGACGAGGTGGCGGGCCTTGTTGCGATAGAAGCCGCAGGGCCTGACCAGGGCCTCCACCTCGGCCAGGTCGGCCCGGGCCAGGGCCTGAGGATCGGGAAAACGGGCGAAGAGGGCCGGGGTGGTCTGGTTGACCCGGGCGTCGGTACATTGGGCCGAGAGCACGGTGGCGGCCAGGAGCTGGAAAGGGTTCTGGAATCGAAGGGCGCAGCCGGCCTCGGGATAGTCGGCGTCGAGAAAGGCCAGAACCTTCCTGACATAGGAAGGTGCGGGCCTGGCCGGGGACCGGCCGGCTTTATTAAGGGGCCTCACGAGAGGTCTCGAAGACAATGCGGTGCTCCACCAGGTTCATGGTCCGGATGCGCCCGGTGATGAGTTTCTGTTCGCCGAAGATGCTGGTCAAGCGCCAGGCTTCCGGGCCTTCCGGCACGATCTTATCCACTGATTCCAGCCAGAGGGTCTCTTCAGCGTTGCCCTCGGCCGCCAGGTAAACATTGGCTTCACACATGGGTCTGCTCCGCTCCGGTGCCCGCCGCGCCCCCGGCCGGGGAGATCCGGGCCAGAAGGGCCAGTTGGCGGACAGCCTCAGCCACCAGGTGGGGCAGGGGCTGGCTGGTGAAACCGGCCAGGACCACGCCCTCCTGGGACAGGGGGATGAGGATTTTGGGGGCCCGGGCACTGGTGACAGCCTCGGCCAGGCCGGGGCTGATCTCGCCCATCATGGCGTTGGCCCAGGTTATGGCCATGGGCCCCAAGACGACATCGGCCCGGGCCAGACAGACGCGCACCGCGTTTTCTCCGGTGGCCCCCCGGTTGGCCTTGGCCTTCATCATGGCCTCAGTGGCCGTGGCGTTGGCCCCCAGGGCCCATATATCCAGGGCGTCGCCGAAAGCGGCCCTTATTTCCCGGATGAGGGCCACGCCGAAGCCTCCGCCCTGACCGTCAATGACGGCCACCACCGGGCGGTTGTTCAAGGGAGAGGCCACTGTCTAGTCTTTTATGGTCTTGTCGAGGCCGGAAAAGGTTTCCGGCCGGCGGCGGTCGATATACTTGGCCTCGCCCGGCCGCCGGGTGACGTTTTCAAATATCCCGTCATCCACCCGCACCAGCTTGGTGAAGCCCTGGTCCTTAAGTTCGCAGTTGAATTGGCGGGGCCGGATGGCCGCGGCTCCAAGCTGCCGTTCCACCGGGCCGCCGCAATGGGGACAGCGGGTCAGGGGCCAATCGGCCGCAGGCTGGGTCCATTCAAATTCCTCACCCGCCGGGCAGGCCGACTCCCCCCGGTCGGCCAAACCATGCCGATAGGAGTAAACAGGTGACATGGCCCGCCCTCCGCGCTATAATTAAATATTGCCTAAGACTATAACACAAAAACTCCGCGAGGCCAACATGCAAACCGCCTTCATCATCTCCGCGCCCCGGGAAATGACCCTCACCGCCGGCCGGGTGGAAATAAACCCCGGGCCGGAAGAGCCGGAGGATGACCCGCCCTTTCTGAACATAGGCCGGGCCTGGGGCGATGAGATCCATCTCAGCGGGCCCCTGATCGCCGACCCTGATCTGTTGGCATCGATCCTGTCCGTAAGCTGGTATCTGCCCGGGGAGGAATCGGCCGAAGCGGCCCGGCCGGTGGATTTGGCTGAGGCCGGACGTTTTCTGACCATCCTGGAGCGGCCGCTGGCCGAACCCGGCTGGCGGTGGCGCTATCTTTTGGAATCCAGCCGCCCGGCCCGGGAAACCAGGTTTTTTGAAGGCGGTTTCCTGCCGCCCCTCAAGGCCTCGGACCTGACCCTCCACCTGGTCCATCTCATAAATTTCAACTACGACGGCTATATCCTGGCCGGGATGGACTTTGGCCACCGCCCGGCCTCCTATATCGAGGCCGAATGGAGCCACCCGACCCTGGAGTCGGCCGGGTTCCTGGAAGACGGCCGCTGCTAGCTTGAATTAGCATTTATTTTAAGATATGCTGAAATGACCAGCTTAGATTTGGCTGAAATGAGATAAGGAGGTTGGCATGGAAGCCTATCAAGGCTATACCGAAAACGGCAAAATCATCCCGTTAGCTGACCAGGCCATTCCAGATGGTCGCCGGGCCATTATTACGATTCTGGACGAACCAGTGGTCGCACAATCCAGGCTGGAGCGCCAAAAAAAAGCTCTTTTGGCTCTGGAACAAGGACTGGCGGACTGCGACGAGCCTTTGCCGCCTGAATTTGATGAAATACTCGCCAAGCGGGTTAACCTGACGCGAAAACTTGACCTATGAAGACATTTGCCCTGGATTCCAATATCCTTTCCTACATCCTGAAAAAAGATGAAAAAGTTATTTCCAGATTACATACTGAACAGGATAAAGGCCATGAATGCGTTATCCCTCCTTTGGCCTACTATGAGGTGAAGCGCGGTCTTCTGTCGGTAGGCTCCAAAGTTCGCCTCCGCCTTTTTGAGGATATGTGCCGCGACTTTACTGTCGGTATAATGGAAACAGCGGCTTGGGATAAAGCGGCGCAATTATACGCCATCCAGCGACAATCCGGCTCTCTTGTGGAAGAGGCGGATACATTTATAGCCGCATTCTGTCTGGTTGGCGAATATACGTTGGTGACGAACAACACGAAGCACTTTGAAGCATTTGAAGACCTTGATTTCACAAACTGGAAATAGCCTTCATTCTGTTTTATAACCCGGAGGCCGGCTCGGCCTCCATCAGGCCCCAGGGGTTATCAGGCGGGCTTAAAGTAACGGGGATAAGCGGGGGCACTTTCAGGCCTGGGGGCAGGAGAGCGGTCAAATAATTACCGGTCAAGACCTTCAGGCGGCCGCTGGCCGGGTGAGGCCGGTTTTCCACCAGCCCGGCCTGGACCGTCCCCCAATTTCGCCGGGCGAAATCCAGGCGGGCCAGTTGGTCCGCCTTTTTCAATTCGACCGCCCGGCGGCGCTTGATATGTTCCGGCACCTGGTCGGGCCGGGCCGCGGCGGGGGTTCCGGGCCTGGGGGAATAGGGAAAGATGTGAAAATAACTCACGGAGAGATTGGCCAAAAGGTCCAAGGTGGCCTGAAAATCAGAGTCGGTTTCCCCCGGGAAACCGGCCATCACGTCCGTTCCCACAGCGGCCAGGGGCCAGGCCCGGTTAAGCTTTTCCACCAGACGCCGGAAATCGGCCGCCCGGTAAGGGCGTCCCATGAGTTCCAGCACCCGGTCGCTGCCGCTCTGGAGGGGCAAGTGGAAGTGGGGGGCCAGCCAGTCATACATTTCAAAGGCGGCCAGGAGTTCGTCATCCACTTCCAGAGGCTCCAGGGAGCTTAAGCGCAGGCGGAAAGAAGCCGCGTCCAGTTCCAGTTCCCCGGCCAGGATATGGAGGAGTTCAGCCAGGGTATAGGGAGGGTCCAAGTCCCGGCCCCAAACTCCCAAGTGAATGCCGCAGAGGGCCACCTCGGCCAGGCCCCGCTCCAGGTAGGACCGGAGGCCGCCCAGCACCGCCTCCAGCCCCAGACTGCGGGAGGGACCCCGGGCCCGGGGCACGGCGCAATAGGCGCAGCCGGCCGAGCAGCCGTCCTGAATTTTATAAAAGGCCCGGGTGCGCTCGGAAAGCGGGGCGGCGGCGGCCTCCGGGGCCGGACCGCCAGGGGAACCCTGGGAACCCTCAAGCAGACTGGCCAGGCGGCTCTTATCCGCCTGGCCCAGCACCAGGTCAACCTGGCCGGCAGCGGTCAAAAGCCCGGGGTCGGCCTCGGCCAGGCAACCCGTGACCACCAGGCGGGCGGCCGGGGCCAGGCGCTTAAGACGCCGGATCAGGCTCAGAGCCTCCTGGTCGGCCTTTTGGGTCACGGTGCAGGTGTTCAAGACCACCAGGTCCGCCCCGGACGGCCCGGAGGCCACCTCGTAGCCGGCGGCCCGGAGGCTCTCGGCCATGGCGGCCGAGTCGAACTGGTTGACCTTGCAACCCAAGGTCAATACCACAGCCCGGGGTTTCACGCCCATTTATAAAGACCCTCTAATCTTGGGCTCCGCCAGGGGCCGGTGCCCCTTGGCGAAAGATATTTTAGCATTTCCCTAAAAAATTTTCCATAAAATCCACCATTTTGCCTTTCGCCTCTGGAAGGGTTATAATCATTGCGGTCCGGGAAAGGAGGGCCGACCATGACCAGCCATGATGACCAAAGACTCGTGGAGGAGGAACTCAAAAAGAGCGGCGGCGTCTTGCGCCTTATTCCCACCTGGGTGACAAGGGCCTTCCTCGTCCCCGGCCGCCGCCTCAAGCTGGACCCCCGCGACTACTACGCCTACGGCGGGGCCAAGGGCGGCATCGACGAGCGCTGGCTGGCCTCTACCACCGAGGCCGACAACGGCGAACTCACCGCCCCGGACGAGGGCCTGAGCTTTGCGGTCATTGAGACCCCGGGCGGCCCGCGGCGGATCAAATTCAAGGATATAATAGATTTCATGGGCGCTCAAGTGATCGGCGAAGCCCAGATGAACAAATACGGCCGCCTGATGACCTTTGCCAAGTTCTTCGACAACCAGGGGCCCATCGGCCACCACGTCCACCCCGCGGATGACTTTGTCAAACCCCTGGGGCTTTTGGGCAAACCCGAGGCCTATTATTTCCCGCCCCAACTCAACAACGTGCCTCAAAATTTCCCCCACACCTTCTTCGGCCTGAACCCGGACGTGACCAGGGACCAGGTCATAGCCTGCCTTAAGGCCTGGGCCGAGCGCGGCGACAACAACATCCTGGACCTTTCCCGGGCCTTCCGTCTGGAACTGGGCACAGGCTGGAACGTGCCGCCGGGCGTCCTCCACGCCCCCGGCTCCCTTCTGACCTACGAGCCCCAGCGGGCCAGCGACGCGGCCCTCTTCTTCCAATCCCAGGTGGAGGGACGGACCGCCGACCTTTCGGCCCTCTTGAAATATGTGCCCCCCGACAAGCGCGGCGACTACGACTTCATTGTCAGCGTCCTGGATTGGGAGAAGAACGTGGACCCCCATTTTAGGGAACACTATTTCCTCCGGCCGGTGCCGGTGGCCGAGGAAGGCCTCATGGCTGAAAAAGGTTTTCGCGAGACCTGGGTGGTTTACGGCACAGACCTGTTCTGCGCCAAGGAACTGACCGTCCGCCCCGGCCGCCGGGTGACCCTGACCGATGCCGGAAGTTACGGCCTGATCATGGTCCAGGGTTACGGCCGGCTGAACCAGGTCCCCATTGAGACCCCGGCCATGATCCGCTTCGGCCAGCTCACCCGCGACGAGATGTTCGTCACCGAGGACGCCGCGCGACAGGGCGTGGTCATTGAAAACCACAGCGACTGCGAAGACCTGGTCATGCTCAAGCACTTCGGGCCCGACAACCCCGAGGCCGCCGGGTTGATCAGGCCCTTTTAGCCGGGCTTGCCAGGCCGGACGGCCTGGCTTATAATATCCCTATGAATGATTTTTTGGTGGAAATGAAGAATATCGACAAGAGCTTCCCCGGGGTCAAGGCTCTGGACGACGTTTCTTTCCAGCTTAAGGCCGGGGAGGTCATGGCCCTCCTGGGAGAAAACGGGGCCGGCAAATCCACTCTCATGAAGATATTGAGCGGGATCTACACGGCTGACAATGGCGAGATAAGCATAGGCGGGCGGAAGACAGCCGGGGGGCTGACCCCCCAGAAAGCCCGGGAAGCGGGCGTGGTCATGATCCACCAGGAACTGAACATGTGCGCCCAGCTCACGGTGGCGGAAAATATATTCCTGGGGCGGGAACTGACCATCGGCCCCTTTTTGGCCGACCGGGAGATGCGGCGGAGGGCCGCCCGGGCCTTGGACCGCCTCAGCCTGGACCTGGACCCGGACACCATAGTCGGCGACCTGCCTGTTTCCAAGCAGCAGATGGTGGAAATAGCCAAGGCCCTGGACCAGGGCGGCCGCATCCTGATAATGGACGAGCCCACCAGCGCCCTGACCGCCCGGGAAATAGAGGATCTCTTCGGCATCATCCGCGGCCTGCGCGACGAGGGGCACGGCCTGATTTATATCTCCCACCGGCTGGAAGAGCTTCGGCACATAGTGGACCGGGTCACCATCATGCGCGACGGACGGTTCATCACCCGCCTGGACTTCGCCGAAACCACCCTGGACCAGATCATCGCCCACATGGTGGGCCGGGAAATAAAGGAACAGTTCCCCCGGGTTCCCGGCCGACAGGGGAAAAAGGTTTTCGAGGTCCGGAATCTCAACGCCGGCCGCATGGTCCGGGACGTCAGCTTCGAGCTTTTCGAAGGAGAACTGGTGGGCCTGGCCGGGCTCATGGGCGCCGGCCGCACCGAGATAACCCGGGCCATTTTCGGGGCCGACCCCAAGGATTCGGGCGAGGTGTTCATAGACGGGAAGGCCGCAGAAATAAAACGGCCCACGGACGCCATCCGGGCCGGCCTGGCCCTGGTTCCGGAAGACCGCAAGAAGGACGGCCTCTGCACCGGCCTGTCCATACGGGAAAACATCGCCCTGCCCAATCTTGACCACCGCCTGGTGGGCCCCGGGGGCTGGGTGGTCGCGGCCCACGAGGCCGACCTGGTGGCCGCCACCATGACCGACCTGAACATCAGGGCCTCCAGCCCGGAAATGAGCGCCGGCAACCTCTCCGGCGGCAACCAGCAGAAGGTGGTGGTGGGCAAATGGATGGCCCTGCCGAGCCTGGTGGTCATCTTCGACGAGCCCACGCGCGGCATCGACGTGGCGGCCAAGGTGGAGATTTATAACCTGATGAACAAGCTCAAGCAAAGCGGCATAGGCATCATGTTCGTCTCCTCGGAAATGCCGGAGCTTCTTGGCCTGGCCGACCGCATCCTCGTGGTCTGCGACGGCCGCATCACCGGGGAGCTTTCAGCCGCCGAGGCCAGCCAGCAGAAGATAATGGAACTGGCCGTGAAGTTTGAGAGCAAGGCCGCCTGATACCACTTGGTATGCGGCGGAGACGGGAGGTTAGCGAATTGGCCGGAAACCCCTTCCAGCGCGTCCTGGCCATCCGGGGCATGGGCCAGGTCATAACCGTGGGGCTGGGCCTGGCGATCCTGTGCGTGGCCTTCTACCTCAAGGAACCGGCCTTCTTTTCGGAACGCAACCTGGCCAACCTCTCCCGGCAGATCGTGCCCATCCTCCTGGTGGGCATCGCCCAATCATATGTGCTGATAACCGGCAACATCGACCTGTCCATAGGGTCCCTGGCGGGCATGAGCTGCATGGTCTCAGCCACCCTCATGACCCGGGGAGTCGATCCCTGGACCGCGGTGCTCCTGACCCTGGCCGCCTGCCTGGTGGTGGGGGTGGTCAACGGCCTGTTGGTGGCCAAGTGCAAGCTGCCGCCCTTTATCGCCACCCTGGGCACCATGATCATCGCCCGGGGCCTGGCCCAGATAGTCAATAACAACTATAACACCGACTCAATAGGCGCCAAGGCCCAAGGCTTCCGTGACCTGTTCTACTACGGCAAGACCTTCGGCGTCTTCAATCCCGTCTGGATAGCCTTCCTCCTCTGGCTGATCTTCACCATCGTCCTGGCCAAGACCCGCACCGGCCGCCACATCTACGCCGTGGGTTCCAACCAGGAGTCCAGCCGCCTCTCCGGGGTCAACGTGGCCCGCACCGTGACCATCGCCTACATGATCAGCGCCTTCTGCGCCGGGGTGGTCGGGCTGATCTTCACGGCCAGCACCGGCATGGGATCCATGGATGCCGGCAACATGTATGAACTCTACGGCGTGGCCGCGGCGGTCATCGGCGGGGTCTCGACCTTAGGCGGCCAGGGCATTCTCCTGGGCACCTTCATAGGCGCGGCCATCTGGTGCGTCCTCCAGAACGGCCTCCAGTTCGCCCAGGCGCCCGTGGCCATCCGCAACATAGTCATCGGGGCTATTGTCATAGTGTCCGTACTCCTGGACGTGGTTCTGCGCCAGGGACGGTGGAAAACAGGAAAATAAGGAAAAGGAGCTTTAAATGAAAAAGACAACGGCACTCATTTTGACCTGCCTGGCCGCCCTGGCCCTCTGCGCGGCCCCGGCCTTCGCGGCCGACAAGCACAAGGTTTTTCTCATAACCATGGACCAGATGGACCAGCACTGGGCCAACATGGACGCCGGGGCCAAGAAGGCCGCGGCGGCGGCCGGCAACATCGACTATGTCTGGATGGCCCCGGACATCAAGGACGATGCCAAGCAGATTGAAATCGTCAACAACGCCGTGGCCGCCGGGGCGGAGGTCATCCTCATCGCCGCCAACGGGCCCAACGCCATCACCGCCGCCCTTAAAGAGGCCGACGGCGCCGGGGTCAAGATCATCTATGTCGATTCCCCGGCCGAATTCCCGGGCGTCGCCACCTTCGCCACCAACAACAAGGCCGCCGGCCAGACCGCCGGTGAAGTCCTCCTCAAGGCCCTCCAAGGCAAGGGCGTGACCAAGGGCCAGATCGGCGTGGTCAGCGTCAACGCCGCCACCCAGTCCACGGTGGACCGCGAGAACGGCTTCCGCGAAGCCTTCAAAGGCACGGCCTTTGAACTTCTGCCCTCGCAGTATGGTGAAGGCGACGTGGCCCGGTCCAAGGATATCGCCGGCAACTTCATCGTCCAGGGCGTGGTGGGCATTTTCGGCGCCAACGAAGGCTCCACCGTGGGCGTGGGCAACGCCATTGCCGAAGACGGCAACCAGGTGCTGGGCGTGGGCTTCGACAACTCCGACTCCATCCGCGGCCTCATTCAGTCCGGGTCCCTTTTGGGAGCCATGGTCCAGAATCCCGACGTCATGGGCGCCAAGGGCGTTGAAGCCGCGGCGGCCGTGGTGGGCGGCGGTTACACGGGTGAAAAAATGGTCGATACCGGCGTTACGGTTATGACCAAAGATAAGCTGTAAGCTTATAATTGTGAGGCCATAAAAAAGGCGGCCCCGGGCCGCCTTTTTTATGGCCTCAACAGGCTTCTCACTTCATCCAGGCTGGGGAGGGCCGAAATGGCCCCCCTTTTGGTCACGGTCAGGGAACCGGCGGCATTGGCGAAAGCCAGGGCGTCCGACATTTCGGCGGCTGTAAAATCGTCCAGCCGGTCCCGGGCCAGGAGGCCTTTCAAGAGACCGCCCATAAAGGCGTCGCCCGCTCCGGTGGTGTCCACCGCCGGTAATTTGAAGGCCGGCGCGGCCAGGACCCGGCCGCCGAAGGCGGCCAGGCAGCCGGCTTCGGCCAGGGTCACGATGACCAGGAGGCTATCGAATTTGTCCCCGGCCCGGCGCAGGATTTCCTCCGGCTCGCCGGTTCCGAACAAAACCTGGCCGTCTTCCCTGGACAGCTTCAGAACCCGGGCCAGGGGCGCGGCCGCCTCGATCCGCTTCCGGGCTTCGTCCAGGGAGGGCCAGACCATATCGCGGTAGTTGGGGTCGAAGGAGACCAGGCCGCCGGCGGTCCGCACTTCTTTCGCGGCCTTCAGGGTGGCGGTCCGGGCCGGTTCGGCGCTTAGGGACAGGGACCCGAAGTGCAGGGCCCGGGTCAGCCGGCCCAAGCCGGCCGGCAGTTGTTCCAAAGACAGTTCCAGGTCGGCGGTGCCTCCCCGGTAAAAGGCGAAGGAGCGGTCGCCGGTCTCGTCCAGACCCACGGCGGCCAGGGTGGTGGCCTTGCCTGGCAGGACGGTCGCCCAAGCGGTCTCCACCCCGGCCTTCTTAAGGGCCGCCAGGCACAAGCGGCCAAAGGCGTCTTCCCCGACCGCGCCGATGAAAGCCGTTTTCAGGCCGAACCTGGCCGCGGCGCAGGCCACATTGGCCGGGGCCCCGCCGGGGTTGGCCTGATACAGCACGCGCCCGTCAGGCTCGGCTCCGGCCGGGGTCAGATCGACCAGGATCTCTCCGATGCTTACCAGGTCGTACATGTTGAGGTTCCTTATAGTGAGTATTCTACCAGAAAACATGAAAAAAACCAGACCGTTACTGGACCATTAGATGGCCAGGATTTTGACAATTTATGTTAAAAGCCTTATAATATTAAATTATTGAGACTTTCTTGTTGGCATCCGAAATTAACTGTGAGGGACAGGCCGCCCATGCCCACAGAAGCCGATACCTGCCGCACTCATATCACGCCGGCCTTGCAGGCTGCGGGCTGGGAGTCAGGATCACATTCCATTGCGGAAATTGCAAGTAATATTAAAAAATTGCCGACGGGAAACGCAAAATGAATTTCAATGCCCTGGTTCAGGCCATCGCAGATATTCACCAGCGGGCATACACCGGCGCTGCCAAGGCGATCAATACGGCTTTGACCATGCGAAATTGGCTCATCGGAGCGCATATCCATGAATATGAACTGCAAGGTCAGGATCGCGCCGCTTACGGGGATCGCCTGATAGGCAAGCTGTCAAAGTCGTTGCTGGCACTCGGCGTTCCTGCTTGTGAGAGGATCAGGCTTTACTCGTATTTGAACCTTTACCGCGCCTATCCCCAAATGTCGGAGGCGGTTTCCCCTGAACTGTTGCCCACGGAATTCGGTCACGGACAATTTTCAATTGTTCGGTCACTGACCGAACAATCTTCCGCGAGGGCAAGTGATGAAACAAATGCCCTTTCCGGCAAACTGCTCCTCTCCCGCCTGTCCTTTACCCACCTTGAACTTCTTTCCGCCATTGAAGACCCGCTGAAAAGGGCCTTCTACGAGCTGGAGTGCATCAAGGGTAACTGGTCAGTGCGGGAATTGAAGCGGCAAATCGGCAGCCTGTATTTTGAGCGTTCCGGGTTGTCCCGCGACCCGGCGCAACTCTCCGCCCTAGCAAATTCTGCGTCGATACAGGCTGACCCTGCGCACATCGTCCGTGATCCGTATGTGTTCGAGTTTCTGGGATTTCGGCCCAGTGAAGTTTTGCCCGAAGCCGATTTGGAAGCCGCATTGCTGGAAAAAATACAAATTTTTCTGTTGGAGCTAGGCCACGGCTTCTGTTTTGAGGCCCGTCAAAAACGCCTGATCATCGGCGGCGAGTATTTCTTTATTGATCTGGTCTTTTATCATCGCATTCTCAAATGCCATGTGTTGGTGGAACTCAAGGTCGGCGCGTTCACTCATGAACAAATAGGGCAGCTCAATACCTATGTCACCTACTACCGCACTCACGAAATGGCCGAAGGCGACCAGCCGCCAATCGGTATCCTGTTTTGCGCGGGCAAGAATCAGGCGTTGGTGGAGTATGCCCTGGCGGGCATGGATAACCGCCTTTTTGTTTCCAAATATCAGCTTGAACTCCCCAAAACGGAAACCTTGCAGCGTTATCTTGATGAACAGCGGCAGGCTTTGGAAGGCGAAAGATCGGGAACACCGGAATAAGCAAGCGGCCTGTTGCCAAACTGGAGATTGATGTTGTATGGCCCTCAGGGTATGACCCGGGCTTCGGGGTCTATCCGGAAATTGCCGACCTTGCGGATTTCCGCGGTCAGGTCGAAGGGGCCGAAGCGGGGGCCGAATTTTTTCACGGCCGCCAGGAGTTCCGCCGGCTTCCAGGCCGGTTGCTGGCCCGGCTTCTCCGGCCGCCGGGCCAGGACCACGGCGTTGCCGCAGCGGCGGCCCTCCAGGGCCAGGAAAGAGCCGAAGGCGGCCTCGGTGGTCTTAAGTTGATCCTGGAAGGCCGCGGGCCGGCTCTGGTGGAGGTTCTGGGCCAGGAGACCCCCGGGGGTCAGGCGGTCGCGGCAGAGTTCCAGAAAAGCCAGGCCGGAGAGAGGGGCCGGCACATAGTCGCCGGAAAAGGCGTCCAGCCAGATCTGGTCAAAGGCGGCCGGGTTTTGATCGGCCAGAAAATCGCGGCCGTCGGCCAGGACCAGGCGGACATTGGGCCCGGGCGTGAAACCGAAGTAGGTGCCGGCCAGTTCCGCCACCAGGGGGTCCACTTCCACCACGGTCAGTTCCCGCTCCGGGAGGAAGCGGGCAAAGAGCCCGGGCAGGTAGCCGCCGCCCAGGCCCAACAGCAGAATATGCCGGCCCGGGGCCAGGGCCAGGGCTGTGAACATGAGGCCCGGGTATTCAAAGACGGACCGGCCCGGGTCTTCCAAGTTAATGGCCGTCTCGGCCTCCTCGCCCTCGGGGCCGGTGAAGAACATGGTCCTGTGAGGGCCTTCATCCCGAATGATGATATGGTGGAATGGGGAATCGCCTTCAAACACGGTGACCGGGCCTTTGTCCGGGAGCAGGGCCTTGAAGCCCGTGGCCAAGGCTTTCAAAACTCGTTTGCTCATGAGGGGCAGTCTCCCGGAATGACCCGGTAGGAGGGGCAGTCCGGGCCGCCGGGGTGGAGGGGGCAGGTCCAGACCTCCTGGCGTCCGTGGCGGAGCCTCTGGTAGGGAGTGAGGTGGTCCAGGCCGCATTTGGGGGGAGCCGAAAAAGGGTCGCGCCGCTCGTCGAGGCGTTGGCGGCCGGCGGCCGGGCAGCCCAGGCAGCCGACCTGGAGGGGCTGTTCATCGCCCAGGCCCCTCAACTGGCTTTGGTTTACAAGTACCAGGGGCCGGCCGCAGCGGCGGCAGTTTTTAAGGCCGCCCCCCCGGCGGCCGATTTTCTCAACGACGAGTTTGAGCTGGAGTATCTCGGCCAGGAACGGGGCGGCCAGGGGCAGGAGCCTCAGTTCCGTTCCTTCGGCGCCCCAGATGAGGTGGCGGTCGTCCACTCCGGCCAGGACGCCGGGAAAGCCCGTGGTCAGGCCCACGGTGCAGTTGTTAGTGCCCAGGGTTCTCAGGGCGGCGCTGGCGAAGTCGAGGTCGTCCTCCGGTCCCGGGGCGGCGCTCAGGACCGTCACGGCCAGACGGCGGCGGGCCGCGGCCAGGAGAGGCTCTTCCCAGTACGGCCACCAGGCGGCTCCCGGAGTGGGGAGGAAGGCCCAGATATCCGTCCGGGCCAGGTCCAGTATCTTGCGGGCGGAGTCGGCCTGGGCCTCCGGGCCCGGGGTCGGAGCCCGTTCCGATTCGGCCGCCCGCCACAGGGCGGCCAAGGGGGCGGAGACCGGCAGACGCCTCAGCCAGGCGTCGCGGCCGGCCAGCCAGACCTCTTCCCTGGCCAGGGCCCAGGCCAGTTGCAGGCGCCAGCGGCCAAAGGTGGGCCAGGCCCAGGGGTGGCCCTGGTGGGGAGTTTCAAAAGCCGGTTCCAAAATGACCAGGGGAACCCGGGGCCAGCCGTTGAAAGCCAGGGGCTCTCCGGCGAAGATCAGCCCGGGCGGGGCCCCGAGGTCCTGGAGCATGAGATCGATGAGCCGTCCCTGGGCCGGCGAGGCGGTCAGGACCAGGGCGGCCGGCTCTTCCGTCCGGTTCCGGGCGAAATTCAGGGCCGCCCGGGCCACGGCCAGGGCACTGACCGGGTTTACCGGGCCCATTTCCCCCAGGGCCCGAAGGCCCAGGCCCACGGCGGCCGGCTGGACCGCCGGCCCCAGTTCCAGGCGGGCCAGGCGGGGGGTGGAGACCTGGGGGAGGCCCGGGCGGAACAGGCCCCCCGCGGCCAGGAACTCCTTCTGTTCGTTCACTTCCTCGGCCACCTTGAAGTTCCGCCAGGCCGGGCTCTCCGGCTCTTCCGGGAGGGCCGGAGCCCGGCCGCTCCAGACGGGCCAAAAAGTGAAATCGCCCATTATGACCAGGTGCTTCTCCGCGTTCAGGACCAGGCCGGCCAGGTTCTGGCGGGCCGGATGGTCCGGCCGGAGGGAGGCCAGGCGCAACACCGCCGGAAAGAGGCGGTCGTCTTCCGCCAAGTCAGCGGCCAGGGTCAGAACCAGGGGCGCTTCGGCCAAGAGGCGGTCAGGCTCGGGCAGGGGCCGGGCGCTTTCTTCGGCCAGGGCCAGGGCGGCCGCCTTCTGTTCCCCGGCCAGGCGCTCCAGTTCCGCGGTCAGTTCCTCCCGGGCCGGCCAAGCCGCCGATTCCCGGCGCATCCGGCTCAGGCGTTCTTCCAGGTTCCGGGCCTCACTCAAGGCGGCTTCTTCGGCCAGGCGGACCTCCCGGACCGCCGCCTCGGCCGCTTCCAGGCCCCGGCTGTGTTTTTCGCTTTTCTTGACCAGAGCCTGGCCCAGTCGGCTCCAGAATCTGGCCAGGAAGCGGCTCAGCCGGCCCCAGAAACCTTCGGCCTTATGGGTGGCCGCGGCCCAAGCTGACTGCTGTTCGGCCGCATCCGCACGGACCCTGGCCCATTCCCGGCTCCGCTGTTCCAGGTCGCGCCCCAGGTCTTTAAAGCGGCGTTCCAGGTCGCCCAAGTCGTTCCAGAGGTCCAGCCGGGCTTTCTGGGCCGCCTCGGCACTCCTCAGCTCCGCCATCTGGCCATGGATCTCGGCCAGACGGGCCTCCCGGGCCGTCCGCTGTCGGTCCATTTCGGAGCCTAAGGCAACTTGGTTCAAGGGATCATCAGCCCCGGCCTGGCCGTCGAAGAGGGCCCCGGGCAGTTCGGCCAGAGGTTCAAGGTCGGCGGGACTGTCACCTGCCACCAGGAGGCGGCCAAAGGTCTGAAGAAAGTATTCGGCCAGGAGGCGGGCCGTGGCCCCGGCCGGGTCCGGCTCCTGGAGCCAGATGAAACTCAAGCCCCCGGCCCCCAGGCGGGCCGGGAGATCCCGGCGGGCCACGACGGGCCAAAAATCCGGTTCGTAGAGGCTGTTCTTATGGCCGGCGGCCTCGGTTACGCTCCAGAGCCAGCCTTCCTGGGGGTCCAAAAAGAGGGCCGCGCCGGGCGGAGCAGGACGATCCGGGGGGAGCTTCGATATCATTTCCCCGGGCTGGTCGTAAACCGGAGCGGCGAGCCGGCTTGTCCGTTGGCGGAAACGGTTATGTTCAGGGCATCCAGGATGGCCAGGGGGGTGGCGCCCAGGCTCTGGACCACGTTGAAGTTCAGGGGCGGCGCGGCCTGGAGGTCTATTTCCAGCGACTGGGGCGATTTGAGAAAATCCAGGAGAGGACGGCTCAAGTCCCCAATGTTTTTAAGGTAGAGGGTTCCCACGATCGTGAGCCCCATTTCCGTTTCGGCCAGGGTTTTCTGTTTCAGTTGCGCGCCGGTCAGGCCTTCTTCCCTGGCTTTGAGATCGAAGACCAGATCCACCAGGCCCCGGTCGGTGTATTTAAGGTTGAAAGCGTTGAAGGAGGCGTCACCCAAAAGGTCGCTCGGGTTCAGGGCGGCCAGGAATAGGGCGTTCAGGGGGACTTTCTTGAATTTTTCCAGGCGGTCCCTGGTCAGCCCCCCCCAGGTCTGGCTCAGCGACAGATCGAACAGGTCTTTCACCGCCAGGCGGTTCAAGCGGATAATTGATTGGCCTGTCTTGGGCTCATAGGCGCTTTCGGTCTCGGCCTCCAGGGCAAAGGCGTTCCGGCCCAAAAGCTGGATTAAGTCATAGATGTCCCGGCCCGGAGTATCCTTTTCAGCTTGAGGGTCGCCCGACAGGTTGATTTCCAGGCCCTTCAGCCAACTTTTTGCCGAGACGGGGATCTCGCCGGTCCGGTAGGAGCCCGCGGCCTTAAACTCGGCCAATTTGATAGAGGCCAGGCCGCCCAGGTCCAGTTCCAGCCCGGTCAGGGCCGTCTCCTCCAGGGAGACGGGGCTGACGAAAAGGTCGGCCAGGGTGAACTGGCCGGCTATGAGATCCTCGGCCCCCTCCGGGTTATCCCGCGCCGCGGCCAGGCCGGCCATAACTTTGCCTAGATAGTCGGCTATGTCCAGGCCCTTGAGGCTGAAGCCGGCCAGATTCAGGCTGTGGTTCCGCCCTTCAATGTCGGTGAGGCGGCTTTGCAGATCAGTCAGCTTGAGGGCGCCCACGGATTTAAAGGGCTGAAGGTCTGTTTCCTCCAGGGCGGCCAGGGACAGGCGGCCCTGGATCGGAACCTCCCGGCCTTGGAAATCCATTTTCAGCCCCGCGGCCTTGAGGCTTTTGACCTTCAAAACGGCCATATATTTCAGAAAGGCGTCGGTTTCCAGTCCGGCCAGTTCCGGGGGGGCGTTCCCGCTGAAATTCAGGCCTTCCAGATCCATTTCCCCGATTTTTATCTCTATATCGCCCTCTGGCCGGTTCTTCCGCCCGCTTAAGCCCTTAAGGCGTATGATTCCGGCCAGGGCGGTCCCGGGCTGGCCCTGCCAGTCGGCCAGGGGCAGGATCTTTTCCAGCCGGTCTTTGGGCAAAAGTTTTTTGATGAAGATTGAATCTATATTCAGATCACCCGGCCGGTCTTCTGTTTGGCCGGAGGGCAGCGTCACTTTCAGGCCTTTGACAGTCAGACCGCCCGAAGACTCTTCGTAGCCCTGGTCCGACCACTGGCCCGGGCCATAGACATGGTCCATGAACAGGGTGAAGGTTTCGTAGGGTTTGGCGTTGGCCGGCCGGAAGACGGCATAGCCCAGAACCGCCAGGGCGGCCAGGACCAGGACGATCAGCTTAGTCTTGGGTTTCATGATTATTTCTTTCAGGGGGCAAAAAGACCATTAATGGGTCACGCTGACAGCCACCGGGGGTTGGTCATTGACGGTCAAGGTTATTTCCAGTTTTTCAATTATATCATATCTGTCCATTTTGACAAGGCGGGCCAGGAGCAGGGGTTGGGCCGGGCCGGCCGAGAGCATGATGTATTCCGGTTGGTCCAGAAAGGTTTCAACGGCCGCGGCCAGGGCCGGGAGGTTCGCCAGAGCCCCTTCAGCTTCCAGAGCCTCGACCAGGGGGACCAGGAGTTCCGCTTTGATTCGGGCCGGGCTCTCAGCCTCGTCCCAGCCCCCCGCCTCGGCCAGCCAGGCATAGTATCTGCCTATGAGTCCCTGGTCCTGAAAGGCCAGGCTCAGGCTGTGGAGGCTGGCCGGATAAAGGGCGACCAGTATCTCGGCCAGTGAGCCTCCTTCATGACCCAGGCCGCTCAATTCGGCTGCCAAATCCAGGCGGCCCAGGTTCCGGACATCCAGGCCCAGGCTCCGCAGTTGGAAGGCCCGCTCCTGGGGGTCCAGGGTCAGGTCCAGGGTCAGATCCAGGTCCAGGGGCTCGCCGGTCAGGCCGGCCAGGTTCGGCCAGAAAATATCCACCGGGGCCAGGTTCGAGGGGGTGAAGGTCAGTTCCAGGGAATAGTTGTGGGAGACCGCTTCCGTACTGAATTGGGTGAACAGGAACCTGGCCTCGGGGTTGGCGGCCCGTACCTCGATGACCGGCCGGCCCTCCAGGGCCAGGTGTCCGGAATCAATGTGCAGATGCAGGAGTTCCGGAATCAGGCTCCAGGGCCGGCCTTCGTTTTGGCTCAAGCGGTCCAGGGCTGTTTTGAAACCGTCTAGTTTAAGGGCCTTCACCTCGCCGGTCCAGAGCCCGGCCTCGGTTACGGCTTGAAAATCAAGGCCGGTCAGATGCGAGACGGAACTGTCTAAAGACAGGTTCCGCACCTGAAATTCGGGCGCGGCCGGGAGGCCGAGACCCTCGCCGCGCAGACCGGCCAGGTCGAGCTGATAGAACGGCAGGTCGGTTTCACTTGCCGGCCACCTGGGCCACTTGACTTGGAGAGAGGGGGCGGTCAGGAGCCAGCCCCCGATTTCCCAACGGATGTTGCCAAATTCCACCAGTTCGGCCAGTTTCGACCCGGGCCGGGGCCAGAGGAGGTCAAGGGGCTTTAGGCCAAAAATTTCGACCCGGCCGACGGTCAGTTGACCGATGGTCAGCTGGCCCGGGTCCTCGCCGGTCAGGGTCAAATTTTCCAAAAACAGTCGGCCGTCCCGCCAGTCGGCCTGGCCGTAGGTGGCTGCCAGGCCGGTCTGGAAGGGCAGGAGGCGGCCCAGGCCGAAGCGCAGGGCCAGGTTTGGCCCCAGGACATAGGCGGTCAGGAGGAGGGCGGCGGCCAGGGCCGCCCCGAGGACCGGGAGTTTGATTTTTGCAGCTTTACCGGTCATGGCATTTTGAGCGCGCCCCGGATCTCTCCGAGTCCGTTAAGCCCCTCCCGGCGCAGCCAGTCCTTGAGCCCTTTTAGGATGACCAGGGGGGCCCGGGGGTCGATGAGGGTGGCCGTGCCCACCTCTACGGCCTCGGCCCCGGCCAGGATGAATTCCAGGGCGTCTTCGGCCGTGGTGATGCCGCCCAGGCCCACCACCGGAATTTTCAGGGCCTGGGCGCAGAGCCAGACCTGACGCAGGGCCAGGGGCTTTATGGCCGGGCCCGACAGGCCCCCCTGGCCGCCGCCCAGGCGGGGCCGGCGGCGGGCCAGGTCCACGGCCAGGCCGGGGAGGGTGTTGATAAGGGCCACGGCCGCGGCCCCGGCCCCTTCGGCCGCCCTGGCCACGGCCGTGATATCCGAGACCAGGGGCGTCAATTTGACCAGAAAGGGTTTGCCCGTTTCCCCCACGGCCCGGCATATTTCGTCCACTACCAGGGGGTCGCTGCCGAAGGCCGCCCCGCCCTTGGCCACGTTGGGGCAACCGACGTTGATTTCCAGAAAATGGGCTTCCGTCCCGGCCAGGCGGGCGGCCAGGCGGCCGTATTCCTCCGGCGAACGGCCCAGGATGTTGACCCCCACCGTGGCCCCGGTGGCCAGAAGGGGCGGCAGGGCCCGGGTCACGAAGGCTTCCACCCCCATGTTTTCCAGGCCGATGGAGTTCATCAGCCCGCCCGGGATCTCGAACATGCGGGGGCCGGGATTGCCGGGCCAAGGCGAAAGACTCAGGCCCTTGACAATGACCGCGCCCAGGGCTTCCGGCGGACAGAAGTCCCGGAGTTCCAGGCCGTAGCCGAAGGTGCCGGAGGCGGTCAGTACCGGATTCTTCAAGGTCAGGGGGCCCAGGCGGACGGTGAGATCAGGTTCCCGGGTCACGCGGCCTCCCAGTCTATGGCCCGGCCGTCAGCCACCGGGCCTTCGTGGCAAACCTTGAAACGCCCGCCCGCTTTAAGGGGCAGGGTGCAGGAGAGACAGACCCCCAGGCCGCAGGCCATGCCGGCTTCCAGCCAGACCCAGGGCACGGTCCCGAAGCGTTCGGCCAGGCCGGTGACCGCGGCCAGGAGGGGGGGCGGCCCGCAGGCCAGGATGGGGCGGGGTTCCCGGGCCAGGGCTTCGGCCAGGGCTTCGGTCACCAGGCCCGGCCGGCCGTAGCCCGAGCCGTCGTCCACCGTGGGCGCGCAATCACCGGCCCAAGCGCCCAGCCAAGCCTGGTCCGCCTGGTGGACCCCGGAACGTTCGCCGTAGAACAGGCGACCTTCTTGCCCGGAGTCCCGCAGCCAGTCCAGGACCAGGGCCATGGGGGCCAGGCCTATGCCCCCGGCCACTAGGTAGAAATCAGACTTCGGCACGATTTCGGCCAGAGGGCGGCCCAGGGGGCCGGTCAGCCTGAGGGGTGCGCCGGGGGCCAGACCGCAGAACAGGCGCGTGGCCGGACCGACCCGCCGGATCAGGAATTGGACTCCCCCGTCCCGGACCCGGTGCAGGGAAAAGGGGCGGTCCAGAAGGGGCCCCGGTTCCGGCCAGCCCCGGAGCTTGACAAAGCAGCCGGGGGCCCGGAAGCGGTCCGCGGCCGGAGTTTCAACATCCAGCCAGAAGGTGTCGGCTGAAAGTTGCCGGTTAGCCCGAAGCCGTCCTTCGGCGATCAAGGGGCCGGTTGTCATGGGCTGGCCCTCCGGACCCCGGCCAGAAAACCGAAGCGCGGCCACAGATCGCCCCGCCGGTAGCTGTAGAACTCCGAAGAGCAGCGGGAGCAGATCCCGGCCGTCTCGATGTTTTCGTCCTTAAGGCCGGCCGCGATCAGTTGGCTCCGGCTTATGGCCCAGAAGTCGAAATAGTTTTCCCGGACCATGAAGGGCGAAAATTCGGGTGGCAGTTCGGCCTGGTGGTTTGTGAATTCGGCGCAGCAGGGGCCCAAGGAAGGGGAGATGGCTGCCTTCAGCCGGGCCGGCGGGGCCCCGGTTTCCCCTAGGGCGGCCACGACCCGGCCCAGAATGTTTTGCACCGAACCCCGCCAGCCCGAATGGGCCAGGGCCAGAGCCCGGGAAACCGGGTCGTAGAGCAGGACAGCCTGGCAGTCGGCCACCTTGACCAGGAGGGTCACCCCCGGGGCCGGAGCCAGAAGGGCGTCGTAACCCGGCCGGGCCTCTTGCGGGGACCGGGGCTGGTAGCCGTCTCCGGGCCTCACCACCAGGACCTCCACGCCGTGGGTCTGGCCGGCAAAGGCGGCCGGGGAGAGGCCCAGAGCCGCTTCGGCCCGGCCGAGGTTGGTCACCACGTTCTCCGGGGGGTCGGTCGCGTTGAAGGCCAGGCTCAAGTCCCGGCCCTCAGGCCCGCTGACTCCGCCCAGGCGGGTGAAAACGCCGTGTTTCAGTTCCGGGTGGGCGGCCAGGCCGGGGAATTCGTACCACTTCAGACCGTTATGGCTGCGGGCCAGGAGCATGAGCCTATTTTCCGACCTTGAACTTGGCCAGCCAGGCTTCAGCTTCGGCTTCCGCCAGTTTGAGGTCTTGGGGCCTAAGACCTTTCCTGATTTCGTCCAGGAGGCCTTCAAAACCCGGGTTCTGATAGCCGGCGGCCCGGGCAATGAGATACCATCTCAGGGCCTGGACCTGGTCTGGAGGCCGGCCCAGGCCGCCGCGGAAGATCACGGCCACATTCTTCATGGCTTCCGGATTGCCCAGTTCCGCGCTCCTGACAAACATCTCGAAGGCCAGGGTAAGATCGCGGGGCTGGTCCAGCATGCCCTGGAGATAGATGACCCCCAGTTCGTTGGCGGCTTCGGCGTGGCCGTTGGCCACGGCCTGGCGCAGAAAGTCCACGGCCTTGGGGTGGTCGGGCTTGATCAGGACGCCATTGAGATGGAGAGCGGCCAGTTTGTAGGCCGCGGCGGGCAGCTTCAAATCAGCCGCCTTTTGGAAGTTGGCCAGGGCCTGGCCCGCGTCGGCCCGGGCCCCGAGACCGATCTCATAACAGACCCCGAGGCTGTAGAAGGCTTCCGGGAGGCCCAGTTCGGCGGCTTTCCCATACCAGCCCAGGGCCCGGCTGTAATTGGGGGACAGGCCCAGGCCGTTTTCATAAAAGGCTCCCAGGGTCATCCAGGCCCGGGCCTCGGTTTCACCCGCCTTTTTTAAAAGGTCCACGGCGGCCTGGATTTCCTTGGGGCCGGGGCCGGGGCCGGCCAGGGTCAGGGAGACCAGGGAATAGGCGGCGTCCTTGAGGCCCGCCTCGGCCGCCCGGCGCAGATGTTCCATGGCCTTGGCCCGGTCTGCGGCCACGCCCTTGCCGATCTCGTAGGCCAGGCCCAGTTGGTGCCGGCCCGCGGGCGCGCCCGCCTCGGCGGCCTTTTGGTACCAGCCCAGGGCCAGGCTCAGGTTGCGGGGAACATTCTGACCGGTCTCATACAGGCGGCCGACCTGGTACATGGCCTGGGCATCGCCGCCTTCGGCCTTGGCCAGGAGGGCCTGGAGAGCTTCCGCAACTTCCGGCGCGGCCTGAGCGGCGGCCTTGAGGGGATTGAAAATCAACGCGGCCAGGATAAGGGCCAGGACAAGGCGCGGGTTTTTTCCGATCATGGGGGACCCTTCGGGTTTTGTTTTATAGGGCCACGGCCACGATGAGGGCCAGGCTGTTTAAGAGATAGAGTTTTCGGATGAGGTGGCCGCTCTGGTCGAGGCTGGTCCAGGCGGCTGTATTGGCAACGGTCCGGAGAGCCTTCTGGGCCTTGAGATGGAAGGGCAGGGTCAAAAGGCCCAGGAGGACCGGCCAGGCCACCAGCCCGGCCAGCCACAGGGTGACCAGGAGCAGCCAGACCAGGGGCCACCACAGGGCCTGGACCAGAACGGCCCGTTCCGGGCCGAGCCAGCCGGCCAGGGTGAGTTTGCCCGCCGCCCGGTCCAGTTCCATTTCCGGCAGGCTCTGGAAATAGAGTATGCCCGCCACCATGAAAGACACCGGCAGGGCCAGGGCGATCACCCGTTTGTCCCAGAGGCCGTCGGCCAGGGCCAGAAAGGTGCCCACGGTCATGATCAGGCCCATGTTGATGAAGACCATGACCTCGCCCAGGGCCCGGTGTCCGTATTTTACGGGCGGGGCCACATAGAAGAAGCTGGAGAGGGCGGCGAAGATGATGAGGCTCCACATCAGAGCCGGGCGGCCGGAGAGGGGGACGATGACCAAGGCCGCGGCCAGGGACAGGCCGTAGAGGACGACCAGGGACAGGCCGACAGCCAGGGGGCTGAGCTTGCCTTCCTGGATGACCCGCGAGCCGCCGATGCCGGCCCCGGCGTCCACGCCCTGGATATGGTCAAAGAGGTCGTTGGCCAGGTTGGTGGCCAGATGGACCATGAAGGAGGCTCCGAGCACCAGGGCGAAAAGGCCCGGCCGGACCAGCCCGGTGTATTTGACCGTGGCCGCGAAACCTAGGCCTAAGGGGCCGAAGGTGGCAATGAAGAAGGGCGGGCGGGAGGCCTGCCACCAGGCTTTGAAAGTGGCCCGCCAGGCGGGTGCGGGGCGATCAGTATCCATAATCGCCATTATACCACTATTCAGGGGCTATTTCATAGGCTGTGCCGCGCCCTTGGCCGGGCAGGGGGCGGATCAAGTTTTTCTTTAACAGATCCTCGATTTCACGCCAGGCAGTAGCGCGGGAGGTCTTAGTCAGGCTCATATATTTTCGCGTGGACAAGCCGCCCTCAAATTTCCCCTGGCCGGCGTCCAGCAGCGTATTCAATACTTTTCGTTGCCGCTCGGTAACCATTGTTTCGGCATGTCGTTTCCAGAAGGCCGCTTTGAACAGAACAGCCCCCAATGTGGCTTCCGCCTCCTCCAAAGCGTGGTTAATACAGCCTATAAACCACAAAAGCCAGCCAGTGCAGTCCCCGTCGCCCTTTTGCGTTTTCTCCAGCATTTTGTAATACGCATCACGCTCCCGCATGATTTGCGCTGAAAGGCTGTAATAAGGCCGGCCTTCATCCTGGGCCAGGGCCATGTCGGCGATTGCGCGGGCCAGGCGTCCATTGCCATCGTCAAAGGGATGTATGGTGACAAAATAGAGGTGGGCCACCGCGGCGCGGATGAGGCCGTCTGATTTTTCCCGGCTGTTTTCCCACCAGGCAAAGAACGAGGCCATTTCATTCTCAAGGCGTTCCGGCGGTGGAGCTTCATAATGAACTTTTGGCCTGCCGTAAGCCCCTGAAACGACCTGCATGGGTACGATCCGCCAATCTCCGGCAACAACATCGCGCAATCCGGAACGTCCGGTGGGAAAAAGCGCCGTATGCCAGCGGCACAAGCGGTCTTTTTCAAGGGGGGTGTCATGGTTGCGGGTGGCGTCAAGCAGTACTTCCACAAGTCCGTCAACAGCCCTGTCCGCCTGGCGTAACCCGACGGCGGAAAGGCCTAGATGGATGGCGACGGACGAGCGCACCCCCTCACGGTCTAAATTTTCACCCTCAATAGCCGCGGTTTGCATGGCATCCTCCTCCATGACCGCGGCGTAGGCTTTAAGGCTGTCTTCAAAGCCAAGCTCTTCCATTGACCGCAAAAAGCGGCCCTGGCGCTTGCGGACTTCCGCGAGAGGCTGGAGCAATACTTCGGAAGTCCAGCGAAAATTTGGCCAGTTCGGGGTTTCCCACACATAATGAGGCATATATAGCCCCTTAATCGCTTCATAATTTGAAGCGATTATAGCGGCTATTCGCTTCATAAGCAAGAGAAATGGGCTTGGCGGGGCTCCGGCCTGCCATGTGACACGGTTTTCTCACTTGACATCTATACGTCATTGAAGCATAATCTTAATTAAAGATTGCAGGGAGCCCCATGAAGAGCGAGTCTCAGTTGCAGGCGTTTCGCCGTGTGGTTGAGGAGATTGAAGTATGGATGAAAAGTTGTTCAAGGAATTGAAGGAAAGCCTCAAGGAGACGCTGGCCATTGCTAAAGGCCAAAAAGAGGCGGCCCGCCGTACGGTCTGGGGGGTTGATAAAAAAGGCCAACCGGTAATGCTCCGGCGGGAGACGGCTCAGACGCCGGACGTAAAAATAATTCGGGAAAAACTTGATCTGTCCCAAAGTGAGTTCGCAAATCTGATCAAGGTGAGCGTACGCACTTTGCAGAACTGGGAACAGGGCAGCCGTCACCCTACAGGCCCGGCCGAGGTTTTGCTGGAACTGGTTTCCAAATCACCAAAAATAATTCTGGAAACCCTGCACTACAAATAAGGAGCAGCGAAAAAAATGTCTTGCGAACACAACAAATCAATGCAGTGTCCTTGTACGTACAACTGTGACAAACGCGGGAAATGTTGCGAGTGTGTGGCCTATCATTCTCGCAATGGTGAGTTTCCAGCGTGTTTTTTTTCTAAAGAGGCGGAGAGAGCTTATGACCGCAGCTTTGGGGCGTTAGTAAAAGATAGAGGGCGCTGATTCATATACTATTTTAGCCCGCAGGGGAGGCAGCGCTATACTGATGCCCTGAACAGGAAGAGGAAAAATGCGGATACGAAAAATCACTCAAATAGCCAGCGCGGCGTTCGTCATCATAGCAATGCTGGTATTGATCTCAAGTTGCCTGGAAGGTTCGCGGATTGAATCGCCGACATCCCCGTTCAAATCGTTCCGTGATGTTCCAGGGGTGACAGATGAGGAAATTGCCGCCATAGAAGCGCTGCAAAAAGAATATGCGTTGTTTACTTACGGGATGACCTTGGCGACCGAGGCGTTCCAGAAGGAAAACGGCGAAATCGGCGGATATGCGGCCTTGGTGTGCGAATGGCTGACCAATCTTTTCGGTATCCGGTTCGAGCCCGGGATTTACCAGCCGAATGAAACCATTGAAAAATTAGTAACCTACGAACTTGATTTTAGCGGCACTATGAGGATCACCGAGGAGCGCATGAAAACGTATTATATGACCGACGCCATTTCCGAGCGGCGGTATATAATGTTTCGGCTCGCGAAAAGCCGCGGTATTGCTCAAATTTTACATGAACGCCCCCTGAAGTATGCCGTTCTGGAAGGCTTCACCACACCCGAGGCCGTCGATTTGATAACTTCGTCCGTTAATTGCGAGGTCATATGGGTCAATAATTACGCGGAGGCGTATTCCGCTCTTGAAAGCGGAGACGCGGATGCGTTTCTTGGGGTAAATGTTTCCGAGTCGTCCTTTGACGCGTATGGTAAAGTGACTATCGAAAATTTTTTCCCGTTGATTTTCAGCGCGGTTTCCATGGCCACGGCAAATCCGAAGTTTGAACCCGTCATTTCGGTTGTGAACAAGGCTATGCGAAACGGCGCCTCGGCTTATCTGAACTATTTATACAACCGGGGATACGATGATTACCTGAGGCATAAATTCACTATGTCGCTCAGTGATGAAGAGCGCGCCTACATAGGCGGCCACTCCGTTGTGCCGATCGCGGCCAACTACAGCAATTATCCTGTCAGCTTCTACAACGAGCGTGATAAGGAACGGCAGGGAATCTTTTTTGACCTCTTGGATGAAATAACCGAACTTACCGGCATATCTTTTGATCTTGTCATTGATGACAGCCAGGGATGGTCGCCTGTTTATGAAAAGTTGATTAATGGGGAAGTGGCTTTTGTCCCGGACTTGATCCGGACAAAAGAGCGGGAAAACAATTTTATCTGGCCGGAAACGGCCATACAGAACGATTATTACGCGCTTATATCCAAGGCGGATCATCGCGATATTGCGTTCAATGAAATTCTGCATGTGAAGGTGGGTCTGGCCGGAACTTCAGCCTATGCCCTCATGTTTAAACAATGGTTCCCGAACCACACGGGCACCGTTGAGTATGAAACTATGGAAGAGGCCATGAGCGCCTTGCAGCGCGGGGAAGTGGATATGGTCATGGCGACTCAGAGAAGGCTTTTGCTCCTGACCCATTACCAGGAACTCCCCGGCTACAAGGCCAACGTGGTGTTTGACCAGCCCATAGAAACCATATTCGGTTTTAACAAGGACGAAACCATCCTGTGTTCCATTATCGACAAGGCGCTCAAGACAGTTGACACCAAGGGAATCTCCGATCGGTGGATGCGGAAGACATACGATTACCGGGCAAAAATGGCCGAGGCGCGGCTTCCGTGGCTCTTGGGCGCAACTGTTCTGTCTTTGGTAATACTTACCCTGATGCTGATCATGTTTTACAGAAACCGCAATGAGGGCAAGCGGCTTGAAAAGTTAATGGCGGAACAGACCAAGGAACTTCAACTCCAGGCCGGTACACTTACCGCCCTGTTTGATTCGATCCCCGATTTGCTTTTTACACAAGATATGAACAGGCTTTATACCCGATGCAACAAAAGTTTGGCGGACCATTTCGGTTTTAACCAGAAAGATGTTGTCGGTAAATCCACTTTGGCAAAGTTTGGAGTAGATTCGGAACTATTGGCTTATCACAACAAATTTCTTCAGGCCGCTATTGACAATAGTCAGATTTATATCACGGAATCGATTATGCCGCGCTTTGATGGAGCCCAAATGGTTTTTGAAGCAACACATGCGCCGCTTGTGGTAAACGGCGTTACCGTCGGGGTTTTGGGCCTGGCGCGCGACATAACCCAGCGCAAGGCGATGGAGGAGGAAGCGAGGCGGGCTTCCGAAACCAAAGGCCGTTTTATCGCCGACATGAGCCATGAAATGAGTACGCCCATGAATGTGATTGTGGGGCTTACGGATTTGATGCTGGAAGAAGACGGCATTTCCGACGAGGCGAAAGAGGCGCTGATAAAAATAAATACGGCGGGCAATACCTTAATGGAGATTATCAACGACATATTGGATCTTCCCAAGATTGAGCCGGGCCAAAATAAACGGCCGTACGAAAAAGTGGCGCGGCCGGATTTAAGCTACGCCAGGGTGCTGGTGGTGGGCGACTCACCAGCCGATCTGGATGTGACGACGCGTATGCTGCGCAAGTACAAAATGCAGGTGGATTGCGCAGGCAGCGGCCAAGAGGCCGTTGACCGCATCGCCGCGGGTGAGCCGGTTTACGATGCGGTTTTCATGGATAATATGATGTCGGGGATGGATGGTATGGAAGCAATAGCCGAGATTCGCGCCTTGGACACGAAATACGCGAAAAACATACCGGTTATCGCTTTGGCAGCCAACTTCGCCGCGGGAAGCGGGCAAATGTTTCTGAAAAACGGCTTTAGCGCGTTTTTACCCAAGCCGTTCAAGGTGATGAGCCTGGATTCCATTGTCCAGCGATGGGTCAGGAATACGACAAAAGAGTATATAAGCCATATAAAACAATATTTGTAGAAACAACGAAATTGGCTCCAGGGTGAAGCCCTGCTTGACAAGTGTGACCGATGCGGATAAACTTAGTTTAAGACTTAGTTTATTTATGGGGGCCATAATGCGGCAGATAAATATCCATGAAGCCAAGACCAACCTCTCCAAGCTGATTGCTCAGGCGGTCCAGGGTGAGCCCTTTGTGATCGCCAAGTCCGGCAAGCCCATGGTCAAGGTCAGCGCCTATACACCGCCGCCGGATCCCGCCGGAAGAATCGGTTTTCTCAAGGGCCGGCTTAAGGTTCCGAAAGATTTTGACTCCCTGGGCCGGGAAGAGATTCAGGCCATGTTTGAAGACGCTTAAATGAAATTACTTCTTGATACGCATATTCTGCTCTGGGCTGCGGCCGGAACCTTGCCGAAGGAAGCTGAAAAAATGATGATTGACGGCGATAACACGCTGTATTTCAGCCCGGCCAGCCTCTGGGAAATAGGCCTCAAAAAAAGTCTCCCTAGACGCGATTTTAAGGTTGACCCGGAAGTGCTCCGGCGCGGTCTTCTGGACAATCAATACCAGGAACTACCTATCACCAGCCTGCATGTCCTGGCCGTTGATCATCTGCCGCCCATCCACAAAGACCCCTTTGACAGGATTCTCCTGGCCCAGGCCACGGCCGAAGGCATATCCTTCCTGACCTCGGACCGCATTCTGCGCCAGTATCCGGGACCGGTGATATTCATTGCGCCGTAGGGCGCCGTGGGCGCTTTAAACGACCTCCCGCTCTCGGATAACCAAGGCAGTCCGGCTACTCAGCCTCTCGGGTTATGGGATCACCCAGTTAAAAGGGCGGCATCAGGTCATCTTCGGAGGGCGGGTCGTCGTCGGAGAAGTCGAAGGGGTCCTTGCCCTGGGGCGCCTGCCGGGCCGGGGCCTGGTGCGGGGCGGGGCGGGGCGGGGCCGAGGAACGGGCGTCGTCGTAATCCTCGCCGGCGGGGCGGCTGCCCAGCATTTGCAGGGTCTGGCCGATTATCTCGGTCCGGTAGCGGTCCTGCCCGGTCTCCTTGTCCTGGTACTTGCGGGTCTGGATGCGGCCTTCAATATAGACCTGGCGGCCCTTCTTGAGATACCGGTCGGCTATTTCCGCCAGGCGGTCGAAGAGGACTATGTTATGCCATTCCGTCCGTTCCTCGTCCTTGAACTTGTCGGTGGTGGCCAGGGAAAAGCGGCAGTAAGCCTTGCCGCTGGGCCCCGTGCTGGTTTGGGGATCCCTGCCGAGATTGCCGACCAGAATGACTTTGTTCACGCTGCCCATGCCGGTCTCCTTATACCTTTTTATTGATGATCACCGGGTTGGGCAGGGTGCTGTAGGAGCCTCGGCCGGCGATGTTATAATTGTAGGACAGATAGTCGTAGGGGTGGTAGAGGCCTTGGTTGCGGGCCACGGCACTGTAGCGCCGCTGGTTCATTTCCGGGTAGCGTTCGCTGCCGAGCCGGGCCCGGTTCACGTCGCGGAAGGTCGCCTGGAGGGCCTCCTTGGTGGTGTCGCGCAGGGGCCCTGAAGTCGTGTTGCTGATGGACCGGGCCTCGGCCCGGGTGGCTATCTGGCGCAGGTTGCCGGGGTCGCTGTTGCCCTGCAGGGGCAGGCGGGCCTCGGCCCAGACCGAAGGCAGAAAATCCTGGCTGCGCAATCCTATAACAGGCATAAGGCGCCTCTCAAGTGTAAATTTTTGTTTATTATACACCAAACAGGCCGGGTTGGTCAAAAGGCGGTTTTAAAGATGAAAAAGCCCAGGAGCCCCAGGCCCAGCATGAACTTGAAGAGGCTGCCGGCCAGGAAGCCCAAAAGAGCCCCGACCCCGGCGGTCAGGGCTGAGGCCAGGTCCCTTCGGCTGATGAGGAGTTCCAGGGCCATGGCCCCGAGAAAAACACCCAGGATGAGGCCGGGCAGGCTGAAGAAGATCAGGCCCAGGAGGCCGCCGGCCACCGAGCCGCAGAGGCCGGCCCGGCTGGCGCCGAATTTTTTGGCCCCCAGTACCGCGGCCGCCTGGTCCACCACCAGGCTGAACAGCACCAGAAGGCCGGTGACCAGAAGGCCGGTGAACCCGTAGGCTGTCCAGCCGGTGAACCAGCCGTAGCCCAAAAGGGCCAGCCACATCAGCGGCAGACCCGGAACCACGGGCAGGAGGGTGCCGGCCAGGCCGGCCAGCAGAACCAAGAGGGTAAGGGCCAGGGCCGCGGCCTCCATTGAAGGGCTCTCCACATTTATATAATTTTACGCTTGACGGGTGGGGCCAAGCTGGTTAAGCTAGGAAAGATAAGCTAAGGAAGCACTTTCCCAAACTACCATAAACCGCCCCCCCAGGCAAGCAGGAGTTCAGTTCATGTCCGCCATCCTGACCCTGACCGACGACAATTTTGAAACCGAGGTAAAAAAGGCCACCCTGCCGGTCCTGGTCGATTTCTGGGCTCCCTGGTGCGGTCCCTGCAAGGCTGTGGGGCCCATTCTGGAGGAACTGGCCGCGGAATATGACGGCCGCCTGGTCATCGCCAAGCTCAACGTGGATGAGAACCAGGCCCTGCCGGCCAGATTCGAGGTCCGCTCCATTCCCAACCTGGTGCTTCTCAAAGGCGGCGTGGAAGCGGGCCGCATTGTCGGAGCCCGGACCAAAGACGGTTTCAAGTCCGCCCTGGACCCCCTTCTTTAAGCCCGTGTTCAAGCGAATCTCAGCCCTCTTGGCCTTGAGTCTGGCCCTGGTTTTGACCGTCGGCTGCGGCGCCGGCGGTTACCTGAGCCGGATTTTCGGTTTTCAATCCGTCAGCGACCGCGACTTGGGCGCGGACGAGCCCCAGATGCTGGCCCGGGAAGCCCAGGAACTCATGGCGGCCGACAACTACAAGGACGCGGCCGTTCTGTGGCAGCAGCTCAAGGACCAGTATCCCTACAGTGAATACGCTGTTTTGGGTGAGTTGAAGCTGGGCGACGCCCTGTTCCTGCAGGAAAAATTCATCGAGGCCCTGGCCGCCTATGAGGATTTCGAGCGCCTGCACCCGGAAAACGAGGCCGTGCCCTATGCGGTCTATCAGCAGGGCATGTGCTTCTATTCCCGGATGCAGGGCATAGATCACGACCAGACCCCCACCATCCAGACCATCCAGACCATGGCCCGCCTGGTGGATATGTATCCGTCCAGCCGCTACGCGGCCATGGCCCAGGCCCGCATCGCCGAGGCCCAGAACAACCTGGCCGGCCACGAATTCTATGTGGGGGAATTTTATTTCCGCCGCAAGGACTACCAGGCGGCCATGAACCGCTACCTGGGGCTGCTCCAGTATTACCCGGATTCAGGCTATCACCAGCGGGCTCTGAATCGTATCGCTGAATACCGGCAGTTGGTCAGTGACGGGGTGGTGGAAGAAGACGCCAACCTGCGCGAAGCCATCTATGATTCGCCCTTCCTCTCCGCGCCGGTTAGCCCCGGCGGAACGATCTATTAAGCCATCAAGGAAGCATTAATATTGATCAGCGCTTGGTGTATTCCGGGGGCAGGTTCTGGTAGGCCGCGCCGGGTATGGTCAGGGACTGTCCGGCGCTGAGGTTGACCACCTCCACCCGCCGGTTGCGGCCGTCTTCCGGGTCCAGGTTGGGCAGGGGCATGGTGAAGCCGAAGCCTTGGGGCAGGAGCTGGCCGGAGAAGAGACGGAAGTTTTCCAGGAGGTAGCGCTGCACGGCCAGGGCCCGGCGGCGGGAGAGGTCCATATTGTAGGCATGCCCCCCCCAGGCGTCGGTGTGCCCTTCCAGCCGGAAGGTGTTGCCGGCCAGTTCCGGGGAGGTCATGGCCCGGCCCAGAAGGTCCAGGGTGGACCGGGCCCGGCCGGTCAGTTGGTCGCTGTCGAATTCGAACTGGATGTTCAGGGCCACCCGGGGAGCTTCGCTGGTTGCCGCCCCGGAGACGACGCTGTAAGGTTCCGGCAGGCATTCGTCCGGCGGGGGGGGGCCGCCCCGGGCCACGGCCAGGGCGGCCCGTTGCTCGGGAGTGTATTTCTTGCGGCAGGGGCGGGTCCCGGGACCGACCAGGCTGTCGATGAGTTCCCTTAAGCTGGGGTCCTTGACCGTGTAGTCGGCCGTGCGCAGGTTGAGGAAAGGGTGATTGATGAAGGTCCAGCGGGGCAGGGGGAGGTCGGAGAAGGCCATCTCCTTCATTTCAAAGCCCCCGCTGCCGTCATAGTCCACGATCTGGTAATCCCAGGGGTCGTTGAGGTCGTGGTCCACCACGTAGCAGAAGACCCGGCCGTTGTGGCTCAGGCGCAGGACCCGGCCCGCGTCGTCGGGCAGGATGAATTCCTCCCGCCTGGTCTCCTCGCCCTCCACGGAAGGGTCGAAATCGATCATCCGGTCGCTGATTTTCCGGGCTCCGAAGAGGTTCGGCTTTTGCCAGCCGTGGGGGAAGTATTCGCCGTGGTTGGTCAGGGCCCTGGCCGCGGGCGGCGCGGCCAGGGTCAGGGCGAGGAGGACGGCCAGGACCAGGCGGATTCCCTTTTTAAGGCCGCTTTTCAAGGCCGGTTCGGACATTTCAACCTCGCAGTTCGTAAATCGGGGTCAGTGCCCGCCGGGCGCACCCGCGCCGACGGCGAATACGAACCAGCCGGCGGGGGTGGTCGGCGCGGGCCGCCTGGGCCGCCACCAGTTGCGGTGATCGCGGTGATCCCGGCCATGAGCGAAAGGCCCCCGGAGGGACGGCTCCCGGCCGGTGTGGCCTATAAGCCAGTAGCCCTGATGGACGGGTGTCCAGGCCGCGGGCGGGCCGTTCAGGGGCAGATAGACGCCGGAAACCGGGTCCCCGGCCTGGAATTCGCCCTCGAAGCGGTCGCCGCCCGCGAAGATATAGACGCCCCGGCCGTCCCGCAGGTCATTTCGATAGCGGCCTTCAAAGCGGTCGCCGCCCGCGAATAAATAGACGCCCCGGCCGTGGCGGCGGCTGTCGCGGAATTCACCCTCGAAGCGGTCGCCGGTGGCGAAGAGGTAACGCCCGAAACCATCAAAATTGCCGTCGCGGAAGTCACCCTCATAGCGTTCGCCGTCCACCCAGGCGCGGAGTCCGAAGCCGTGGCTCCGGCCCTCCCGGAACTGCCCCACGAAGCTATCGCCGTTGGGAAACAGCACCGTGCCCCGGCCGTGATACTGGTTGTCTCTAAAATCCCCCACATAGCGGGCGCCGCTGGCGAAGGTATAGACGCCCCGGCCTTCCAGACGGCCCGCTTTGAAATCGCCGTCATAGCGGTCGCCTTCGGCGAACAGGTAGGTGCCCGGGCCGCTCTGGAGGAAGTGTTGAAAGTTGCCTTCAAAGCGGTCGCCGTTATTGAAGGAGGTGATGGCCCGGCGGACCGGGCGGTCCGGCAGGTCCTCCGGAGCGTCGGCCGACAAAAGCGCGGGCAGGGCGGCCAGACTGAATAGGGCCAGGGCCGCGGCCAAGCGGAAATGTTTCATGGGGCTCTCCTTGTCTCTCCGATACCAAGCCGCCCCGGAAGAGGCCGGCCTCACCTTCCGTATCGGCGGTGCCAAGTCAAATATTTAGGATTTTTTGAAGGCTTCGGCCGACGCTTGCGTGGCGGCTGAAAAGGAGTTATCATGGTGCCAATATGGGAACAGGTCAAAAAACCGCTGTTTTTCCGGTGACATTTTGGGCATCGGGTTCGCGGCTTTATGGGGGGCGGTCGATCGTGTTTTGAGAAATCGGTGAGAATATGCAGAAAACGATTTTTGTTGTGGATGACAATGATACAAACCTGGCGATGGTGATGGATGCGCTGGAAAAAAAATACCGGGTTTTTACAATGCCTTCCGCTGCTAAATTGTTTGTGTTTCTGGAAAAAGTTACGCCGGATCTGATTTTGCTTGACATAGAAATGCCTGAGATGAACGGTTTTGAAGTGCTGCATAAAATAAAGAGCCATGATTCATACCAGGACATACCTGTTATATTTTTGACAAATCACAGGGATCCTGAGATCGAAACCCAGGGCTTTGAGCTGGGCGCGATCGATTTTATTACAAAACCGTTTTCCGCGCCGGTATTGTTGACCCGCATTAAAACGCATTTAGACATTGATCGTCTGATACGGGAGCGGATAGCGCAAGTACAGCGGCTCCAGGACAATATTTTGTCGGTCATGTCGGATATGGTCGAGAGCCGTGATAAACTGACCGGGGGGCACATTGAAGCCACGGCCAAGTATGTGGCGATATTGATCGGCGCGATGATTGAGCATGGGGTCTATGGGGAAGAAATAAAGAACTGGGACGTTGAAATGGCCGTTTCAGCGTCTCGTTTGCATGATGTGGGCAAGATAACCATTTCCGATACGATATTGAACAAACCCGGCAAATTAACGGATGACGAATTTGAAAAAATGAAGACGCACACATTCGAAGGAGAACGGATCATTGATAAGATCATAGCGCGGACGCCCAAAGGTGAGGATGTATTTTTGCGCTACGCAAAATTGTTTGCGGGCTATCACCACGAGCGTTGGGACGGCGCTGGGTATCCAAACGGGTTAAAGGGGGTGGACATTCCGCTGCCAGGGCGCATCATGGCCATTGTCGATGTATATGATTCTCTTGTTTCCGATCGGCCATATAAAAGCTCCCTGCCGGACGAGGTTGCGGTGGATTTCATCATATCCCAGGCAGGAAAATATTTTGACCCTAAAATAGTCGAAGTGTTTTTTTCAGTCAGAGATCAGTTTAAGACGGTAAAAGAGGTTGTGGCTGATGAAAAACAGGAAATTTAATCTCCATATACTGTTGATCGTCCTGGGCTCTGTGGCCGTCATAGCGGCGGGGCTGTTCATGTTCGCCCAGTTTCGCGGCATAATCGCAAATCACGCTTATTTCAGCGAAACTCTTTATGAAGAGTACCTCGAGCATATAGACAGGGACTCCCTGGAAAATATGTCCGACTACATCGAAAAACGTTACCCCGTTTTAAAGGACCCGGAAAGGCTCAAACGGGAAGCGGGCACCGATTGGTTTTGGGAAATGGCCGATGAATGGCATGAGATCGCCAAGACGTTTAATTTCGCGCATATCCATTACATTGAAAAAGACGGCGACAATTATACTTTTCTCATGTCCTCCGGCATAAGGCGGGGCGAGCCTCCCGAATGGCTCGGCGGGAAGGTGTGGGCAGGAACGCCCCCGGCCTTTATCGATGAGGCGTGGGCTGAAAAGAAAATGACCTTTTCCACTTCCAAGGAACCGGCCGTCAACGGGGGGGGCACGCTGATTTCCGCGGAACGGCCCATCCTTTCGGATGGACGCGTGGTCGGCCTTTTGGGTATTGATTACGACGTTTCCTCCCTTTTGCACAACGTCACGCGGCACCAGAACCTCCTGCGGGAACAGGAAGACGTAACGATGCGGAAGGTTTCAATCACCTTCATGGTCTCCTTTTTCACCATTCTTGCATTCCTCTGCTATCTGATCTGGCTGAGATATACGTCCGTATTGGTCTCGGTCCAGGACAAAGAGGCGGATGACCGCTCCTGGGTCATGCTTAACGCCACGCCTCTCAGTTGCAGTTTGATCAACAGGGATTATAAATGCATCGACTGCAACAAGGAAGCCGAGAAGCTGTTTGGCGTATCGAGCAGCCGGGAATACGTCAACCGGTTTTTTGAATTTTCGCCGGAATACCAGCCGGACGGGCAGAAGTCAAAAGATAAAGCGTTCGGATTTTTCAAAAAAACCTTTGACGAAGGTTACTCCCGTTTTGATTGGCTGCTTGTGATTGACAATGAGCAAGTGCCATGCGAGATCACGCTGATTCGCGTCAAGTACAAGGGCGATTACATTATCTCGGCCTATACGAACGATTTGCGTGAACTCAAAGCCGCCATGACGGAAATGCAAAAGGCAATCGATGAAAAAAATGCGCTAAGCAGTTTGGACAACATATTAAACAGTCTGGACGTGATGATTTGCGTCACCGATCCAAAAACTGACGAAATACTTTTTATGAGCGACGGGATGAAACAACATTATGGCCTTGAAGGGGATGCTGTCGGGCAAATATGCTATGAGATCCTCCAGGAAGGAATCAATGAAAGATGTGATTTCTGCCCCTGCTTCCGGCTGGAGAAAGAACCTGATAAGGCCGTTGTTTGGGAAGAACACAGCACATTAACGAAGCGTGTTTACCGTAATTTTGACAGGTACATATGCTGGCCTAACGGACAGACGGTCCACATGCAGCACTCCGTTGACGTTACGGAACTGATGACCGCGAAGGAATCGGCTGAACAGCGCAACCGCTCAAAAGGTCTTTTTCTCGCCCACATGAGCCACGAAATACGCACGCCGTTGAACGCGATCATCGGCATTATCGAAATTCAAATGCAAAACGAAACACTTTCGCCGGATATGCTGGAGGCGTTTGGCAAGCTCTACACTTCCAGCCATATTTTGCTCAGCATTATCAATGATATATTGGACTTATCCAAAATCGATGCCGGCAAACTGGAAATAGTGCCCGTTAAATATGACATGGCCAGCCTGATCAATGACACCGTTTATCTGAATATCATGCGCATCGGCAGCAAGCCTGTTAATTTCAATCTTGAAGTTGACCCGTTGATTCCTTCCGAACTCTTGGGCGATGAACTGCGTATCAAGCAAATTCTCAACAACCTGCTTTCCAATGCGATCAAATACACAGATAAAGGCCAGGTCGCTTTGTCTGTTGAAACCGATTTTGCCGACGCTAAAGACGAAGTGACGCTTGCTTTCCGGGTGCGCGACACGGGAATTGGCATGACGGAGAAAGAGGCCGCGAACGTGTTTAATGAATACTCGCGTTTCAATATGGCCGCCAACCGCACCAAGGAAGGCTCCGGATTAGGCATGAGCATTACAAAGAACCTTGTCGAACTGATGGGCGGCGATATATTAGTAAAAAGCAAGCCGGGCAAAGGTTCGACGTTTACCGTAAGCCTTCCGCAAAAAAGCATCGGCGCAAAGGAATTGGGCCGGGATACGGCGGAACATTTGCGGCAATTCAAAGCCAGCATGTCGCAAATCAAAAAGACGGAGATCATACGAAAAGAGATGCCCTACGGCCGTGTCCTGGTCGTGGACGACCTGGACACCAACCTATACGTCGCCAGAGGATTGCTGTCGCCTTACAAACTGGCGGTCGATACCGCTGGCAGCGGGCCTGAGGCTATTGAGAAAATAAAAGGCGGTCATACATACGATATTGTGTTTATGGATCATATGATGCCTGGTATGGACGGCGTCGAAGCGGCCAGGAACCTGCGTGGCCTGGGGTATAAAAATCCCATCGTCGCGCTTACGGCGAACGCCATATCGGGACAAGCGGAAATATTTTTGGCAAACGGCTTTGACGATTTTATTTCCAAGCCGATAGACATACGCAAATTAGACGCTTCGCTTAACAAGTTTGTCCGCGACAAACACCCGATCAAAGCGGCTGAGGCCGTGCGCCGCCAAAATGGTGCCGACACGAATGGATCCGGCGGCGCGGCAAAAATTACGCCCATAATAGACCCGCAACTGGCTGAGATATTCATCCGGGACGCTGAAAAGGGTATCGCGGTGTTGGAAGCCTTGAGCGGCAAGTTGAACGCTGGTGACGATACGGATATCCAAACGTATATAATCACGGTCCACGGGCTGAAAAGCGCGCTTTCCAACATCGGCGAAACGGAACTGTCCGCTGCCGCGCATGAATTGGAGAAAGCCGGAAAGGCGCGGGAGGCGGGAGTTATGCTGTCTGAAACGCCTGTGTTTCTAAATAAACTTCGGGCGGTCATTCAAAAAGTCAGGCCGGTAAAAGCAGGCGACGATACCATTGACGAAGACCGGGCCTATTTGTTTGATCAACTGCGTCTTATTCACGCCGCGGCCCTGCAATTAGACGGCAAATCCATCAAAAACGCTTTGGCCTTGTTGAAGAATAAAAATTGGTCACCCCAGACAACCGAGTTGCTTGATGGTATTGCCATACATCTGCTGCACAGTGATTTTGAGGAAATTGCCGAAGCGACACGGGATTGAGCCTGTTATTCCAAAAACTCTTGATTTGTACAAATGTCTTGATCGCAGAGACGATCAACTAAGCCGTGAGAACAAAAGGGTTCTACTGGATGCTGATAAGTTTCAAAACGTCCAGGTTTTCTATGGCCCGGCCGCTGCCGACGGCCACGGTGATCAGGGGGTCGTCGGCTATGGTGATCGGCAGGCCCGTCTCTTCCCTTAGAAGGATATCCAGGCGCCTAAGCTTGGCCCCGCCTCCGGTCAGGACAATGCCCCGGTCAACAATGTCGGAAGCCAGCTCCGGCGGCGTATTCTCCAAGGCCGTGCGCACCGTATTCATAATGGCCTTGATCTGTTCGGCCAGAGCCTTGCGGACCTCCTCGGAATCAATGGCCGCCACCTTGGGAATGCCGGTAAAGGTATCCCGGCCCCTGACCTCCAGGGTATCGAGCTGCTCGGAGGGATAGGCCGCGCCCACTTCCTGCTTTATGAATTCGGCTGTGCGTTCGCCAATCAAAAGGTGGTATTTTTGGCGCATAAAGCTAATGATGGCTTCGTCCATCTTGTCTCCGCCCACCCGGACGCTTTTGGAATAGACTATGCCGGCCAGAGAAATGACCGCCACTTCCGTGGTGCCGCCGCCTATGTCCACCACCATGCTGGCCGTGGGCTCGTTCACCGGCAGGCCCGCCCCGATGGCCGCGGCCATGGGTTCCTCGATGAGATAGACCTCGCTGGCTCCGGCCTGTTCCGCGGCTTCGCGGACGGCCTTTTTTTCCACCTGGGTGATGCCCGAAGGCACGGCCACGATGATGCGGGGCTTGACAAAGGTCCGCTTCTGAACCTTTTTGATGAAATGCTTAAGCATGGACTGGGTGATCTCGAAATCCGCTATGACCCCTTCCTTCATGGGCCGGATGGCCACGATATTGCCTGGGGTCTTGCCCAGCATCTCCTTGGCCTCCTGGCCCACGGCCAGGACCTTGCCGGCCTTGCCGTCCTTACGCACGGCCACCACCGAAGGCTCGGCCAGCACCACCCCCTTGCCCTTTAGATAGACCAAGGTGTTGGCCGTGCCCAAATCGATGGCCATATCGTTGGATAAGGCGTTAAACCACTTGAAAGGGTTTGACAGACGCATTGGTCGTCACCGCTCTTCCTGTTCTGTGTAGGTGGTGGCTGGCATTGTATCCTCCTTATTTTTTAGAAGTAAAGATTACGGGCTGTATGACCAGCCTTTAAGAATGAGGCTAACACACCAATATTCCATAGGACGGAAACTACGATAAAAAACTTGCAGGTAAATGAAATTTTTTCTGGCTGTTCCCATAAAAATCCCCTCGGCGGCGATGTCTGACCGCAAAGGGGCTTGAAATTTTCTTTGAGGAAGCCAAATTATTTATCTGTAAATATGTTGATATATTTGTCTATGTGGGGTATGATAAATACCTCAATCGTAATTCCAAAAGAGAGGTGCGTAATTATGGTAAACAAAGCATTTAGAGGAAATATATTAGACGCATTAATTCCAATTTCTCGGTTTAATAAAGGCGAAGCAAATAAAATATTTGATGAAGTTCGATTGTCGGGTTATAAAGTCGTTGTGAAAAATAACGCTCCGACCTGCATACTTCTAACGCCGGAAAGTTACCAAGAAATGCTGGATATTATTGACGACCAGTATCTCTTGGCTTTATCAGAAGAACGTCTTAAAAACGATAATGGAGCAACACGTTCATTCGAGG
>Ga0082212_10000912_pt1 | contig 43513 bp, 35 predicted proteins | sample TergutNt197P3_FD_71548 | JGI IMG/M metagenome (GOLD analysis project Ga0082212, IMG submission 71548) | Neocapritermes taracua P3 segment gut microbial communities from Petit-Saut dam, French Guiana - Nt197 P3 | ecosystem: Host-associated > Arthropoda: Insects > Digestive system > Gut ...
GCTCCCTCAAATCAAACCTTGACCTGCGACCCGTCTTTCACAAGACCGATGATGCTTCCCAAGCGCATCTGCATTTTGGATTGATGGCATACTGGGTGGTCAATACCATTCGATGCCAGTTAAAAGACAATGATATAAGGTCTGACTGGCGAGAACTGGTTCGCGTTATGAATACACAGAAATGCGTGACAACATCCATGCAAAACGACAAGGGACAGATTGTGTCTTCCAGATGTTGCTCGAAGCCGGAACCAAAGGCGGACATGATATACAAGGCGCTCAAGTTAGAACCGGTGCCCTTCATCCGTAAAAAATCCGTAGTGCTCAAAATCGATCCGAAAAAAATTGGCCATTTTGACTTACAGATAGATACAAGCTAAAAGCTGCAATGTTGGTTAAATTCGATTATTTACCCCCAAAGGAGGTGGCATTACGCCGAATTTATGACTTCGCTACTGCCGCCATTTCAAAAACTAAAAAGGCATAATTACCCTCTGCAAAGCAGGAAGGATTAAAATTATACTAAAACAAAGAGAATCATGAATATGGCACAAATACGATTTCTTCTAATACTGAAATCTCGTCAGTGTTTGATGTTATATCGAAGCAGGTTATCTTCATATTCCTCGTTAAACCCGTATATTTTGCCATTCCTTTCGTCAACAACAAATAAAGAAGGATTGATATCAAAAGAGTATTTCATAATCTGATTTCCATCATAGTCATATACCTCCAAAAATAATGAAGATTGATCTCCAGCCTCCCATTTGCCTCCTCTATATAACGCATAAAAATATTTTTCACTTGCATATAGACCGACATAATGATAAGTAAGCGAAGAAAAATCACCTGGCGTCGGTTTTGGATATTTCTTTTCGTCACTTATCCTTGTTTTCAACTTCAACGTAAACAAATCATAAATATCTATCTGCTTTTTGAACAGATAAGAATAAACTAACTTTGATTCGTTTGTAGCGATATACCCTCTGTTTGAATAAAAATAACTCTGATGGTGATCATCTTTGGATAAAGTTATAGTACGTTCCTTATTATTTACTAAATCACATATCTTTACGGTCATGTTATCTGGCAAATAAAATACAAAGACAGAGTCCCCGATAATGGTCATATTATTAAATGCTTCATAGCGTTTTAATGTGATTTCTCCTTTATATCCAACTTCGCCATTTTCCGATATTGAAATTTTCTTAATCGTAACCGGAGAGTATCCCCACACATACAAATCATCAGATCCAGGAGATTCGCAAAACATCGGAAATGACTTTATTTCTCCTGGCCCTTGACCTTGGGTGCCAAAATCGACTTTGAATTCTAACAAAGGTGTAGAATAGGCATATAACATATTCGGTGTACTTCGACTACTAGATATAACCAAATTGTTCCCCTTTAATGTCATAAAATCAGGAGCAATGATCTCATTAATATCTATAATATCTGCCTTTAAGTGCAAAATTTCCCTAAATTCGTCTGTTTTTCTGTCGAAATTGGAACACGAATTAATAATTAATAATACACAAACAATCGTTAAAAATAAACCGTTTGGGTATTTGTTTTGCCAGATTATTATTTTCTGCAAAAGACTAAACTTAAAAAACAAATTTATAAAGAATAACACTTGTAATTATTTAGCACTGCATTGACTTGCATTTGCCCAACGCCTACATAACGTGGCAGAACAATCGCCACAATATGTTTGATGTGTAGGGTTATCAGGCCCACCAAAATCCACTGTTTGATAACAGTCTAAAGAACTTCCCCCACCTTCATTCCGAGCCAACGCTTCGACATTAGCCAAAGCAATATCAGACAGAGAACTACTACGCAAATTTTCGCTAACGTTAAACGCTATAACTCCCGCAAAAGCGATTACTCCGATAATTAAAAAAACATTCTTTTTCATGTGTTTATGAATTTATTAGTTACAAGTTGAAGGATCATCCCAAACTCTACAGAGTTTCGCACCACATGAACCACAATAAGTTTTGTGAGTTTGATTACCGGGTCCATCATCAGAAATGTAATTCCAACAGTCAAGAGTTCCTCCTCCTTCATTCCGTGCTAATGCTTCCACATTAGCCAAAGCAATATCTGATAGAGAACTACTATGTAAACCCATATTGGCGTTAAACGCCGCTACCGCACCAATTGCGGTTAGTCCAATAATTGTAAATACTTTCTTTTTCATACTATTTCATGTATTAAAGTTGATAATTAGTTTAAAATATGTTGCAAATTAATGGACATTGCTTCTAACCATCAAATAAAAATCACCCGATTTTAAGGTAGTTTTAAAAATCACCCGAAAATAGGGTAGTTTTTTACATTATATGTCGTTAGACAGTTGGTCAGAAAAACGTTCGTAAAAATTTTTACCTAAAATAGCGGAAATTTTTCTCAATAAATCAAGTTTAATTTTCGATGATTTCAGTTTCTTATTCAGATTACTGGCATCACATCCTAATTTTCTTGCTAACCATGCAATAGATAAGTCCTGTGCAAATAGTTCTTTTTTAATCTCATTTCCAACGTGCAATTTTTTTTCCATAATTCAATGCTTTTTATAGTTCAACTGCCATACTTTCATCGCCTTCTGCCTACCGACCGCACTTCCGTCGCTTGCAGATAACGTCCCGGCGGCAGGGGGCATATACCGAAAATACCTGAAACAGCATGGATGTTCCAGTTCAACAAAGTTATAACTTGATTCGGGTACGCTGTCAATTCGATATATTGTCACTGCATCACTGAAATCCGGACAGTTGGCTCCCTGAAATTCTCCTGCAACCATCAGTTCCTTGAATGCCCAGCTCCCCAATTCCGGATGTTTGCGTTTCAGTACAATATCTTCTACCCGCTCCATATCGGGTTCGAAATAACGGATTGTATCCGAATCAATAAAAAACGCCCGGGATGCAGGATAAAACTGATTGTTGTGAAAATACATCACAGTATAGGCGCATCCTTCTGCCATTCGTGTAAAAAGCGCTTTCTTTCTTTTTATCCATGCCCAGTGTACCGCAACCCATTGTTTGTTATTGAAGACCATGATATAAGCTATCTTCTTTTTTGCAGGTGGCGGTATGGTTAGTTCGATCATCGCATCTCTCGGCGTGAAATACATTTCGGATACATCCCTCATAAAGGGATTGCGAAAAAAAGGAGGGATATCTTCGTTCGGGTTTTGCATGATCAACGTTTCCGGCTGAAGAGAATATACCTTTCGGTATATTTTTGCCGCCCTGTCAACTCTTTTGCTGATATGATCGCCGAAATCGCCAGGTTCCCCGAACACAAAAGGTATTGCCTTTCCATCGTACAGCAAAGCGTTCCATTCATGTCCCTGACTTCTATTAGCCCATTGAGGCGTATAGTCGCAAACAACCGGTATGCCAAAAGAACGCATTATGTAAATCCCTAACTGAACAAGTTCTTTGCAAGTACCGTTTGTCATTTTCGACAATACATTATAAGGCAAATCATAATGCGCAGCTACATACTTGTAACGAATCGGTTTTGTCCATGTTTCCGTAATGTGCCGACAAATGGCAGAATCGGAAGTAATGCCGCTACGTAAACAGGAATCTATTACCGCCTCAAAACGCACACTACAGTCAGACCACCAGTCATCGGGCGGTTCACTGTATATTCGGTATGGCAGGATGTATTCACAAAAATCATTGAACGGCAGACAGCGGCTCCACGGATATTTTTCCGTTGAAAAGGCATGGTCAATACGCGACATCATAAATGATGACTTAATATTTTGTATATCGTTATTAAGAATCATCTTTCGGCTCATTGATTCTCTGTACAGCGAATCCAGTTTACTTTGCATGTCGGGAACATGTATGATTCCCTGTGCAAACAGTGAATCCGCATTCCCGTAATATATATCAGCGGCTTCGCCGGAGTAATAACGGTGATATGTCATATTTTCTACAAGATATTTTGCCGAGCGAAGTTTCAGCGAATCGGCAGGCGACATGCTGTAATGCAGTAATACCTTTTCCAATTCACTTCTGTTTTCGCCTGCCAGCGAAAGCGCCTCTTCCAGCCGTGTCTGTCTTTTACAGGAAAACATGCAAAGAAGTAGCAAACAAAATAACACATGCCTATGGTTTAACATTTTCATAATATTTTTCTAAAGAACCTGTTCCACCTTATTTTTCCGGTATACTGATCGACCGACCGCCAGACAATGAGTGCTTTACCAAGCAGGCAGTCTTCAGGAAGCAATCCCCAATAGCGCGAATCCTGCGAATCGAAAATCAGATCTCCCGCCATGAAATAGTAATTCAACACGAATGTATAGTTGTTTATCCTTTCACCGTCTAAAAAAACCGAGTCGTCACTGACTGAAAGCGTTTTATCCGTTTCATATTCAATCAGGTTTTTATACAGCAAAAAGCTGAGCGTATCAAGAACAACTGTAGCGCCCGACGCGGGAACATACAGCGGGCCAAAGTCTTTGATGTTCCAACTGTAATGTGCGGAATCAAAAGGAAAACATTTCCAGATAACCTCCGAAAAATCATTCCCTGTTTTTTGCGACAGTTCCTGTTGCCGGAAATAGCAACCCGGCGAATCCGGACAGTTATTCACCCTGTATATCCCGTTTTCAATCGAAAACGTATCTCCGGGCAAGGCGACACAGCGTTTCAGGTAAAAAACTTCCAGGTTCATATCAATCCTTTCCCATCCTGCGGAGTACGGGTAATTAAAAACCAGCACGTCATTCCGCCGAACCCTGCGGATCCCTTTGAACCGTTTCGTCTGCACTTTTCCGTCAACCCTGATTTGCCGGATGTCCCTAAAAACGCGCGGACCGGGAATCAGTTTAGTAACGATAATTTTATCTCCTGCTAACACAGCCGGCTCCATCGACCCCGAAGGTATTGATATGATCGGAGCGATAACAAATACCCGCAATCCAACAGCAAAAACAACGGATACGATAAAGACAACCGTGTAAAACTGTAATTCCTTTAAAAATTGCTTAAACTTTTGTTTCATAGACATCAGCGCTCAACTAATAAAAAATCTGTTCTTCATTTTCATAGATAAAGATTCGTTCTTCAATGCCACGAGTGCGATTCCTGAGCCAGTACAAAGTGTTCGACGGCGCACTGTTAAAAACCAGCACATGGTTTTTATCGCCCGTCCTGCTACCCAGCGAATGCCAGCCTTCGTCCCAGTAAAACAATTCGTATTGATCGCCAACCCTGACAGAATTGTCATCATTGCAGCAGATATAACTTATACTGCCAATCTCGCGCGGCTCGCCAAAATCAACGGCAGCCCACACCGGCTTTGCAGCTTCTGCGGCAACATAATAGGTTAACGGATCGCCATCGTAGATGTTTTCCAACGGGTTTGTCGCGGTGCCTTCCGTTCCAAACACCCGCGTTGCCTCAATACGTATGCCATCACGGTCGAGCGCTTCTATTTCGCCAACAAATCCCGGTATGGTGTCTGCCGGCGTGACATACCGGAAATAGCGGTACTTCTTGCCTGATGGCGGTAAATCGACATAATGAAAGCAGTATCGCTGAAAATCGTTAATACGCCAGAGCAAATCGGCGTCGCTGAAGTCTTCCCTGTTGGCGGCTTGAAACAGTCCTCCAATCATTCTACTCATTTGTAGATATTTAATCGCTCTCATCGGATATTTTCGTTCGATGTGCATGTCGGTTGGATGTTCATGGTCGGGTTGGATAAAACGCACCTTGTCACCGCTGAGAATGAACGGATTGCTCGCAGGTACCAATTTTTCACCGTCGTGTGTCAAAACCGTGTAGACAATTTCATTCTGTACATTGCGAAAGGTGGCCTTTCCATTATCGGATACAGTCCAGTCGACAGGTACCCATCCGTGGAAATCGAAAACCGACAGGAAATAAAATCGTTTCCCGGTTGATTTCGAAGGAATCCTGCGCGGTTCGATAGTTATTGTATCAGGCGCCATGTATTCAGTTGAAGCATCCATAAAAGTATGATACAGTGTAGGAGGTATATAGGTTCCCCGATGCGCTTTGTAGGGCAGACTTTCTTTTTGCAGGGTGTAACTCGCCCGGTATATCTTTCCGAATTTATATTCAAGATTAATACCTCTTTTCAGTTTATTATAACTGTCTAATGATTCGAATAGGATAGGCTGAAGAGTGGTGTCCTTCAAAAAACTCATGTAATGCCTTCCGCCTGTCAAGTCGGGTCGTTTCAGAATGATGTCTACACCGCAGGGAATACCCACCGACCGCAGGAAAAAGGCGGTCAGGACGGATTTCTCCCGACATCCGCCGAAAGGATCGTTCCACAGCATTACAGCCCCCATCTCGGGAATAATACTTTCATAAAAAGGTTTGAACCCTCTTTCAATCACGTAATCGTTGAAAACCTGAGCTACATACACTGGGTCTTCCGGATGGGCAATTGTATCGGTTATTGTCATAAAAGTATCGAAATACAGTTTTCGCCAGTTTTCCAGCGGTTCATTCATCACACGGTAGGGTAACACATATTCGCAAAAATCCCTGAATCCATAATGCTTGCCATATGGCATCTCCTGCCATGCCCGGAAAGCGAGTTCAATGTTATTAATGAGAAAATCGGAAGTGATCACATGCATGTCGTACACTTTTTTCGCATTGGTGTACGACAGTTTACCATGTCGTGAAACCAATTCCGCATATGCCTCATTCATGCTGATTTGTTTACTTTCGCTCAACTGGCTAACGGTTTTAAATGTTTCAATTTTTGCGCTCCGGTAAGAAAAATGTTGCGGCATGTTTCCGACAAGATAGCAGGCGGCTTTATATTTCAGGCTGTCTGTCGGCTGTTTTTGGTAATGTGCCAATACTTTTTCCAACTCGGCGCGGTTGTCACCGGCAAGTTTCAATGACCACTCTACCTCTGCAGGATAGCGTGAACAGGCAAAAAAGGTCAAAACTACAAAAAAATAACAAAAATACTTTCCCATATCTAAAATCAATTTTTATCGTCATCATGCGAAGAGTGATGCGGCGAAGCAATCCACTTTTTCGCCTCTTCCCGCATTTCCCTGACCGCCGTCGACTGCACTTTCGGCTCTTTCGTCAATACAATTTCAGCATTCTCAAGCGCTTTCTCCTTATCTCCCGTTTCAATATGTAATTTCATCAGCAGGTAATATGGATAAATACGGTTAGGAACAATCAGCGCGGATTTACGCAAACACTTTTCCGCTGAATCATAATCACCCATCGCCTGATAATTCTTACCCATGATGTTGTACAGCATCGGGTCGCAACTGATCTGTGTTGCGTGTTGTAAAACTCTGTTACTCTCCTCAAACCGTTCCGTTTGCGACAGACTCCGCCCGTATTCAAAAAGAAAATTAATCCGGTCGTTCAAATAAGGATATAACGTTTCATAGTTTTGTGCCGTTTCCTTATACATCCCCAACTGATAATACATCTGATTCCTTTTCCATTGCCTGTACGCACCATAAACCGGATATTCCTGCCAAAAACAAAAACCGGTAACAATCAGACATCCTATCACTACATATACTCTTCTAACAGAGAAAAAATCCGTACTAATCAATGCGTCATTGCGTGAGCTGGCCCGCAACCCTGTCATCTGTGCGCCTCCGGCTATCGCTAGCAGAAAAACAAACACAATCAGAAACGGCAACACACTGAACGGATACGAAAAGCAGGCAAAGACCAGCAAGGAAGTCAGCGAACCCATCGCTCCCCAGTTTCCAGACTTCATCAACCCCCGAAAAGCACAGATAATCAATCCTATAAACAGTATCAGCACAAAAATCCCCGATTCGATCCCGATTTGCAGAAACTCATTGAATCCATATTCCGGATTACCTGCAACATATGCTTCCGTTGCTGATGCTCGACCCGATGCGAAATACGCTGCCTGCGCCTCGCCGTATGCATGCGAAAAATGCCCCAGTCCCACACCTAATGGATGTTTTATGACAGCTGACAACGACACTTTCCACATCAACAGTCTTCCATCCGATGAATCTTTCTTCAAATAATACAAACCTGCCACGATTAGCAGGATTACTGAAATTGATGCAAAAATGATAAACCCTTTTTTTATTCTATTTACAGTCGGATGCGCAGTAACGCCTTTGAGAATAGTGGTGACGGCATCCTGCCGTCGAAAAGCCGGAAATGAAAATGCGTGTCGCCTGTCAATGGCAGGAAGGAAACGACGAAGCAATCCATTAAATCTTAATGTCTTATTCCGATTTCCAACTAATACCACCATACACCCTGCGATTGCCGCCAGCCATGAAGCACGACTCATCGAAGCGGGAAGCACAAGCCCAATAGCGATGCAGGTCGTGACAGCAACAATCCTTTTCGTCATTGCAGTGAATACCACCATAATCCCCTTCTTTGAAGTGCCATGCGTGTTTGAAGGGCATGAAAGGTTCCCTTTTGAGGTGTTTGATAGACTTCCATACAATGCAAGCGGAATAATGACCGCCAGATAACCCGCATACGGACCCGGATTTAAAAATGAGCCGGTAAGTTTGAAAAGACTATGTCGTGAGGGTAGAAAGCCATAAATTTGCATCAATCCCAAGACTGCTTCAACTAATCCCGTAAGGATAATAAAAAAACAAAGAAATTGTATTGCCTGTCGATTATTATCAAATATCAATCTAACACTCAGATACAAAACCAACAGCAAAGCCAAAATTACGGGTTTTGCAGTATTCGCTGAATGATCATTAAATATGAAAGTTGAGATGAAAACGTTTCCAATGAAAAGAATCACAAATCCGTCATTCAGCGAAAACCGGAATTTTCGCCTGTTTGTAAGTGAACTAATTATAGGCGTACTGTTTACAAGACCCATACTTCTGTAAAAAATTTCTTTGGCAGTAATAGTTATTCTAATTCAAAAAAGACGGGCGTTGCTTCCGGAATGAGAGCAAAAGCCCATAATCTCTTTTCATCCGGGGACACGCATATTTGCTGACAGGGTACGTCTAATTGCAAAGTGCGAATTAGTTTGCCGTTCCAGTCAAAAACTCTGACTTGAGTACCCATGTCAATCACTGCCATACCTTCTATCAGTTCTATGATTTTTTTACCACAATACAGAGCATACAAATATTTATCCGATGCATATAAGGATATATAACCTTTTTCAGTATTTTTAAAATCCAGTCTTGATATCGGGGAATTATTAATATTTATGGTTTCGCTGACTGGATATGCTTTTTCTATTTTGTTTATTAGCGTTATTTGGTTCTTATCTATTTGATAAAAATGAAGTATTTCTCCATTTTGGGAAGCATAGGCAAACTTTGTTTTTTGTGGATTTGTTTCTAACAATCCCTGATATGACATGGCGCGGGAACTGTTATTTTTTGATTGTTCATTTTTGTCCTTAAAAGGATATTCAAAAAAAACCTCCTTTTTTTCCCCCGCTGAATCCATTATGTGAAACAGGCCATCTTCAGTAGACAGCCCTATATACTGGCTGTCATTTGTTTTAATAACTCTAAAATAACTTCTTTCAAATTTCACCTTCTTGTTATTAATCATATTTTCGACATTAGAAGTTGGAAATTCAAAATATGAACTCGAACCTCTATCAAACACCCCAACCAAATCCTTGTTAATTACCTGTATGTTGGAAACTGTAATAAAATCACCCGGACCCTGTCCACGATTTCCAAAATGTGTAACAACATATTGTGCATTGATTTGTTTTAATTGTAAAAGAGGCGGCGAATTTTTATTAAATTCAATACCGATGAATCCATCATTAATTGGTATAAATGGTCCCGGAAAACCAATATATTCATTCTCCATATCAACTTTTTTATGATTCAACAATTCTTCACCTGTCGAATGGAAAGGATTAAAAAAGCATAACAGTAATGCGTGCGTTAATAAAAGTAATTTTTTTTTCATGTCAGTTTGAATTATATGTTAATAATTATTAATTCTTCGAAGATATGACTTCGCCGGAAAACACAAACTTATTTTGAGATGTTTCAAGTGAAATATGAATCGTATCACTAAAAGCGCCGGATTGTGTTTTTGTAATATTGACAAGCAGGAAAGTCTTATTCGCGGAAACTGCCGAGTCTTTCACCGTAATATCATTACTGCTTTTCGTGACTATATCAATCATTGATTCTACACCAAATTTCATTGAAATTGTTTTATTAACCGGAATTTTACCGATATGTACAGGAATTATTTTTATGTCATCAGTTGTGTTTTCATTTGAAAAAATATTTTTTCGATCATTTTCTTTCACACTATCTACAATAATACCGTTTTTTTTGTCATTTGGTTTTTTTGGGGTGTTCTTATCTAAATCAAAACATACTAATTCAATGTCCGGTTTAGATGCCACAGCCCAAATTGTCATATCATCATCCGATACACACAGGTAGCTACATGGTACATCTAATTTATATTCTTCGACAAGAACACCATTCCAGTTAAAAATGCGTAATGTTGAACTCTCATAATTAACTCTTATTCCATGTTCGCGGAGTGTCTCGCCACTAAAAAGTGCATATACAAAATTGTCAGTGGCATAGGTTGCAATATATCCAAGTTTTCCATTTGCATTTGACACAACTCCTTCAATACCTTCTGTCCTTTCAATTCTATATAAGGGATATTCCTTTTCGATCTTTGCAATGGTATTAATATGGTTGTTTTCAATTTCATAAAAATGAATTATTTCTCCTTTAAAAGAAGAATAAACCATTTTATTTTTTGATGGATTTGTTACAAGGTTGCCCTGATATGCATTTGATCTTATTGAAATCTGGTGTTCATCATTATTTTGATAGGGGTATTCAAAAAAAGTGCTGACAGGCATACCGGCTGAATCTAATAATAAAAACAATCCTTCGTCAAAGGTAAGACCTATATATTGATTGAAAACCGTTTTAACGATTCGGGATAGACGTGCCTGAATTTTTATTTTTTTTTCAATTTTCAATTCTTCATTTTCATGTGGGTTAATAAATTCACAATATGTACTTGACATTATATCCCATGTTCCTATTGTATCATTATTGATATGTTGAATGGAATAGGGCATTAAAAAATCATTGGGGCCCTGTCCTTTATTACCAAAATGAAATAAAATTTCAGATGATCCATTTTGTCTCAAACAAAAGAAAGGTTGCATGGATGGTGAAAAATCTATACCTGCAATGAAATCCTGATTATAGGCAAGATATCCTCCATATCCAACAAAATCATTTCCCAAATCAACCGTTCGATGATTAAGAATGGTAAGACTGTTTAGTTGTTTATGGAATGAACAACTAAACAATAGAAAAAAAACTTGATAAATTAATAAAAAATGTTTCATAAAAAAATAGGGGGACTTCTAAAAACTCTTTTAATACTTTTCGTCTTTGCCAAAGGATAGAAATCCCAATTTAACTCCTCTGGAAAAACCGTTATTTTAATGTTGCAAAGTAAATTTATTATTTTCATGCATTTATTTGCTTGTATATATTTCTTCACGAATATTTTTCTATATTTTCAACCTGACAATTATATAATCGCCGTTTTCTTCTTGTGCACATGCATAAATACAATTGTTTGTCTCATCTACGCATAAGCTAAAAATCTTATAATCTACATTAAATGTTTTTATATAATTCCCTTTCCAGTCAAAAACTATTATATAATGACCGCCTCTCGCTCTTTTGTTATTTGATGAAAAAGTTTCCCCTGAAAAAAGCATATAACAAAAAGAATTTGTACCATAAGCCCAGGTGTAATTTATAATCGTATTGTCTTTAATTATCACACGATGTGTAACATCAACAGTTGAATTGTATGAATAATATTCTTTCAATATAATAATTGAATTTTCCGTTATTTCATAAAATGAAATGTTATCACAATACGAACTTGCTGATACAAAACAGTTATTATCCGGATTTGTGCATAAAGGACCCTGATACATTAAAAAAGCTTTTGATGATTCCAAATTTTCGCCTTCATATGGATAAACTCCACCCGTATATAGAAAGTTCCCATCACAATCATAAACTCCGAAACGTCCATTGTCAAATATACCCATACCGATGTAATAATCTTTTGTTTTTTGGATTTCAAATGGTCGCCATGGAGTAGATGACGATATTTTAATGTTATTTTGTATATTAAAATCGGGTACATCAAAAATGCTTATGATAGCTGCATCACGTTGATATGTATACAATTTATCTTTTTGTGGATATGTAATCAGATGCAATAATGGAATAACTTCATTCGGTCCTTGTCCTTCAGAAATAAAACGTCCTACAAAATAATTATTTTTCAGGTCAAATACCGAGATAGACTTACCATCATAACGATCGCAGTAAACTAATAGAGAATCTATGTGAAAAATATCATTAGGTTGACCAATCAGTTGCTCAATCTGCAAAGGCTCTCCTTTAAGATATATTACATTTTTCATATAATCAAACTCTTTTTTAGGATTAGCACATTGTGGCATGCTAAATATAACGAAAACATAAAATATAACAAACTTATTCATTTTAAAAAAATTATAACAAAAAGACTACCTAAAAGAAAAATACTGTTACAAAACAGGAACGTATGGAAATAACTGAATCAACTGTATTATGACATTACCCCAAAATTTATTATAGAACTATTTGATATGTCAAACATGATGTTAATAAACTATTTCATTCATTATTTTTAAGACAGATTCGATTTTTATTGCTTGAAATCGAATATTAAAAGCAATGGATTGTCATCCTCTTCTGTATCATTAACGATTTCTTTAAACCGTTCTTTCGGTGAGTTTTCTTTTCTCCATTCAACCGCTTGATATGCATTAATAATAAAAAAAATATGTTTATCTGCCTGGTAAGACATGATTTCCGGAAAAGTTAAATCATTAAAGTAAACATCATCAACAACATCGGAAAACGTATGCGAAATCTCTTCTTTACGATCGAATATTGTCAATTTAATTTTTTGCTGGTAATTGCTACCGAACATCAGAAATCTGTCAAATTCGACAAAACTAAAGACTCCATGCGCATATGAAGTTTTGTTATATTCCTGGCGAAATTCAACAACATTGGCATAGTTTCCACTAAAAAAAGATGAAGGAACATTTTTGCCCTTATAATCAACGCAATAAAATGGTTGAATATTACTTCCTCTAATTGATTTATAGATAGTATCGTTAAATAATTCAAAAAAGTAGACAGCATCTTGATTACGAAAAAAATTATCTTTATAACGAAAATGCATAAAGTCAGCTTGATTTTCTTTAATGAACAGGTACAGCGAATCGGGTTGACCACTACACATTCTACGTAATTTGCTGGGAAAATTAAGTAAAATATTTTCATAACCGCAATACAGAAAATTATACCGGTCAACTGTAGGAGAAATTGCCCATGCATAATAACCAAGTTTATGTTCTGAAAAATAATCTCCTGAATGGTTATATTTTAATAATTTTTGTGAAGTTCTATCTAATATAGTAATTGTATCATCATCTACCACAAAATCCGTAATACCAACATATTCACGCGGACCTACGCCTGAATGATTAAAATAAGACAATAACTCCCCAGAATTTGAAAATACAAAAAGTGTTTTCACATCAGAAATGTAAATAAGATTATTTTCATACCTAATCCTTCTTATTCCTCCGATAACGACGTCGGATTGAAGCTTTACCATTCGAAAGTTTTCAAAAAAATCGGACAATTTCAGTTTTGCATTTGATGTTACATCTACTTCAATCAATGAGGTAGAAAAATCTCGTTCTTTTTGTTGGCAACTACACAAAAGAAATATCCCTAAAAGAATATATAGTATATCTTTTGGCTTGAAAAAATAAATATTCATAATTATTTATTATTATTATTATTATTATTATTATTATTCAAAAAGTTAGATTAGAAAACTCTTGACTGTATCATCAAATACAGCCAAGAGTTTTTTTGTCATTATTGACAACCATAAGAAGGACAATTTGCTGCTGCACAACTTGAATATCCTGGACAACAACAAACCCCATAATGAGTACCAGTAGTTTCACCATAAATGTCCATTAGTGCCCCTTGATCATTTCCTTCATTTTGTGCTAATGCCTCAATATTAATCAGCATAATTCCAGAAATCGCTTTTGAATGTGATCCATAGTTCACATTCAATATAGCTAATACTGCGATCGCTATTGTAGCGATTCCAAATAATAATTTCTTTTTCATAATTTTCTGTTTTTTAAAAATTTAAAACATTTTAACAATTCTTCTTTATACATTAAAACTTGATTCGATATACCATCTACTAACAAGCCAAAAGGTTATTGGAAGATTACCGGCTCCCTTACCTCTTTGATAATTCCCATGCTCCGTATGAAAATTATCAAATTAATTTAGTACTTTTGCGACCTCCTTTCTTTTAGGTGAAATTGAGGCGGTAGAGTTGTTTTCATAGCAAAAGAAGTAAACTCACCGCCTTTTTTCATTGTTAATACGCCTGTTTCTCTCTCGGTGATTATCCTTTTGAATAATGTCCAAATCCCTGTATTCAAGGACGGATTACCAACAAAGATAACTTTGTTGTCTTTGTCCAACAAAAAGCATTGGTATTCGGAATTTGCAGGAAATTTGTTGATTCTGTCAGTCTCATTTTCTTTGTCAATAAATACAGGATGACTGAATCCATTGTTTTTGAGAATTTGTTCTACTTCTTTCCCGTCTCTCCTTTTGGGCTGGAAGATAAATGCAAATTCAGGTTTTCTCACAAATATGGAATCCGACTCTTGCATGAGTTTTTTCCATTCATAAAGCTTCAGCCTGCAACTTGTGCATCCCAACGAATCCACATAAAGTAATATTTTAAAGTTGTCAGTATACAAATCAACACAGGTGGTGTCCTTTCCCATAGATATACAAAATAAACCTTTGGGGAACTTAATTTCTTTCCCTGTCCATTCACGTACTATTTTTGCAGCGTCTTTCCTTCGGCTGTTTTCCCTGCAGGAAAGGATGCATAATGCAACTAATGTAGTAATAATTAATGTTTTCCTGTACATGATTCTCATTGTCTTAATCATTATGGTTGCAAAAATACTATGAAAATAGACCGGTTGTATTCTATTTAGGTTCCATTTTTAAAAAAAATCGAATTTGAGCAATTTGGCTTCATCGCCGATATGTATCCCGTATAGCGCTCGCTCCTGCTGATTGTAACAGATGGAGTATATAGGTACGTTCAACTTGTAACATCCAACCGGACTACCGTCCCAGTCAAAAATCATCAGGTGTTCGCATTTGTCTAACATGAGTCCTGCTTCTTCAAATGACTTACCGGAATAAATAGCGTAAATATGTTCGTCGCTTGCTGTGACATCGAAAAAACCGTTCCTGTTACTTCTTTTGGTTGCAACGCGCGGATTATCCCTGCTACCGGTAACATGGATTTCCTGGTAGTGGAAATCCAACTGCTTCAGGTTGATGATCGTATCCTGGCTGATACGGTTGATGTCGATGACACCGCTGTTGAAGTTGATGGCGACAAATCGCGTCATGTCCGGCTTTATTGCCAGCTTGCTACTGATATAAATCAGGCTTTTCGTAAAATTGTCAAGTCTATTATATAAATAATGTACGCGATAATCGCCAAAAAAACCGGTCTTTCCGGTCGTGGGACGGCAGTACATGTAACGCCCGTCTTTAAAACTGCCAAGCATGACATAGCCATCCCGCCCCTTGACGACGGAAGTAGGCGCTCCCTGATCGAACGGCAGGGATGTGAATACAGGTTTCTTCGAATGAAAGGGTATTTCGATAAGATATCGCTTGTTGCTTTCCGCTGTTATCACTGCATCGCCCGACATCGTGATGTAAGCAATATTCAAAACTTCACCCGGGCCGTCGCCTCTTTTCAATAACGACTCCATGGCACCTGTGGAACGATCAATTGCGCAGAGCATATCTTCATCACGGTTTTGCACATAGATATAATCATCATGCATGACAAAAGACGTCGGTCGGTAAACCCCATAATCATCGAATGACAGCACTTCCTTCCCTTCAAGGTATTCTACGGATTTGAAATACTTTGCGGGATTCATCTTCAATCTACCATCTTCGGAACAAGATACGGTGAACAAAGAGAGTAATAGAAAAAAGAAAGGCGTTTTAAATGACATTCGACTAATTGAAGGATAAATAATCATAATTCATAATTATATCATAACAAGCGCCTAATACCTGAATACAATCAGATGGAGGGCCGGATTCCTGCGCCAAAGCGTCCACATTTTCAAGTGAAATATCTGTTAGCCCACATTCGGATGTATTCATTTTTAAATGAAATACTGATAATGAAGCAATTGCCGATAAGGCAACAACGATTAAAAACTTTTTTCTTTTCATATTTATTCTTTTTTATAAAATTTCGGCAATAATAGGACATAATTTGAGGATTTGTATTCTGTTTAGGTTCTATTTTTAAAAAAAATGATAATTATTTTGCACCTGCTGGAAATAATAGTATTTTTGTACTCAAATTTTGAAAACATGAAAAAACGAATCATAATAACAACCATAGCAATCGTAACAGCCATTGTTGCATTGCTTTTTATTCAGGTTTTTTGGAATGAAATGATGTTTCGCGAAGAACAAAAACTGATAAAAGCGAAAGCATCCTCGTTGTTACAGGATGTGTTGGGATTTCACATACACAAAGCCGTCATGGATCGGTATGTTATATTGGAAAGTGCAGGGCTTTTAGGAGCAGGTGAAGTACGTGGAGGTGATTTCGAGAAAAAAACGATAACCGTGCGCAAAGTTTACCCTGAACCCGTTACAATCGTTCGACAATGCAAAACGGAAGAAGAATGGTATGAGTATATAAAGGACATTCGTTGTCGTTATCATTATACCGGCATAAATCTGAACCGGCTTGACTCCACCTTTAAATCTCATTTAGAATCTGACGGGATCACGCTGCCCTACGTTTTGGCGTTAATGGATAGTTCCGGTGCTGTATTGAATCAAACGCCTCACGACGTCGATTTCAACCGTTATCAATTGTCGCTTGATACCATTCCGCTTGGCATCGACGACAAGGATTTTCTGGTTGCCCGCTTCGACGGATCGTACTTCGGGCTGTACCGACAAATGAAAGCGATGTCGTCTGTATCGCTGGGGATTGGGTTTTTGCTCATCTTTATTCTGATTTATACGGGTTTGACTGTCTACTACCAAAAGAAAAGGGATGAAATGATCCTGAAAAACCAGAAAAATATTGCGCATAACCTGATGAACCAGCAAGTTTATTTTGGTAAGGCGCTGTCGAAAATCGAGGTGAGCGAACCGCAACAAAAATATATCCATACCATGAAACAAAAAAATACATGGATGTCGTTGCTGATTGATAAACTGCAAAGAACTTCGTTAAGCAGCACAACCATCGATATTTATCCCGAAACCGTCTGCATCAACGAACTCATCAGCGATATAACAGATCAATTTCAGGCGGAACATGAAAAATGCAAATTCCACTTTGAACATGACGATACCCAGCCGATAACGGCATCGGTCGACTTGGTTCATTTCGGATATGCGCTGATAAACCTGATAGAAAATGCTGTAAAATATTCGGGCAAAAATCCTGAAATCCATGTCGGCTGTCATGTGGATGAAAACAAAATATACGTTACTGTAAAAGATCGCGGTATAGGCATTGACGCTGCTCATCTGAGAAAAATCTTCGACCGGAACTACCGCATACCTGAATCCGAAGCGTTGTCCCAAAAAGGATTTGGGCTTGGATTGTATTATGTAAAATTAGTAGCGAAATCGCATGGCGGAGATGTAGCAGTGGAAAGCGAATATAAAAAGGGAAGTACATTTATCCTGACAATACCAAACTAAAACCAAAATAACATGCAACATTTAATACTTTATGCCGAAGATGAAATATCGATAGCCATGTTGACTATCAAAGAATTTGAGAAAGCCGGTTATATGGTTAATTGGGCGGAAGACGGCCAGAAGGCGCTCGAAAAATATCGGGAAGAAGCGCCCGACATCATCATACTGGACATCAAAATGCCCAAAATGGATGGTTTTGAGGTGCTGACTGAAATAAGGAAAAAGGATTTGATAACGCCTGTTCTGATGTTGACGTCATTTTCGCAGGACGAAAATATAATAAAAAGTTATCAATTGAACGTGGATGTTTTTGTTCGAAAAAATGTTGACAGCAAAGTATTACTTGCCATCATTGAAAGATTGATTGAAAGTCATCCCGTAAGCAAAGACAGCCAGCTTGTCATAACTCCCGACACCCGGTTAGATACGGAACATAACATCTTATATTCAGCCGGTTGTTCCAAAAAGATTAGTTTTCGCGATTGCAATCTTCTTCGCCTCTTTTGGCGGCATCGAAATAAACCGTTAAGGAGAGAAGACCTCGAATCGCAGGTTTGGAACGATAGCAGAATATATAGCGAGGAAAAATTAAACAAAAGCATATCCCTTTTGCGTGAAATCATGTCGAACGACAAATCCATAGAATTTCGCGTCGTTCGCAGTCAAAGCATCACATTCGCTGTTCACGGTTCCTGAAAAAACGTTTTTAAGGTACATTTTCGTCTAAAATACATGCAAAGACACTATCTTTGTGCACGTCAAGACCGCATATTTTTACGCAAATCTGTCATGTATTCATTTAAATATTAAATCATTACGCTACAAAAATATCATTTGTACCTCGAATGTCAATGGCTTGCGCGTCTTCGGAAGTATTGATTTTTATTCGACGCGCTTGGAAAATCCAAATTTTTCATGTACGTTTGCGGGTAATTAACCGGTTATTAAATATATGGAACGTTTAAAACTGCCGACAGGCATCCAGACTTTTGAAAAACTGCGAACCAAAGGCTGTGTCTATGTCGACAAGACAAAATATCTTGTCGATTTAGTCGACCGGGGCGGCGTCTACTTTCTGGCCCGTCCCCGCCGCTTCGGGAAGTCTCTTACCGTGTCTACCTTTGAAGCGCTGTTTTCGGGCAGGAAGGAACTTTTTCAGGGGCTTCACGCGGAAGAATTTCTTGCCCGGCCCGATTTTCAGCCCGGTCCGGTTATTCATCTTGATATGAGTAAGGTCATTACAGATGAAGGAATTGGTGAAATGAGAAACTCCATTTCCAAACAGGTCAGGGATATTGCGGAGAGTCTGGACGTCGCCCTGTCCGGCAGTAATTTGCCCGGAAGCCTGCTGGATGACTTAATCATGCGTTCCGCCAGGAAATACAGCCGGAAGGTTGCGGTACTGGTGGACGAATACGACAAGCCCTACACGGATTTTATGAACGATCCGGACATGGCGGAGCTTGTACGTACCGCACTGCGGAACTTTTACACGCAAATCAAGGCCAACGATCAGCACATACGCTTTGTATTCATCACCGGCATATCAAAATTCACAAAGATGGGCGTGTTCTCCACCCTGAACAACCTGGACGACATATCCATGACGCCGGAATATGCGGAAATATGCGGTTATACGGAAGAGGAGATTATCCGGTATTTTCCCGATTACTTAGAAGAAACAGCATGCGTCATGCAGATTTCCACTGCCGTACTGATAGACAGGATGCGCAATTACTACAACGGTTTCTGTTTCGACAGGGAAGCCGGGACAAGGCTCTACAATCCGTTTTCGACACTGCTGTTTTTCAAGGACAGGGATTTTGCAAATTACTGGATTGAAAGCGGAAGCCCCAAATTCATTGCCGACTATATGAAAAACAGGAATCTCACGGTCGAGCAGTTTCGCAATTTCCCCGTTTCGAAAGGCTTTGTCCGAAGTCCGGGCGATATGGATACCACCCCGCCCGAAGGGTTTCTGCTTCAGAGCGGCTACCTTACCCTGCGTCCGGGAACGGATAACTATCTTTCGCTGGATTATCCGAATACGGAAGTCCTCAATTCCATGTCGGAGCTGCTTGCTCAAAATATCCTGCGAAACAGGGATGAAGACTTTGGCAGATGCTGTAACGACCTGCTCAAAGGTCTGCGCACCGTCAGTCCCGAAAAGGTGATCAGCGCCCTGAACCGTCTGCTTGCAGGTGTCCCCTATGACGATTTCACAAAGGCGGCGCAGCAGAGCATCTCCGACAACGATTATGAAATGACGCCGCAGGAATGGCTCTACCGCTCGAATATTCTCTCCTTTCTGCGGGGATGCGGGGTAGCCGTCATTGCAGAGATGCACACGAACAGGGGGCGCGCCGACCTCGTTGTCATGCACAGGGGCCGGACATGGGTCATCGAGATAAAGGTTGCCTTCAGGGGTCAGAGCGCCGAAGAGAAAGCCGGAGAGGCTATGCGGCAGATAACAGACAAAAATTATGCCGGACCCTTCCCCAATGCGATATGCCTCGCGCTTGCCATCGACGATTCCGAAAGACAGATCACCGCTTCACGTATAAAATAATACTGATTCCGCTACCGGCGCCAAGTCCGAAAAACAGGCAAACCATTTAGAAGCGGTTTGTACATTTTTTTTAAGAAAAAAATCTTAATAAAAATTTTTTTATGTTTTGATATTACATTTAAAAAATATTTACTACTTTTGTGGTCTTATTATGTACAAAATAACTATTTTTGATATGATTGTTTTTTCGAAAAATATTTATGTTTAATCTTTAAAATAAAGTCTATGAAGAAATTAACCTTTCTTTTATTCTGCCTCATTGCAGGCATAGGATGGATTTCTGCCCAGACAGTACAGGTTTCCGGTACTGTATCATCGGCAGAAGATGGCGAATCGTTACCTGGCGTAACGGTTTTTGTTAAAGGAACCACACAGGGTACGACAACCGACGTGGACGGGAAATATGCGATCAGCGTAGCTTCGAATGCCACGTTGTCGTTTTCGTATGTGGGTATGGAAACGCAGGAGATTGCCGTCGCTGGCCGACAGGTCATCAATGTGGTTATGCAGTCGACAGCGCAAGTAATCGGAGAAGTAGTCGTTACAGCGTTGGGTATCTCGCGTGAGAAGAAATCATTGGGATATGCCACGCAGGAAGTAAAATCCGATAAAATCAGCATGACCGGCAATTCCGATATTGCAAGATCGCTACAGGGGAAAGTAGTAGGCGTAGAGTTGAAAACGTCAAGTGGCATGCCGGGCGCCTCTTCTCAGGTGGTTATTCGGGGTGCGCGTTCATTCTCCGGTAACAACACGCCACTTTACATCATCGACGGTATGCCTGTATCCAGTACTACTGCTTATGGTACGGGTAATAGCGTGACCGGTTCGGATTATTCTAACCGCGCCATTGATGTCGACCCCAACGATATTGAATCCATCAATATCCTGAGGGGACAGGCGGCGGCTGCACTCTATGGACTCAGGGCTGCCAACGGCGCCATTGTCATTACCACCAAAAGCGGTAAAGGCAAAACAATTGGCAAAACGAATGTGAGCATTTCGCAAACCACAAGTTTCGACCGCTATTCCCGTAAGCCGGAATATCAAACCGTTTACGCGCAAGGTACGAATGGAAATTATGTTTATAACAACTCTTCTGCCTGGGGCTGCAAGATTGTTGATTTACCCAACGATCCCACATGGGGAGGCAATGCGAAAGGACATCCCGGTAAATATCAGGTGCAGCAATTGACGCTGGCAGGCTTACCGGAGGAAGAAACCTGGGTGACGCCGGGAACCTACGATAATTGGGGCGACTATTTTAGAACGGGTGTACAGTCAACCACCTCCATACTTGTAAGTCGCGCTGAAAACACCGGTGATTTTGCCATTGGGATTTCCTATACCGACCAAACCGGTATCGCTTTGAATACAGGCATGCAAAAATGGAATGCCAAAGCCAACGGAGAAAAAAAGTTGAATGAACATTTTAAAGTAGGTTTCACGGCTAATTTCATGAGAAACAACATTGACAAGTTGTCCGGCGCCAACGACGGCTCCTTAACCGGTATTATTTCAGCGCCATCCAGTTATAATCTGAAAGGTACACCTTATCACATGCCGGGCGATCCCTACACGCATATTTATTATCGTGGCGGGTCTTTTGACAACCCGTACTGGGTGCCGCATAACAATACGTTCAACGAAGGCACCAATCGTTTTTTTGGAAATACATATGTGCAATATGCCACGCAATTGGCAACCAACCATCGTCTCAACGTAAGGTATCAGTTGGGAATCGACAACTATACTACAAATTTGCTGGATATTTTCGGTTACGGTCGCCCCAATGGCAGTGATATTGAGAATAATGCCTATACCTTTTTCAACTACAACTCTTTGATTACCGCCAATTACGACTGGAAGATCAATTCTGATTTTGATTTCAACCTGGTGCTGGGTAATGAAGTAGACCATAATAAATCCAGAGAGGTATGGGGGTATGGAGCCGACTTCAACATGGGCGGATGGAACCACATCGCCAACACCCAAACACAGGAGACAGGCGAAAGCCGTTCCCAGTCACGTACAGTAGGCTTTTTTACCAGCATGTCGCTTTCGTATGCCAGCATGGTGTTTTTGAATGCCACCGCCCGACAGGATATATCTTCAATCATGCCTGCCAACAACCGGAAATTCTTCTATCCTTCCGTATCGCTGGGCTTTGTATTTACTGAATTAGCGCCCGTTAAAGAATTATCATGGTTGAGTTTCGGCAAGATCAGAGGCTCATACGCGGAAGTTGGCGCCGCTACATCCAGATATTATGATCCCTACTATGTAAAACCCGGTTGGGGTGGCGGATTCTGGGGAACAGCCCCCTTCATTTACCCCTTGAACGGTGTAAGCACGTATGTGCAGACCAGTAGCCTGTATGACCCTAACCTGCATCCTCAAAATACCAAAGCCTGGGAAGTGGGAATACAGTTGAACTTTATCAACAACCGTATTGGCCTCGATTATACATACGCCAATCAAAACACTGTTGACCAGATATTTTCAGTGCCGCTTCCGAGATCGACGGGCGCTTCTTCGTTGATTACCAATGCCGGACAAATGACAACCCTTACCCATGAATTCGTCTTGAATTTTACCCCTGTGTTGACCAGAGATTTCCGTTGGGACGTCAATGCGAACTTCGCAACAATGAAAAACGAGTGCGTCTCGTTGCGCGAAGGTGTGGAAAGCATCATGCTGGGAGGTTTTGTCACGCCGCAGGTGCGTGCACAAGCCGGAACTGCCTATCCGATTATTTACGGAGATCAATTCAAGAAAGATGCGCAGGGAAGAGTGCTTGTGAACGAAGATCCCGACAGCCGATACTATGGGATGCCCATGCCGGGCGAACCGGGTGAGATTGGAGTTGTTCCTCACGATTTTATCCTTGGCGGAGGTACCGACTTTACTTACAAAGACATATCCCTGGGCGCTGTTTTCGAGTGGAGACAAGGCGGGCACATGTATTCGGGTATGAACGGATTGAACAACAATTACGGGGTTTCCAAAGCAACCGAAGACAGAACTTCCACCTTCGTATATAAAGGTTATAAAGCCGACGGCACCCCTAACGATATTGTAAGGGGAGGCCCCAGCGATCCCAATGCTTATCAATACCTCTACCAGGACATTCTGGGAGGTATCGACGAAGCTTTCATTTATGGTAATTCTTTTGTGAAGTTAAGGGAGATATCGCTAAAATACAAGCTTCCCAAGTCCCTCATCCCGAAAGTGGATGTGGCGATTTCCGCCTTTGCCCGAAATATATTGCTATGGACGGAACTGCCCAATGCCGACCCCGAATCCACACAGGGTAACAACAATATGATGGGAGGTTTTGAACGATTCTCCCTGCCACAAACCTCGAGTTATGGATTTGGAATCAATATTAATTTTTAAACATTATGAAATATGAAAACAAGAAATTTTATTATCATATTATTGGCATACATAGGATTGTTCTCCTGTTCTGAAGATGTGATGCAAGACATCAACAAAAACGTAAATAATCCTTCAGACATGCAGGCTCGATTAATTGTCACGGAGATTATCAACAGCACCGCTTATAGTGTCGTAGGTTCCGACATGGCTTTATATGCGTCTGTTTATGTGGAGTACAATGTAGGCATCTGGAATCAAATGTACAATGCCGAAATAAGAACTACCGAGCCTATCAGCGCCACCACCTATAACAATACCTGGGGCGAAATTTATTCGAATCTGATGAATTTAAAGAACGTTATTGAACTATGCTCGCCCGACGGTCCCGAAGAGAACAATACCACCGTTTTGGGTATAGCTCAAATCTTGTCGGCTTTGAACTTAGCCACACTTACCGACCTGATGGGCGACGTGCCCTGGTCCGAAGCCTTGCAACCCGGTGAATTTTGGACGCCACAGTTAGACAAACAGTCGGACATCTATGTGGTAATCAACAATTTTATCAATGATGGAATTGCGAATTTGCAAAAAACAACAAGCATACCGGCTATTAGAGGTCAGGATCCTATCTATGCCGGTTCGGCCGCAGGTTGGCTTAAATTTGCATACGGACTCAAAGCGCGTTATGCCATGCGTTTATCAAAAGTAAGCCCCAACTATGACGCTGTGATTGCTGCCGCCAATCAATCGTTTACCGGCAAAAGCGAAGAGGCACGTTTGAATTGTAACGAGACCATGCCCCGGAATCCTTTTTATAAGTTCTATACCGACAGGGATTATTTTGGAGCCAGCCAAAGTTTATTGGAAAAACTGGAGGATCGCGACGATCCGCGTATGGAAGAATTTTTCCAACTTCATGCCGGAACCAGCGAATGGGTGTTTGCACCTAACGGAAATCCGGATCAGAGACAGGGTTATTATAGCATATCAAAACTTTCCATTTCCGCCCCCATTTACTTGATGAGTTATCACGAACTGGAATTTTTGAAAGCTGAAGCATATGCCCGTAAAAACGATTTGGAAAATGCAGGCTTTCACCTTAAAAATGCCATTATTACTTGTTTTTCCAATTGGGGGTTAAGCAATGACGATGCCGAGGAGTATTTTGAGGATGTTGTCAGCGCCAGTCTTTCCAGTCAATCGGAGGCAATTAAGGAAATCATGATGCAAAAATACCTGGGACTCTTTGAAGGCGAAGCCGTTGAGACCTATTGCGACATCCGACGCCTGAAAGCCATGGGAGAGGGCGGCAGTATTCCGCTTGCAAATACACTGCAGTTCCCGTTACGTTATACTTATGGCGCGGGTGATGTTACAACTAACGTCAATGTGCGGAATGCCTATGGAGACGGAAGTTATGTTTATACAGAGAATGTATGGTGGGCAGGAGGCTCACGTTAATTTAATTTTTTTAAAATTTTAGATATGAAAAAATATATTTTTGCATTAATAGCAATATTGTACATAGCAGGTTGTAACACTTATGAAAATCCGGTACAGGAAAGAGGGGCGAATGTTGCACCAGTCATGTCCGATCCGTCGCCTGCCTATTTTACTGATAATATCGAGGAGAGTTATGTACAATTTGACTTGTCCCTGTCTCCGGGCGAAACAGTTGATAAAGCATCCATTGAAATCTCACGCGGTTCGAAAAGCGCTATTTTGAAAGATGTCACGCTTCCTGTTAAGGGATTGAAGGTTACCGCTTCCGAAGTGCTTTCTGCCTTGGGTATTTCAACTGGCGATTATAAATTAGGCGATGTGTTCATATTGAATGTGTTGACCACTAAAAGCGGAACAACAACCCGTTCTGCTGCCGCTTTTTCCATTCCTGTAGTTTGCTACTTTGCGCCATTTATGCTGACCGGTGATTTTTATTATGAATCTGCTGACTGGGATGAAGAAGGCAGTATAACCATAGAAGCCGATCCGGACGATCCGATGAAATTGTATATTTATGGAATGATGGAATCGCAAGGTCTTACAGGAAACGGGAATCCCATTGAGATCAATGTGAATCCTAATAATTTCAGCATTACAGGACCAAGGTGTATTATTGCTACAAATTTGGGTGAATGGGGTTTACCTCAGTACACCAATCATGCGTATCAAGCTGTTTCCGGAACCTACAGCGCTTGTGATGACATGTATAGAATTTCTTTTAACATTTCTGTCGATCAGGGAGGTTGGGGTAATAATGTGTTTATCTTTACAAGAGAATAGTCTAATTTTATTTTAACAAAAAAGGGTTGTCCATTTTATGGGCAGCCCTTTTTTTTCATCATTGCATAACAATGGAGGATTAGTCTACAAAGGAGTTAGTGTGTTCGACAGGCTCACTAATCACTAAAAGGTGAAACAGAAAGAAATCCTTACTTGTTTTGTAATTCCTCAATCAAATTTTTATATACAATCTTCACCGGATAGATATTATTTTTTCTTCCGATAAACCGGTTGCTATGCTTACATCCTTTATACTCATGCCTTTTTCCAACAACTTTTGAGCAATGACAAACGCTTTTTTCAGTTCGCCAATAGCCTCTCCTTTTTCCAGTCCGATAGCCTCTCCTTTCTCCAGTCCGATAGCTTCGCCTTCGGCGCGTCCTTTGATTTCACCGTCCGTGTATGCCGTAACAATCTCCGAATCACGGATTCGCTTGTTTTCTATTTCACGCTGATAGGCCTTTTTCTCGTCGTCGGTCAGGTTGTCGTAAGCCAGTACCTCGCGCGCCCTGTCCAGTCCCTGCGCTTTGAAATCATCGCGTATCTGGTTGTTTTTCAGATAATATATCCATTCGTCGAGCGTGTCTTTCGCCACATCGCTGAAACGTCGCACCTTGATAATGTAATATTCGGGGTACAGGTCGCTGATGTACTTTTTCCCGTATAGCTGCTGCTGTTTTGGCGTAAGAAGCAACTCGGACTGTGTATGCAGCCCCCTGAAAACATTTATACCGTGATAGATATAGTCGTCGCCTTCGCCCAGATCAAAATATACAATGTTTATCGAATAGACCTTCCGCACTTCCGAATACGGGTGGCCTTTGTCAATATATTCCGTGATTGATTTGCTCACGCCATACAGCATCCGCTGGAAATAATCGTCCTCGCGGTCGAATTGCAGTTCGATGATGATCAGTTCACGGTCGTCGGCTTCCACAAAAATATCAACCCGGTTGGTTTTGTCGTCCTTATCCGACTGGTTGCCTTCGCTTTCGCCTATTTGCCTGATAACGATCTTTCGACGCAGCAACTCGCTCAAAAATCCCTCCAACACCTCAAAATTGGCTTTATTGCGAAGCAGGCGTTTCATCGCCCAGTCAAATGAAACCATATTACGCGTTCTCGTTGCCATATCTCTCCGAATAATAATGTTTAAAGCGCAAAGTTAATATTTCTCTTTATAAAAACAAAAATTTGAACAAAAAACAGCCGATTATGTTTTCCATCCGGTTTTTTTGGGAAATTACAATAAATCATTTACCTTTGTAATTGATTTGCTGTAATATGAACGCCCGATAAAATTATGTGAAATGGAGAAAAAACGGTTAAAATTGCCTGTCGGCATACAGACCTTTGAGGAACTTCGAACAAGAGGTTACGTGTATATAGACAAAACACAATTCCTTGTTGAATTAATTGATAAAGGCAAGTTCTATTTCCTTTCCCGTCCGCGAAGATTCGGGAAGTCACTTACGATCTCAACTTTCGACGCATTGTTTTCGGGCAAAAAGGAATTGTTTAAAGGCTTTGCGGCAGAAGATTTTCTTGCCCGTCACGACTACCAGCCAAGTCCGGTTATCCGGCTGGATATGAGCATGGTCAACACCAATAAAGGAATAGAGGGAATAGAAGAATCCATCCTGTATATAACAAATGAAACTGCAAGGAAATTAAAAGTTAAATTGTCGGGCACGAAATTATACGGTATTTTATTGAATGAACTCATCGTACGGGCTACCGAAAAATATAATCAAAAAGCAGTGATCCTGATAGATGAATACGATAAGCCATACACCGATTTTGTGAACGATCCGGATAGGGCGAATGATGTTCGCAGCGTATTGAGGGACTATTACGTACAAATAAAAGCCAGCGATGAATACATTCGTTTTGCGTTTATCACAGGGATTTCCAAATTTGTCAAGTTAGGCGTTTTCTCTACTTTAAATAATTTAGACGACATATCCATGCATCCTGACTATGCAGAAATATGCGGTTATACGGAGGATGAAATTATTCGGTATTTTCCGGATTATATCAATGAAACGGCAAACGTTATGCAAATTTCCGGCGAAGAGTTGATTGCAAGAATGCGTCGGTATTACAACGGCTTTTCATTTGACAGGGAAGCAATGGCAAGACTGTACAATCCGTTTTCGACGCTGTCATTTTTCAGGGATAAAGATTTTGCGAATTATTGGATTGAAACCGGAAAACCCAAATTCATTGCCGACTATATGAAGGACAGAAATTTGACCGTAGAACAGTTTCGCAACTTTCCTGTTTCAAAAGGATTTGTCAGAAGTCCGGGCGACATGGATGCAACGCCTCCCGAAGGTTTTTTATTTCAAAGCGGATACCTGACGTTGCGTCCTGGAATTAGTGATGATCTCTCGCTGGATTATCCGAATACGGAAGTCCTCAATTCAATGTCGGAGTTGCTTGCTCAAAACATTATGCAAGACGAAGATTTTACAGGATGCCGGAGCGGCTTGCTGAAAGGACTGATGACAGGCGATCCCGATAAAGTGACCGGCGCACTGAACCGTTTGCTGGCAAGCACGCCATACGATGATTTTACAAATGCAGCCAGGCAAAGCATATCCGATCATGATTACGACTTCACACCGCAGGAATGGCTTTACCGTTCTACCATTCTTGCTTTCCTGCGGGGTTGCGGGGTGGTCGTCGCTGCCGAAATGCACACAAACAGCGGACGTGCCGATGTCGTGGTCACGCACAAGTGTCAAACATGGGTCATTGAAATTAAAGTAGCCTACGACGGCGCAAGCGCCGAAAAGAAAGCCGAAGAAGCCTTATCGCAGATCATGGATAATAATTATGCCGTGCCCTATCCTGACGCCTTTTGTCTTGGCTTGGGAATTGATAATGAAGCGCGACAAGTCACTGCCTCGCGTTGTAGCAAGCGTGTAAGAACGTAAACGTTAATCATTTTTCGACTTGCGAAGATGTGATCTTCGAAAGATAATCGTTTAAATAGTCGACGTGGGTATCTTTCAGTATCACTTTTTTGTTTTCATCCAATAAATAGAGCGTGGGTATCGCTTTCAGGTCGTATACTTCATGGGTCTTTATTACTTGCGTTTCGTCGTAACCGTTTATCCATGACGGCGGAATTTCCTGTAAATGTTCGCGCCAGATTTCTATATTTTCGTCCGGATAAACGGCTAATATCTTCAACATGCCGGATGCGACAGCTGCGGTAATAATGGCAGATTTTTTCAGTTCGTCAGTCGTTTTTTTACATTCCGCACAATCCGGATTAAAAAACATCAGTAACAGGTATGGCGCCGATATGTTGTACAACCTGCCTGTGCTTCCGGAAGCTGTCGTGAAAACAATATCTTCGGCTTTCGAACCGGTGCGGTTACGATATGCCAATTGAAGAAAATGTTGCGTGCGAATCTTATGCTCCTCCGATACTTTGTGCGAGGCAACGACATGCTCCAGAAAGGGGATGTAAAATTCATCATTATGCATCCTTGAATTAGGTTCATATAGATACTTACCCGCTAACCTGAAAAAATAATTGTACATCGTTTCGTCGGCTTCGGCAGCGTCAAGCATGTTTTTTACGCCTTCGGTTACTTTGCTATTCGTGGCATACGGGAACAGTGCCAGAAAATCAACAAACGCCTGTTCGGTGATTTCGGGCGCATGACAATACATCGTATCCGTAAATTCAAACTTGTCCCAATAATGGGCGATCATAAATCCCGCACGATCCTGCGGACTTGTCATAATAACAGGCGGTATCGGGCGTTCAAAATTTTTAACTTTTGCGGCAGGCGCCGGCGTATTTTCCGCCTCTTTCTTTTCTTTTGATACGCACCCGCCTAATGCAGTAACAAAAGCAAAGACTGCCAACCCCATGATAACCGATCCCATCGCTTTGTTGAGAATCTTTAATCCTCTGATATTAAACCAGCGACGCAACAATGATACAACAAATGTCAGTAGAAACCACCATAAAGCCGCGCCGGCAAAAACGCCCAGCAAACCGATAATCGTCATTTGAATAGAATGTTCGGGCAATACAAAGCCATACTGGGCAAATAATCCGATGAAAAGCAACACAATAAACACGTTGCTGAATGTAACGAGAAAAGCTGTAATAAAATCCTGGATATGCGTCTGTTTTTGGTCCTGATTTGGCTGAATTTTTTTTACCGGATTACTCCGGAATATAAAAAATCCGATCAAAATCATGATGATGCTGCCAAAAATCTGCAACGGGCGCTCGTTTGCTTTGACAAAATTAACAAGCAACCCTACAAATAAACTCGTACCTGCAGCATATACCAGGTCCGAAAAAGCAGCGCCCAAACCGGTAATAAAACCCGATAACTGTCCCTTTGACAGGGTGCGCTGAATGGATAGCATCCCAATCGGACCAATCGGACACGAAACTAAAAAACCTATTACTATGCCGGTATAAAACAGTTCAATCATTTTTTAATAAAAAAATCAAGGCGCAAAGATAACCATTTTTTCGGAAAAATAATTATCTTTGTGACCTGATAAATTATTTAATTATGATTCAATTTTTTAAATCTTCCGCAGGTACCGCTTTTGTTGTTGAATCCGTACAATCGTTTGATTCAGAAGAAATAGAAAAACTGATATGGCTATTTAACGGCGCCATGCCGGTCGGGGCAAACCGGCTGGAAGGCTGGTTTGTGGGACCCCGCCGCGAGATGGTCACGCCATGGAGTACCAATGCGGTTGAAATCACCCAAAATATGGGAATTAAAAATATTTCGCGCATTGAAGAGTTCGTTAGCGTCGCTTCCTGCGACGCTTTGTACGATCCCATGCTTCAACGTATTTACGAAGGACTTGACCAGTCGGTCTTTACGGTCGACATAACGCCGGATCCGATCCTGTATATTGATGATATTGCTGCCTATAACAGGGAGGAAGGACTCGCCCTGAGCAATGAAGAAATAGAATACCTGAACAGTATCAGTAGAAAACTGAAACGCAAACTCACCGACAGCGAAGTATTCGGATTCTCGCAGGTGAACTCCGAACACTGCCGTCACAAAATTTTCAACGGTACTTTTTTCATCGACGGGAAAGAAATGGCGTCTTCGCTTTTTGACTTGATTAAAAAGACTTCGACCGTCAACCCGAACCGCCTTGTATCGGCTTACAAAGATAATGTATCGTTCAACGAAGGACCCGTAATCGAACAGTTTGCCCCGCTGTCGGGCGAAAATCCGGATTATTTTGCAGTTAAAAAGATCGAAACCGTCTTGTCACTGAAAGCCGAGACCCACAATTTCCCGACGACAGTAGAGCCGTTCAATGGCGCCGCAACCGGATCGGGAGGTGAAATACGCGACCGGCTGGGCGGAGGAAAAGCCTCCCTGCCGCTTGCCGGAACAGCCGTCTACATAACATCGTATCCGCGTACGGAAGATGAACGGGCGTGGGAATCCAACCTCGAACCCCGCAAATGGCTGTACCAGACGCCCGAACAAATCCTGATCAAAGCATCCAACGGCGCTTCCACATTCGGCAATCACTTCGGGCAACCGCTTATCTGCGGCTCCCTGCTTACCTTTGAACATGCCGAGAACAACCGGAAGTTTGCATACGACAAAGTGATCATGCTTGCCGGTGGTGTTGGCTTCGCCAACAAATGCGATGCGCTGAAAGGAACGCCTAAGCCGCATGAGAAAATCGTGCTGCTCGGAGGCGATAACTACCGGATCGGGATGGGAGGGGGCGCCGTCTCGTCGGTCGACACCGGTCAGTATGCAAGCGGTATCGAACTGAATGCCGTTCAGCGCGCCAACCCGGAAATGCAAAAACGTACCGCCAACGTCATACGAAGCCTTGCCGAGTCGGGTGATAACCCCATCGTATCGATCCATGACCATGGGGCGGGAGGACACCTCAACTGTCTGTCGGAGCTTGTCGAATCGACAGGCGGACGAATCGACATGTCGCAATTACCTGTCGGCGACCCGACCCTGTCGGCCAAGGAAATCATCGGGAACGAAAGTCAGGAGCGTATGGGGCTGTTAGTGAAGGAGAAAGATGTGGAACGCATCCGCAGGATCGCCGAACGCGAACGTTCGCCCATGTATGTGATAGGCGAGACTACGGGCGACATGAAACTTGTATTCAAACAGGCGAATAATGAAAAACCGATTGATATCCGTCTGGAATACATGTTCGGCAAACCGCCGCGTACCTTGATGGCAGATAAAACGGTAGACGAACAATATGCGCCTGTAAAATACAGGGAATCCAAACTGCATCAGTACCTCGAAAATGTGCTGCAACTGGAGGCGGTAGCCTGCAAGGACTGGTTGACCAACAAGGTTGACCGTTCGGTATCGGGCAGGATCGCCCGTCAACAGTGTCAGGGCGAGTTACAGTTACCGTTAAGCGACCTGGGCGCCGTAGCGCTGGATTATAAGGGGAAAGCAGGTATGGCAACTTCCATCGGTCACGCCCCGCAGGCGGCGTTGGTCGACGCGGCTGCCGGATCGGTACTGTCGATCGCCGAAGCATTGACAAACATCGTCTTTGCACCTTTGACGGAACGGATCAAAAGCGTCTCCTTGAGCGCAAACTGGATGTGGCCCTGCCGCAACGAAGGCGAAGATGCACGTCTTTACAAAGCAGTCAAAGCGGCGTCCGATTTTGCGTGCGCCCTCGGCGTCAATATCCCTACAGGAAAAGACTCGCTCTCCATGACGCAAAAATACGGCGACGACAAGGTGCTGTCGCCCGGAACGGTTATCATCTCGGCAGCCGCCGAAGTAAGCGACATCCGAAAAATCATCTCACCTGTATTATCGGTCGACGAAAAAACATTCATATACTATATTGACTACTCGTCCGACAAGATGAAACTGGGTGGTTCGGCCTTTGCGCAGGCTTTATGCAAAATAAGCGACGAAGCGCCGACCGTCAAAAAACCCGCCTATTTTGTGAGCGCGTTCAACGCCACCCAGGAGGCCATCCATCACGGTTTGATCCTTGCCGGTCATGACATCTCGGCAGGCGGTATGATTACCGCCTTGCTGGAAATGTGTTTTGCCAATGTGGAGGGAGGAATGGAGGTGAACCTCGACCCGATAGCCGAAAAAGATACCGTAAAAATTTTGTTTGCCGAAAATCCGGGCATCATTGTGCAGGTGAGAAACAGGCGGGCTTTTGAAAAAATCATGCAGTCGGCAGGCATTGGTTTTGCCTGTATTGCCAAACCTGCCGTCGAACGGCACCTGCTGATTACGAAAGCGGGTGTGCAATATCACTTCGGGATCGACTACATGCGCGATGTATGGTATAAATCATCCTATCTGCTCGATATGCGTCAGAGCGGAAACAAATGTGCCGGTATGCGTTTCGAGCACTATAAAAGGCAACCGGTGGAATATATGTTTCCGAAAGATTTTACCGGTACACTTACATCCTACGGTCTGACGGCGGAACGCCGCAACCGGAGCGGTATCAAAGCGGCAGTCATACGCGATAAAGGCTCCCAATGCGAACGCGAAACGGCCTATGCGCTCTACCTGGCCGGTTTCGACGTAAAAGATGTGCACATGACCGACCTCGCCACCGAGCGCGAGACGCTGGATGAGGTCAATTTGATTGTCTTTTGTGGCGGGTTCTCGAACTCCGACGTGCTGGGTTCAGCTAAAGGATGGGCAGCAGGTATCCTGTATAACCGGAAGGCAAAGCAAACGATCGAAAGGTTCTACAAACGTCCTGATACGTTGAGCCTCGGTATCTGTAACGGCTGTCAGCTGATGGCCGAACTGGAAGTGATCTATCCCGAACATGAGAAAAAGCACAAGATTACCTTCAATGATTCGCATAAGCTCGAATCAGGTTTTATTACCCTGGAGATACCTGAAAACCATTCCATCATGTTCGGTTCGCTTAGCGGCGCCAAACTGGGCGTATGGGTTGCGCACGGCGAAGGAAAGTTTGAGTTTCCATACGACGTAAACCGGTATCATGTTGTCGCGAAATATAATCACGCAGAATATCCGGCTAATCCCAACGGTTCACCGTTTGCGGTAGCGGGTGTATGTTCGGCCGACGGGCGCCATCTCGCCCTGATGCCGCATCCCGAAAGGTCCATTTTCCCGTGGCAGTGCGGTTATTATCCGGCTGAACACAAAGACGATGAAGTGACCCCCTGGATCGAAGCATTCGTGAACGCGCGCAAATGGATTGTTAGCGTAGCGAACCTTTTAACGTGAAAAAATGTATCATAGAAAAAAGTTTAGTCAATATTTTTTAATCAGACTGAATATTTTAACATTTTAAATTTGGTGTTTTTATTTTTTTAAAAAAATATTTTTATCATTTTAAATTTGATAATAAGTGTTTTAGTTACTTAAAGATTATATTTTCCCCGAAACATCATTTAACATTTCAAACCTATAAAATTAACGTAAATTATACAATTATTCCATTACTTTTCACGTTCTTTGTATTGTTAAAAACGGAAGGAAGAATGTGATGAAAAAGTCGATGATTTGGATACTTACTTGCGTAATGGCATTTTCGTTTATTGGCTTGTTGATTTTACAGGTTCAATACATCATTACCATTTTCAAAACTAATAACGAGCAATTTGAATCGACTGTAAGACGCTGTTTGGATAAGGTTTCCCGAAAACTTGAAGAGGAGGAAATCGAACATAATTTTGAAACCTATTCCAATGAGGTGGAAATCTCCAATCAGCAGTCAAGTAATCAAATATTGAATAAGACGCAAATTTATGAGTTTAGCGATTCGACGGTTATGCTTCGCGGATACCAGTTTGAATCGATTCAAATCAGACAACCATCCCGAAACATGCAGGGACGGTCGACAGACAGCAGAAAATCGGCCATTTTAGAAGCATCAGACAAATATCAGCAACAATATTTAGAGCGCTATTCACGCTTGAAAACTGTGCAGAACAAGGTGATGTATGCAAAGATGAATGTTGCCCCTCCACCTATCGAACAACGGATTAATTTCGGTAATCTGAAAAATGCCATTACTTCGGAATTTGTAAATAACGGTCTGAATCTTCCTTTTGTGCTTATGCTTGTCAACAGTAATGAGAAGACAGTCTTTCAAAGCGAACGTATGACAAGAGAACCGAAAAGTTCGGACATTATCACGCAGTTGCTTTTTTCATACGATCCGCCCTCCAAATATAACTATCTCAAAGTATATTTTCCCAAAAAGAGTAATTATCTGTCGGAATCGGTGTCGTTTCTACTACCGTCGATCGTTTTTTCCATCATTTTGCTTATCACGTTCACCATCACGATTTACACTATTTTCCGACAAAAAAAATTATCGGAAATGAAAACGGATTTTGTGAATAACATGACACACGAGTTGAAGACTCCTGTTTCGACCATTTCAATTGCGGCACAGATGATGAAAGATTCGGACATATCCAAGACGCCGGAAGTTTTCAGGCATATATCAAGCGTCATCAACGACGAGACGAAACGTCTCGGATTCCTCGTGGAGAAAGTGCTTCAAATGTCACTGTTCGAGAACCAGAAAGCCACGCTTAAGTTGAAAGAATTGGATATTAACGATTTGATAGCCAATGTGGCAAATATTTTTGCCATCAAAGTGGAGAAATCGGGGGGAATGATTGATGTAGACCTCGAAGCTGAAAATTCGACGATCTACGCGGACGAAATGCATATCACCAATATGCTGTTCAACCTGATGGATAATGCGGTGAAATACCGTCGCGAAACTGTCCCCTTACACCTGATGGCGCGTACGCGTAATGAGGGCGAAAGTAAGATAATCATATCTATTGAAGACAATGGAATTGGAATTAAAAAGGAAAACCTGAAAAAAATATTTGACCGTTTTTACCGTGTTCCTACCGGAAATCTGCACAATGTCAAAGGCTTCGGACTTGGTCTTGCCTATGTGCGCAAAGTGACGGAAGACCATCACGGGTCTATTCGCGCGGAAAATGGTCGTGGAAATACAGGCACAACATTTATTATCGCTTTACCAACTATAAAATTTTAAAATTATGGATGAACAAATGAAAATCTTCTTCTGTGAAGACGACGAAAACTTAGGAATGCTTTTAAGAGAGTACTTACAAGCAAAAGGATTTGCAACCGACCTTTTCCCTGACGGAGAAGTCGGTTTTAAAGGTTTCCTGAAAGAGAAATACGACTTGTGTATTCTCGACGTGATGATGCCTAAAAAAGACGGGTTCACGCTGGCACAGGAAATACGTACTGTCAATCCGGATATCCCGGTCATCTTCCTCACTGCTAAAACAATGAAAGAGGATATCCTGGAAGGATTCAAACTCGGCGCTGATGATTACATGACGAAACCGTTCAGCATGGAAGAACTGCTGCTCCGCATTGAAGCTATTCTGCGACGCGTGAAAGGTAAAAAATTGAAAGATGTACCATTCTATAAATTGGGCAACTTTACTTTTGACACGCAAAAACAAACGCTTGCCATCGCAGATAAGATAACCAAACTGACGACAAAAGAAAGTGAATTGTTGAATTTGCTTTGCGCACATATTAACGAGGTGCTCGAACGTAACTACGCGTTAAAGACAATCTGGGTAGACGACAACTATTTCAATGCCCGCAGCATGGATGTTTATATCACCAAACTGCGTAAATTGCTGAAAGACGATCCGAATATCGAAATCATCAATATACACGGAAAAGGCTATAAACTGATCTCTCCGGCCGATGAATAATTTAGAAGAAACGAACCCGTCTCACCTGTGAGACGGGTTCGTTTCTTTTCAGCCCCATTCCTTTGTATGCTTGATTTTCAACTTTTCCGGTTTGAAAACTGGCTGACTTATGCCGGATTTCAACTGCGTCTCATAATCGTTGAACACTTTGAGGGCAACAGCCTGCAGTAGCAATATGGCAATCAGGTTAAGCCATGCCATCAAACCAACGCCGATATCCGCCATGTCCCATGCCAGTGTCATCCTGTTAATGGCGGTGAAATAGGTTGCCGCCAGCATGGTGACCCGAAGCAGATTGATGGCGAAAAAACTTGTCTTTTTCTTCCGAAATAAAAAATAAACGTTTGTTTCGGCTTGAAAATAATAACTCAAGATCGTCGTAAACGCAAAAAAGAAAAGCGCCAGCGCGACGAAAGGCGAACCGAATCCCGGAATATGACTGTCGACAGCCATTTGGGTGTAAATCGGACCATATTCGTTCATGGAAGCAGCCAAACCCATCCCGTCCATAACGACTGCCGTAGCCGCCGCCGAATCGTATACCTTATACATTCCGGTAATCAAAATCATAAAAGCCGTTGCCGAACAGACCAGCAAGGTATCCACATACACGGAGAACGCCTGCACCAATCCCTGATTTGCCGGATGCGGAACATCGGCTGCTGCTGCCGCATGTGGAGCGGTACCCTGTCCGGCTTCATTCGAGAAAATCCCGCGTTTGACGCCCATGGCAATCGCAGCCCCAACGACACCACTTAATGCTTGATGCATGCCGAAAGCGCTCTCAATGATCAGACGGAACATAGCCGGAATCTCCCGAAAATTAATGGTTAAGATAAACAAAGCAATCGCCATATAACCGATTGCCATAAATGGCGTAACAATTTCAGCTACCCGTGCAATACGCCGAATACCTCCAAAAATGATTAATGAAAGAAAAAAAATCACGATACCTGCCGTTATCCGTTTGTCCAATGCAAAAGAATTTTGAAAGGCATTGCTGATCGCATTCGCCTGTACGCCGGGCATCAACAAACCCAGCGATAAAATAGTGACAATGGCAAAAGCGATTGCATACCATTTGACGCCCAATCCTTTCAGGATATAAAAAGCCGGTCCACCGCGAAAAATGCCGTCAATCTTTTCTTTGAATATCTGTCCCAATGAAGCTTCGATATAAGCCGTACCTGCGCCAAAAAAAGCAATAACCCACATCCAGAAAACCGCTCCGGGTCCTCCAAGCGCAATGGCCGTGGCAACGCCGGCAATATTTCCCGTACCGACCCTGCCCGATAAAGCCAGCATGAAAGCCTGAAAGGAAGAAATGCCTGAACCGGAAGATTTTCCCTTAAATAAAAACTTCATCATTCGCTTTAACTGACGGACTTGAAAAAAACGCATCCGGATAGAAAAATAAATTCCGGTAGCCAGACAAAGACCGATAAAGGGCCAACCCCATATCAAAGAACTGATCTTCGCTACTAACTGATGAAAATCCATTGGCATAATATAATATTTTTAAAAAATCGCGTAAAAATAAATAAAAAAAATGACAATGGAAAAATTATTTTCATTTTACCATCCGCAATCTAAAGAGGTTAGGAGGCAGTTTTTTTATTTTTTCATATTTTTGTACTACCTTTGTAACCAAATTTATTTTATTATGAAGAAGAAAGCTATTTTAATCATTTGCGACGGCTGGGGAATCGGAAATCGCTCGAAGAGCGATGTAATCTATTGTACACCAACACCTTACTGGGATTATTTACTGCAAACATATCCTCATTCCCGACTGCAGGCTTCGGGCGAAAATGTGGGTTTGCCCGATGGACAAATGGGTAACTCAGAGGTAGGACACCTGAACATCGGAGCCGGAAGGGTTGTGTATCAAGACTTGGTGAAAATCAATAAAGACTGTCGCGACAATTCCATTGTGGAAAATCCGGAGATCCGACGCGCTTACGAATATGCAAAAAACAATGATAAACAAATTCATTTCTTAGGTCTTGTCTCCGATGGAGGCGTACACAGTTCGCTTGATCATCTGTATAAATTGACGGAAATATCCCAATCCTACGGAATCACCAAATCGTATGTGCATTGTTTCATGGACGGACGCGATACCGACCCGAAAAGCGGTATCGGTTTTATAGAACAGCTTGAAAACCACCTCAAAACAACAGGCGGAAAAATTGCTTCCATCGTGGGACGTTACTACGCCATGGACCGTGACAAACGCTGGGAACGCATCAAAGAAGCATACGACTTGCTGATAAAAGGCGTTGGCAAACCGTCGGACGACATGGTGAAAGCGATGAACGATTCCTATTCGGAAGGCGTGACCGACGAATTTATCAAACCAATCGTACATGTCGAAAACGGCAAGCCGGTGGCTGTCATCGAAGCGGGCGATGTGGTTATCTTCTTCAACTTCCGCAACGACCGTGCCAAAGAGTTGACGGTTGTCCTGACGCAAAAAGATATGCCCGAAGTCGGCATGTCGATGATCCCGAATCTGCAGTATTTCACCATGACTCCCTATGACGCCACTTTCAAAGGGTTACATATTCTGTTCGACAAGGATAATGTAGAAAACACCCTCGGCGAATACCTGTCATCACTATCCATGAAACAACTCCACATAGCGGAGACTGAAAAATATGCACATGTTACGTTCTTCTTTAACGGAGGCCGCGAAGCGCCCTTCGATGGCGAAGACCGTATCCTGGTGCCGTCGCCAAAAGTAGCGACTTACGACCTTAAACCGGAGATGAGCGCTTTCGGGGTGAAAGAAAAATTGGTTGAAGCGATCCGGTCAAACCGGTATGACTTCATCGTCTGTAACTATGCCAACGGCGATATGGTCGGTCATACCGGTATTTACGAAGCCATTGAAAAAGCCGTCGTCGCCATCGACGCCTGTCTTCAAGGTACGGTCGAAGCAGCAAAAGAAAATGATTATGAGGTGATTATCATAGCCGACCATGGCAATGCCGATAATGCGTTGAATGAAAACGGCTCCCCAAATACAGCCCATTCGCTGAATCCCGTTCCTTTCGTTTATGTCACATCCGACGCTTCAGCCAAAGTGTCCGACGGCATACTGGCGGATGTGGCGCCCTCCCTGTTGCATATCATGGGACTTGCACAACCCAAAGAGATGACAGGCAAGAACTTAATTAAAATATTAACAGGAAGTTGAATACATTCAACTTCCTGTTAATATTTTAATTAGTAATTTATATTTGGCTATAACTGTATTTTTTATATATTTGCAGCCAATTATAAATTAATTTGCAATGGTGATAACAGGGAGAATAAAAGAACAAAACGCATTAAAACGGATTGTAGAATCCGACAAGGCTGAGTTTGTAGCTGTTTTCGGCAGGCGAAGGGTTGGCAAAACGTTCCTTATCCGCGAATTTTTTAACAACAAATTCACGTTTTACCATACGGGAATGGCAAATACCGGCATGGAAATACAACTGCACAGTTTCAACGCTTCTCTTAACATTTACGGATGAAAATATCCGACATAAACGAACCCTGTTTAAAAATGAAACCAAGACCCGTCATGCGATTCACATAACCATGATCACAACTTACGGCGTCAAACATAATCAATATTGGGGAAATATTCAATCGGAAATAACCTTTAACGATTTTTTTACGTGATATTTATAGAAAAGGATGATACAGATTGAAGATACGCTTATCAGCCGTGATCTGATAGAATGTTATTTCCATTGCGACCTTGTGCAATGTAAGGGGGCCTGTTGCATTGAGGGTGAAGCCGGCGCTCCGATCGAAAAAGAGGAATATGAAATATTGCGTAACATACTTCCTGATATCTGGAACAAATTACTGCCGGAAGCGCAGGCTGTGATAAACAGGCAAGGCATAGCGTATATTGACATTGAGAACGACATGGTCACATCGATCGTAGACGGCAAAAACTGCGTTTTCACCTGTTATGATGCCGACGGCATCTGTCGGTGCGCGATTGAAAAAACATATAACGAAGGTCTGATAGATTTCAGAAAACCCATGTCCTGCCATCTCTATCCCGTTCGTGTGAAACGTTTCAAATATTATCACGCGGTCAATTATGACCGGCAGAAAATATGCCGTGTCGCCGAATTACTGGGCGAAAAGAAACAGACACGCCTCTATCAGCATCTCCGCGAACCCCTCATCCGCAAATTCGGCGATGAATGGTATCACGCCTTAGCGCGTTGCGCAAAAGAATTATGCTGCAAATAATTCTTATTTTTTCAGATCGAAACAGAAAAGCAGGTCCTGATCGCGCAGGTAAAGATTGCCGTTTGCTATGACCGGATGCGACCAAAGCTGTTTGTCTCTTGAAGGATCGTCTTTTGAACGTTCCGGTATTTCTATCCTGCCGAATTCCTTCCAGCCATCGGGCGAGGCCTCAACAACAGCACATATTCCGGTTGCCATGTCAAAGCAGATCAGACGGTTGCCTATACCGAATATGGAACCTTTACCGATACCTGCATCTTGCGTTTTTTGACTCCAGGCAATCTCGCCGGTTTTTACATTCTGACAAACCCAAGCGCTTCCCGACGCTTCATTATGTCCGTAAATATACCCGTTTATTAACACGACGCCTCCATGCTGGTTGGTGATGATTCTGTTGGTATAAACGGTATCGGCTTTGACACCTTCACCCTCTTTGGCAAGCCGGATGCCCATACATCCGCCATTATAACCATTTGTGACGTAAACCAGATTGTCAGCTAAAACCGGAGTGGGAATGACCGCAGTCCGGTATGCGGCATTGTTGAACTTCCACAACAATTTCCCGTCTTTTGCCGCAATGCCTGCAACACCTTTACCCGATTGCTGGACATACTGGCGAATACCGCCGACTTCAACAATTATCGCGGAAGAATATCCGGCATCATCTGTCCATTCTTTTGATCTCCATACAACAGCGCCTGTGTTTTTATCAAGCGCCACCATGGTTCCATTGCTGCCGCCGGGTGAACAAATGACGAGATTGCCGTCAACCAATGGCGATTCGCTAAAGCCCCAACCCGACATGAGTTTTCCGCCAAAATCTGTCGTAAAATCTTTCTGCCATATCATTTTACCGTCTGCCGCCGAAAGACAGTGTACCTGACCGCCTCCGCGAACAAGATAAAGACGGTCGCCATCAACCGTAACCGAGCCGCGTGGTCCGTTACCCCGATCCTGTTCATATTCTTCGCCCAATTCCTGTTTCCATTTCACATTGCCGGTATTCACATCCAATGCGAATGCAAAATCTTTCCCGTTTGAACCACCCTGGCAATAGAGCGTTGTACCGACAATAACAGGAGCGGAATACCCGAAACCCGTTTGCCGAAACACCCATTTAAGAGCCGGTTTCGATGCCGACCAGTCTAAATTGAGACCTGTCTCCGTTGAGACGCCGTCACGATTCTGTCCGCGCCATTGAGGCCAGTCCTGCGCTTTCAATTCCATACCGGTAAATACCGTCATTGCCACCGTAACCATGACGGGAAGCCAAATTCTGTTTTTACTTTTCATATTCATACGATTATTAATATTATTATTATTTATTTTCTTACAATTTCAGCAAACGAGTTTTAATCCTTCTCCGCGTAAGGTGACGATTTCTATCGAAAGGTCGTTTTTAAGGAAATGCCGGAGTCTGGTGATGAAGACATCCAGACTGCGTGAATGGAAAGGGTCGTCTTCTTCACCCCAAAACTGTTTCAGGATGACGCTACGTTTTACAACCTTTCCTTTGTTTTTGTACAACATGTATAATATCTGCGCTTCCCGTTTCGAAAGAGTCGTAGATGTTCCTTTGTGTATCAGACATCTATTTTCAATATCAAACATATAAGCGCCTATTTGGAAAGATTTGTTTTCTTCTATAACAAATTGATTGTTAATCATTATTCGTTTAAATATGGCTTTGATCGTACCATCCAGTTCTTCGGAAGTGTATGGTTTTTTAATATAGCCTTCGATATCATGCTTGAAACCTTCAACTAAATTTTCAGGGTTAGTCAGTCCGCTGGCTACTAAAATAGGGATATTTGTATTGACTTTCCGTATTAAGTCGATCATTTCAAATCCTGAGACCTTGGGCATATCAACATCAGTAATAATAATATCAAAAGCGAACGATTGGAAGGTTTCGTAACCTTCCAATCCATTTTTCGCTTCAACGACCTCATAATCGCCTGTCATTTCTAAGCAATCTTTAATGATGCTGCGAAAATCGTTCTCGTCTTCAACTAAGAGTAATTTAATGGTTGTCATGGCTTTATTTTATTTATAATAATTCTGATTGTATGGGTAGCAGTATTGTAAATTCACTGCCTTCGCCGATAGTACTGAACAGCGAAACGATACCGCCGTGTGCTTCGGTTACATATTTAACGAAGCTAAGTCCCAGCCCAAACCCTTTGGCTTCTTTTCTTTTAACTGCGTCTCCACGCTCAAATTTTTCAAAAATAGTAGGCTGGTCTTTCTGCGAAATACCGAATCCGTTGTCTGTTACGGAAATATGTAGCGTATTTTCAACAATAAA